>OLSL01002468.1_pt1 | contig 14808 bp, 9 predicted proteins | sample 1672511 | NCBI WGS metagenome assembly OLSL01 (sample SAMEA3136694, study PRJEB25190) | human gut metagenome | biome: human gut; feature: human-associated habitat; material: faeces | place: Austria | collected 2013
CAAGGTGTTCCGCATCAATGTGGAGGGCAGCGAGGCGAAGCACAGCTTCCACAAGGATGGCACGGATCGCTCCCTCTACGTCTTTGAAGCGCCCATCGACCTGCTGTCCCACATCACGCTCTATCCGGCGGGGTGGCTGGAGCACAGCTATGTGGCCTGCTGCGGTACGTCTGTCCAGCCGGTGCTGGAGCGCCTGCGGCAGAATCCGAAGCTGAATATGGTGTATCTTTGCCTCGACAATGACGAGGCCGGCGAGGATGCCTGTGAAAGCATGATGGAGGTGCTGGAGGAGATGGATGTGGACGTGGAGCGTCTGCGTCCGCAGGGAAAAGACTGGAACGATGACCTGTGCGCGAAGCGAGGCAAAGCGAAAACCCCGACAGCATAAAGCTGTCGGGGTATCTTCATGTCACTGTTGGTAGCGCAATAGCAAAGAACGGAGTACGGGCGTGAAATCTTCGCAGATCTGCCGTGCGATTTCGGTGGCGGTGGCTTCATCATACACATGGGAGGTAAGATTACGGGCGGTGAGGATGGCATTCCACATATCGGCATCGTCGATTATGCCGGCGGCATAGGCCTCCTTCAGCACAGCGCGGGGCGAAGAAACGGAGAGAACGACGCCCTGATCCTCCAGATACTCGCGCAGAGACTTCCACGCCAGCTCTACCGTAAACTCAAATCTCTGGATCAAACCGTCGCGGTACAGCGTATCCTGCGGCGAGGCGAGATAGCGCGTGACAGCGTCCTCTAACTGCGCAAAGGCGTGCTTGTAGTTCTCAATTTTCTGCAGCATATAAGACCACACCGTCCTTCTCAATGTTTTCAAGAAACGCAGGATCCATGTTTGAGGAGATATGCACGATGTCCAGCTTCAGCAGCGTGGGCAATTCCTCGGCCTCCATGGCGAATCCCCCGCGCTGCTTTTCAGGCATAGCGTACACCGCAAGATCAATATCGCTTCGCGGCTGAAAGTCTCCTCTGGCGCGGGAGCCGTAGAGGACTAACCGCTGTGCGCCATACCGTGCGGCAAGATTTGCAAGTTTTGTGTATAGCTCGTCCATGCGTCCTCCATCAAGATAAGTTGCTTCACATACTTATCATACCACTTTTTCACATAGTAACACAAAACAGTTAAAAAAGAAAGAGACTACGTCCGACAGAATTTGGCGGCAATAGGTGTAAAACGGTCAGCACATGGTTGCTGAAGCCTTCATTCATCCAACATCAACTGTCCATCCAACGCGATGACCTCTTTGCGCGGATCACCGTTCTGTACGATCAGATAGCAGGCGTAGCGGGACAGCTCGTAGTCAACAAGCTCCTTCACACCGCCGTGAGGCATAGGCGATGTTTTCCTGACCTCAGGAAAACATTCGGCAACGTTATGTCCGCTGTTTTCACAGGCGATCATAGCGCGCTTGATGACCTTGGCAAAGTTTTCCCATTTTGCATAATCCAGGACCGGAGCCAGTTCTCTGGCATACTAATACTCGGAACCGTCAGAGCGCGTTCTGCGAATGTCCTCAAAGCATTTATATTCGGTGGCAACGAGATGGCTCATGTAGTGTCCCTCCCCTATCTTTACACGGCAATAGTAACATAAATCGATAAAAAAAGAAAGGAGAAATCCTGTGACAGATAACCTCTGGATACTCTTTGCGGCGGCAGGCGTCATGGTATCCGTCATCGGCGGACTATCGCTGCTGGGCGACCACTACACACTGAACAACATCAAGTCCAAGACCGTGGGCGACGGTCAGCATGGCACGGCGCGGTGGGCAACCGATGCGGAGCTCCGCAAGACCTACGCCCTCGTCCCCTTCCAAGTGCCGGACTGGCGGGCAGGCAAAAATCTGCCTGAAGCGCAGGGACTGGTGCTGGGCAGTATCAGCGGCAAGCACGGCATCACCGCGCTGGTAGACAAGGACGATGTGCATTGTCTTATGATCGGCGCATCCGGCGTGGGTAAGACGGCGTATTTTCTCTACCCCAATCTGGAATATGCCTGTGCCTGCGGCATGAGCTTCCTGGCGCTGGACACCAAGGGTGACCTCGCCCGCAACTACGGCGCGGTGGCAGCGAGGTATTATGGCTATCATGTTTCCGTGGTGGATCTGCGTAACCCTACACGCTCGGATGGCTACAACCTGCTGACGCTCATCAACCACTACATGGATGGAGCACAGGCAACAGGTAATATCGCAGCACGCGCCAAAGCGGAGAAGTACGCAAAGATACTGGCCAAGACCGTCGTATCTCCGAACGGCGACACTGACTACGGACAGAACGCATACTTCTACGATGCGGCGGAGGGCTTGCTAACCTCCGTAGTGCTCCTGCTGGCGGAATTCCTGCCGCCGGACAGCAAATGCCCCACAGAACGCCGACACATCGTGTCCGTATTCAAGCTGGTACAGGAACTGCTGGCGCCCTCCGGCGTTCGCGGCAAAAACTGGTTTGCACTTCTGATGGACAGACTGCCGGACGTACACAAGGCCCGGTGGTTTGCCGGTGCAGCGCTGAATACCTCCGAGCAGGCCATGGCCTCCGTCATGTCCACGGTGCTATCCCGGCTCAACGCCTTCCTGGACTCGGAGCTGGAGCAGGTGCTGTGCTTCGACAGCGCCACCAACGCCGAGCAGTTTGCGGCGGAGAAGTCCGCTATCTTCCTTATCCTGCCGGAGGAGGACACCACCAAGAACTTCATGGCAGGCTTGATGATACAGACGCTGGCGCGGGAGCTGTTCGCCGTGGCGGACGAGAACGGTGGGCGTCTGCCCAGCCGTGTGGCGTTCTATTGTGATGAGTTTGGCACAATGCCTGCCTTTGATGTGGAGGCATTGTTCAGTGCGGGACGTTCCCGAGGTATCACACTGGTACCTATCATCCAATCGCTGGCGCAGTTGGAGAAGAATTACGGCAGAGAAGGCGCAGAAATATTGACTGACAACTGTCAGGATACCATCTTCGGCGGCTTTGCGCCCAACAGTCAGACGGCGGAGCAGCTCTCCAAATCGCTGGGCAGCCGCACGGTACTCAGCGGCTCTGTCAGTAAGGGGAAGAACGATCCCAGCCAGAGCTTGCAGATGATAGAGCGTCCACTGATGACGCCGGACGAGTTGAAATCCATTCCCAAGGGCAGCTTTGTGGTGATGAAAACGGGAACACATCCCATGCAGACGAAGCTGCGGCTGTTTCTCGATTGGGGCATTACCTTCGATGCGACCTATGCCACACCGGAACACGCGGCGCGGCCTGTGGCCTACGCCAGCCGCGCCGAGCTTCTGGACAGCATCGACCGGACTTATCCAAAAACGCAACCCACCTTAGCGCCCACCCCCGGCAAGCATGAAATGCGCCGTCAGCGCAGCGGACAGACCTACGAGGAGGGTACGCCATGAGTTTCTTTGGGAGCATCTACGCCGACATGGAGCTGCCCCACCGGGCAAAGACGGTCTATATGTACCTGAAGGATCGCTCCAACGCCGGCAATACCTGCTGGCCCAGCGTCCGCACCATTGCGGCGGATCTGAAGCTGTCCCGCCGCACCGTCCAGCGGGCGCTGACGGACTTGGAGCGCCACGGCTTTCTGGAACGCACCCACCGCCGTCGCCCCAACGGCAGCCTGACCAGCAGCCTGTATCGCATCAAATGAACGCAGAAAGAGCGCACCTCCCGCCAAGGGGGAGGTGCGCTCTTTTGCTGACGCAAGGGTAGCGTCACCATGGCGCACCCAGAAGGACTCACTCTATCGGAGGGAGTTAGGACAGAGAAAGAACAGGTATAGAAGCTCTACATAGCAGCAGAGCGCACCGTGAGGTACGCTCTGCTGTCGTATAAGGGTCAAATTTTACCAATACTTGGGATACTTGCTGGTGCTCTGCTGTTTTTCGGCATACTGCCACCAGGGAACTTGGGTGGCGAAATCAGTCAGCTTATCCCAGAACTGATCGGCCAGCGTTCCCTTGTCCACGTAGACCGTGACAGTATAGGTTTTGCTGCTGCCATCCTCCATGGCGGCGGTGTAGGTCACGGCATTGGTGAAGTCCACCGTTTCACCGCTGCCAGGTGTCAGGGACTTGACACCGTTTGTGGCGATAACCGGGGTCAGCTTCGTCACATCTGTGCCGCGGGGCAGTGTGATGGTAATGGTATTGGTGGTGTTGTTCACCGCACCGACCACACCGCTGATGGAGAAGCTGGTGATGCCCGTGGAGGTCGTCGCGGCAGTCTCCCACTGACAACTGATGCTCACATTACCCTCAGGCATGGCAAAGCGGTTGTTAGTGATTTTCACTGTTTCGCCGCCAGAAACAGCCAGCGTGTAGGTCAGCGAATCCGCCACCATCTGATAACCGCTGTCGGGCGTTACGGTAACGATAATTTCGTCGCCCGCGTTGGCCTTGGTGCGGTTGGGGGTAATGGTACCGCCCTTGGGTGCATTCACTGTAATAGTGTACGCTCCGATATCCGGTACATCAATGCTGCCATAAGCGGGGATCTCGATCTTGAGAACCACGCTCCTGTTATTGGAGGCATCCACAACAACAATATAGATGTCGCGTGCGCCATCGCCCAAATTGCTGAGAGTGATGGTATTTACGGCTGTAATGGCTGTACCCTTGTTGGAAGAAGCGAGAACATCTTCCTCTGTAGGTGCATCTGCGCCAGAAGCAACAACCTTATAGAAATAGTTGCCTGCAACATTAGAGCTGAACTGCACAGATGCGCTACTGTTGCTGATACGTGTAGCGGAGCCGTTGGACAATAATGGAGAGCCAGAATAGACCAACTTAATCGTATAGTCCTTGGTGACAGTTCCTGCTATTGCCTGGAAAGTGACTTCTTCGTTTACCGGCATATAACACATAATGTCGCCCTGAGACCAGTCACCCTCAAACTGGCCCTGCTTCACCGTTACGCCAGCAGGTGTCACGATTTTCAGATACAAGCCGGACAGTCCTTCGGGAATCTTTGCAACTGTCTCTGCCGGTACCGTATCGGGAATGGTGATCGTCCACTTGTCACCGGCCAGAACGCCCGTTGCAAGCTCACTACCAGCCTCACCCTGCAGCAGTGCAACAGAGGTGATCTCCGGCTTGACCTCCGCCAAGGCTACAAATTCTGCCGTTACAGTGACGTCGCTCTTGGGCATCGTGAAAGTGCCAACATTATTATCTGTGGTGACAGAAATGCCATTCTCCTGCGCATCCTTTACGATCCATTTTTTCAGTACATAGCCGCTATCGGGAACAGCGGTCAATGTAATGGTCTTATCGGGCTGTGAGGTCGTATTGGAAGAACTGATCGTGCCGCCTGTCGTCGGTTGAGTCAGCGAAATGCTATGCCGCGCTGTATCCTCGGTCTTTTTCTCGATTCTTACAGCAATTCGCCACGAATTCCAGCTTGGAATCGTAATGGTGCCCTGAGCATCCGTAATGGTTTGGATCGCTTTATGGGAATCCATATTCTCAACGACGATTTCTCTGAGAACATACTCGTCATTCAGCATCGTAACGGCGATTTCGAGTTCATCACCCTTTTGCACCTGACAATTCACGTCGGTCAGCGGGGTGCCGTTTTTGCTCAGAGATACCGTTGTGAGGCCCTCTGTGCCAGCGGTCGCACCATTATTGCCCGTCATCAGGAAAACAAGGGTACTTAACCCTGTATACCGGTTCTTCAAGACGGCCTGTACGGTAACGCCGGATTCGCCAAACGGCATGACAAATGTCGCGTTTTCAGATTTCTGATTCTCGGGTGCGACCAGATTGTACGAGGGCTCTACCCCGTTCTGAGTAACGTCCCAATGATCAAACAGATAGTATTCGTCAACATCAATTCCCAGCGAAACGACAGAGCCTTCTCTGACCTGGATGGTATCGGACGAACCATTGATCGTAATCGTCGCCTTTCCTTCCGGATCAACGACCTTTGTGATGCTCCGGTCAACCGCTTCCGCAGCCTCGAATACAGGGGAGAACTTCGCCGACGCCGTCCCGAGTGTAAAGTTCAATGGGTTTTGGGTCGCGTTCGCCGCGGTTATGTACCCACCTTCGACATCTTTCCAGCGAACGAAACGATAGCCTTCAGCGGGAACAGCCTGCACAGTCAGTTTCGAGCCTTCCCACCACATACCCAGTGCCTCTGCATCAGCCGTAGGTGTGATCGTGACCGTGCCCTTTGTTTCATCCGTAGGCACCGTTACCGCTGTGTAAACCATTTCATGGATATTCGCCGTAATGGTCGTATCCTTCGTCATTTTGAATACGATATATGTCCTTCCATCGAAGCGAAGATGCGGGATGCTGCGCATGTCAGCCACAGCAGATTTATTGCTAGATTCAAATCCATCTGCAATAAACTGAGGTCCGCCCTGTGCAGTGTATCCCGGATACTGGTTCAGGCCAATAACGATCCAGTCGTTGCTGTCCACAGAGAAGTCCATGTAGTTTAATCCGCTGTTGAAATCAAAACTACTCATGGGGATACTGCTTGACAGACTGCTGTAGATTTCATCCAAAGACATGGTTGATGGAAACGTGTAGGCGAGGTATGGAATCCCACAATCCTTATTTTTACATACTCTCTCAAAATCGTCTCCCTGCGTAACGTCCGTTTTTTCAAGCATCAGTTTGAAGCGCAGCTTATAGGTATCTTTCTGCACAAATACTGCTTTGACATTGTAGAACTTATCACCATAGTTTTTTGTGATGAATACCGTCTTTAAATTACCACTGCTATTGGAATAAGATCCTCCATTGGGGCTCGAAAGTTCCCAATGGTCCAAAACATATCCTTCATCAGGCTCTGCAAGGAACTTCACAGAGGTTTTGTCTGCGACCTCTGCTATGTAACCGTTGGCAAGCTCAACACCGTCCACGAACACCTTGCCGCTGCCTTCAATAGACAGTTGATATCCGAGCTCAGGGGTTCCAGCTTTTTTTGCAAACTTCGCCTTAATGATGGTGCTGGCTTCGGTCGGCATGGGGAAGGTGAGCGGATTGGCAGTGGCATTAGACAGTTCTACGCCGCTGATCTCCCAGCCTGTGAAAACATAGCCCTCGTCAGCCACGGCCTCAATGGTCTGCTCATCGGTGCCGAGATTCACTGTCTGACCATCTGTGTAAGTGGCCTCGCCGCACTTCACACTGCCGTTTTTCGCGTCAATGGTTGCAATTCCGGGATACTTGAAAATGATCTTGCCCGGCTTCAGCACAGCACCCTCACTGTTCACGATGCTGAAATCGTACTCTGTCCAATCCCAGCCCTCGCCAAAGGAATACCGCGACTTCGCTTCATTGGACTCACTAGCCATTTTGCTCACATTGTCGAACTTGTATTGCGCGCCATCTGCAAGCATTTTGGGCTGATTCCCTATTGCCATTACTTTTTCCCACACCTCAATACGCAAACTGTTCGTTGCCTGATCCGTGGGTCTGGCATCCAATGTAATCGTTGCGGTCAGCGGTTCATTGGGATTGTTATTCCAACCCGAAATAACCGTAGTTCCTTGCACGGTAGTACCGCTCATAAGGGATATCATTGTTTTCGTCGTCTGGCCAGCATTTCTCTCCTTAGGCACGGGCTGATAATTGGTTGGTATAAGCCCAACAACATTCCCCTTAAACACTGCCATTACACTCAGGTCTGTTGTGCCCAGTACAGTCAACGTCGCCTTCCCAGAGCCGGGTTCCGTCTCGGTCAGCGTGTAATCCTTATCCAGAGTTGCCTTTGCACCTTTACCATTGTACACGACCCAGTCACTGAATTTCACATAGCTGTCCTTCAGTGGTGTGGCAGTCAGTTCTACCGTGTCGCCATTCCCCAGGCCCGTCAACTTGCTGCCGCTCGTTACCGTACCATATTCCACATCATTGGCCTTCAGCGTTACACTGACCGTTTTTGCAAACTTCGCCTTAATGATGGTGCTGGCTTCGGTCGGCATAGTGAAGGTGAGCGGATTGGCAGTGGCATTATCCGGTGTCACACCGTCGATCTCCCAGCCTGTGAAAACATAGCCCTCGTCAGCCACGGCCTCAATGGTTTGATTGCCGGTACCGAGCTTTGCTGTCGCTCCGTTTTCATAGGTGACGTCGCCACACTTTACCTTGCCGTTCTCAGCTTCGATAACAGCAATTCCGGGATACCGGAAAACGAGTTTGCCGGGTTTCAGTACCTTCCCATCGCTATCTACGATGCTGAAATCGTACTCTGTCCAGTCCCAGCCTTCTCCGGGGAATCGGTACCCAGTATAGCCAGCAGTATCGGCAACACTTGTCAAATTGTCAAATTTGTAGCTGGCTCCGGTTGCAAGAACATTCGGGAACGCCGGAAGGGGCATACCATTTAACTTTTTCCACACCTGCAGAGTCAGTGTTTTCAAGTCAGTCTCGCCAGGAGCGGTCGTAAATGTGGTCGTGACCAGCAGTGTTTCCTTGGGATCGTTGTTCCAGCCGGTGATCTTCGTCGTGCCCGCTGCGCTGGAACCACCATTCACCTGAATGATCCAGTTCTGGCCCGACTGGGCAGGTATCGGAGCAAACTCCTGATACTGGTTCTTCAGTCCAACGATCTTGCCCTGGAACACTGCCAGTACCCGTAGATTTTCTGTAGTGTCCAGCACCGTCAGAGTTGCCTTCCCAGAGCCGGATACAGCCTCGGTCAGCGTGTAGTCCGTTCCTTCTGTTGCCAGCGCAGTTCCTTCGTCGCCTTTGAATACGACCCAGTTGTTGCTGAACGTTACATTGCTGCCCGCCTTCGGTGTGGCAGTCAGTTCTACCGTGTCGCCATTCCCCAGGCCCGTCAACTTGCTGCCGCTCGTTACCGTACCATATTCCACATCATTGGCCTTCAGCGTTACACTGACGCCATCCTCTGACACTTCCGCCGCAAAAGCGGTGGAAACCGGCAGAAGCTGTATGCACAGAAGCAGTGCCAGCAGCAACGCCAGTAATTTGTGTCCCTTCATAGTTACCTCCAGTTTCTCGTGCTTTTGCTTACCTGGTGATCTGTCACCGTGTTATTTTCAGCCATCTTATCCCATAGCTGCTGGGAAGTGCTGCGCTGATAAATGACGCGGACAGTATAGGTTCTGCTATTAGAACCCAAGGTCACCGTGTAAGCAACCGGCATCGACAGATTCACGACCTCGCCCGAAACAGGGCTTACCACAGCACCAGCGGGAACCGTGACAACGGGCGCCACGCGGGTCACGTCAGAGCCGTCCGGCAGCGTGATCGTTATTGTACCGGCAGAATCATCGATCACTCCTTCAACGCCCAAGACCTTGAAGGATGTGATCCGTGCTGTGGCCGGAGTCACAGGGTCTGTATTGCCGCCGCTTGCGCTGATGCGCTGGCCCTCTTTGTTATACACGTTCACCGTATAGGTGCGTGATACAACATCAGAGCCGTTGACAGTATAGCGAACCTCGCTGGAAAAATCCTGTTCCAAGCCAGGGGCAGGGCTGCACACAGTCGTTCCCTTGCCCAGCGTGATGGACGGGATGAACTTTGTTGTGGTGAGGTTGCTGTCATCCACACCATTGATAACGATCGTTCCCTTCTGGTCGTCAATCGTACCCTTATAGGTCGTACCACTGACCGTCAGGGAGAAGGCGCTGATAGATGCCTGTCCCTTTGCAACGACCTTGATCCGATACGTCTTTGTTGCTGTGCCATCCTGCGATTTGATCACGAAGCTCGTCCAATCAGAGAGATCCATGATGGCCTTGCCGTCAAGGGCAGGAGTTGCCGTTGCTCTATAAGAAATATCAGCAGAAATATGCATCTCTGCAACATCTTTTCCGGCCTCCACATTCAGTATGATGTCTGCGCCGGATTTCGTTTCTGTTACTGTTCTGCCGATAATCGACAACGGACGCAAATTCTTATCCTGCAATGCCAACGTGTCCAAATACAGTTCCGCACCGCTTGCATCAAGGTCATCCTTTAGCGTAACGGTAAGCGCATAAACATTCTCGGTTTTGCCATCTTCCGCACGAACCGTAAAGTTATATTCTGTATTGGCCGTAATGGTCATGGGCAGATTAGGAGCAACAAGAGTTGCGCCCTCGGATAGCGTCAGCTTCGGTGTGACACGGACAAGCGGCGTTCCTGCCGGCAGTTCAAGCGTGATCGTATTTTTACCACCTGCTGTGGCAGCCTCTTTTATGACACCATGCCTACCTTCAAGCTCAAACCCATAGATACGCGCTTCAGAAGAAAGTGTTTTGGCGAAGTCATGCTGCTTGTACCAAAGATGATACGGTGTACCCTGGCCACCTCTTTCAAGGAAGTTCAAGTACCACTGCAAGGCATAACAGCCCTCATAGGTCGCAAGCGCATTGGGGCTAAGCTCTTTCGCTTCATGCTTAAAGCCGTTGCCTGTTGAAAACATGTCCAGCCATTGCGTGACGATGCTCTTGGTGCCATTACTAAAGCGCGGATCCGTATATGGATCGACACCAGCCGCACACAAACCGCAGATCGTCCAGGATATGACTTCGCTGTTGACCGTCCCCCACGACTTGATCGTATAGTCGTCAGAGACTTTTTGCGCGAGGTACTGGGCACCATCCTCAAGCCACTGTCTCACCCGATTGCCGTATGTTGGATCCTCTTGATAGGGGCCCAGAGCGAACATGTTGGATGCAACGCCATCCAGCTTCATAAAGCCCTTGTCGATCCCCTTCGGTGTTTGCTCCAAAAGATACTCAACCATAAACGCCCGATTATGCTCGGTGTCTTCCGGCAGTGTGTAGTTGCCGATATCCAGTGCCAGTAATCCGAATTGCACACCATTCAGCGAAACAGTTGTCTGACACAGGTTCGCGATAAGGTTATCAATTTTATTTCCCTGTGCATCGACAAAAGGTTCTCCATCATTATACTGCGCAAGGTTTGAGCAATCATAGCCGCGGGCAGTCAGCATCAAGGTCACTCGCGCAAGATCCGTCATGATCCCCTTCGGGCCGAGTTTCCGATTTGCTATGATCTCCGCGATGGGGAAACCATTATTGGTGTTTGGCTCCTGCAAGTTCTCATATAAGCCAAGATTCAACCATTCCCAATCCTCAAGCTGCCCATCTTTCTCTCTATATGCGGTGATAATACCGTTAAGGAGATCCTGCATTCGCGCCTTTTGTGGATTGTCTGCCGGCTGACTGGAAACCGTGACAGTGACAACATATTCTTTTTTGTCGCCATTCTGTGCCGTTACCGTATAGGTTACAGGATTTGTAAAGTCCTGTACTTCACCAGATGCAGGAGAGACTGTTGCATATTGGGGGAGTTCGATTATCGGAGCAAACCGCTTGGACGTTCCCGCCGGAAGCTCTAACGAAACCGTTCCGGCTGTATGGTCTATAGTGCCCTTTAACCCGCCAAATCGAAATGCAACAAGGCGGTTATTCGTTGCAGCAGGAGTTTTCTTTACGACAACAGAATAATCCTTGTAGGTCGTATTGTTTTCGGCTGTGACTCTGTAGACGATCGGCGTTTTTTCTGAATTTTGGAAGTCCTCACCGTTCAGTGCTTCAACTTTGGCATCATAAGAGCAAGTGTACTCACTTTTCAGCAGGCTCCAATCCGTCGCATAAGGAATTGTTACAGTGATCTGCTCTCCGTTCCAGACAATGCTTTCCTCTTCAATGCCTGTGGTATAAGACAGAAGATCACATTCTGCAGAGTTCCCCTGTGTGATGTCCAATTCATATTCACGGGAAAACTGTAGGCTATCCTTATCGGCACCTTTGGCTGCAAAAGCGGAGCAATCATTGTCAATCACAAGGTATTTTGCTTTTTCGAGGTCGATCCTTCCCAACGAGTCCGGAGCAACCTTGTTTCTCGCACTGTCAAGATACGTTAAAGCAGTACCTGTATACTCTACATCAACGCTCGTCAGCCACGGACTGTCTGCAGGAAGGTGTAGGGATATCTTCTTATTGCCTTCATCATCAATCGTTGCGATGCGGCCCGCAGCACTAAAATAGTTTACGCCAAAGGCGGGAGAACCACTTCGTATGCGTATGACATAATTCGACCTTATGATACCGTTTTGACTATCCCCGTATACACGCGTGGTCGCAGGATCCTTTGCGGTCAGTGTAATGATACTTATGCCATTTACCTGCCAAGCCCCCGATAGAGATACCTGCACCGCAGTCGGATCCGCAACTCCATATTTGATGGCACCTTGCACTTTGTTCATGTCAAGGCCATCTGGGACAGTCAATACATAAGAACCATCAGCTTGCAGCACGCCTTTGATATTGGCCGCCTCAATACTCTCAAGAGCCGGCGATGGAATTTCCTGCTGTGCATACTGAATGTAATAAGGAAAGACTGTATCAAAAATTGCTTCCGCCTGTTTTGCAGAAAAATAATTGACTGCACGAATATCCTCAGTTACTTCCTTTACGGTATTCGTGCTACTGCTTATCGGGTATTTTGTTCCACCTCTGTGGATATAGGGCTCAAGACCAAATGACAAGCTAATTAGACTTCTTCGTGCTGCGGGATGAGGACCGCCCTGCAATGCGGGAAAATCATGCTCATCATACAACTCCCAATATAAATCAGAAATCGCGTCATATGCTTTCAGGCACTTTTCTCCGGCAGTTGTGTAGTCCGACAATTCACTGGAAGTTTGATATGTACGCTTTTCCGGAACGGCAATGATAAAAATATCACACTGTCGCCCATCGGCAGCGACAATTCGCTGCCGGACCGGTTTATAGTAATCTGCTTTATCGAGTGTAATGTCTATGCCATCTTGCTGACGTGTGAGAGTCAATGTCAGCTTAAAATCGGAAGGTTTTGTTCCATCAGCACCAGGAACTTCTATCACTTTTACAAGCGACCCCCAATACAAGTACTGCATATCACGCACTTGAAGGAATTGAAGGTCGCCAGCATCCGGATACTCTTTTGCGGTGATTTTTACTGCAGTGTAATTCGATGACGCTGAATTATCATCATCACCTATCGTATTATATGCTCCACCGGGCCAGTATGAAGGTGCGGAAGGAATCGTTCTCTCTGCGGCGTAACCAACAACCACCGTACTTAGCAGGATGACGACGCTAATAATGAGTGTTGACACTCTTGTTATTCTATGTTTCATTATTGCATTCGTTTGTAAGAGCGCACAGTCTCTAAGTTTTATGGAATGCGGCGGCGTACCCTAAAACGGGCATTTCGGTTAACCTTTAGGTACGCCGCCGCATATTAGCGTCTAAATTGTCTTACCACATCGGAGCGCCGACATCATAACCATAATCGCAGGTATAACGCCAGGTCACAACGTCACCGGGGATGAGCTTCCAACCGCTGATACCGATCATGGGAACGACAGTCTGGTCGCCACGGGTGACCTGATACATCCAGCCGCCGGCGCCGTAGCCAGACATAGTTGCCGTGCTATTCATATCGAGAACGCCAATAGCCGAAATATAGGAAGAACTTCCGTCAAACGTAAAGTTTGCACGTGCGGCTTTAAAAGCAGTCAGCAACTCATAAGGAGTGTCACCTGCGCTAACATTGGTTGTAAGGGTACGATACTGTGCAGGGGTCAAAGAACTGATACCCGCGCACATATTATCCATCTGCAGCACCTTTTCGGCCGCAGTTGCCTTCTGCGCACTAGTAACGGCGTCAAGCATACCAGAGTTGCCATACACCGTTCCCGCCAGCTGAGAGAATGCCCTTGCGTTTTCGTACTCAAAATTCATGGTAACAGTGAAGGTGGAAGGATATGCGGAGACATAGTAGGTTTTCGTGGTGGTTCCGTTAACCACACCAACGCTTACAACATCGGTGAAATCCACAGTAGTTGTATAGGGAGAAGATGTAGTCTTCTGCACACCATCAATCAGCAGCGCAGAACCGGAGAATGTGAACGTAGTCTCCATGTTGCTAAAGTCAGTGCCATTAGGGAACTGGCCGTAGCTGTAGTAGGCATCATACTGGGAGCCGGAGCTAACGCTCACGACATCGTTCTCAAACGTGACGCCGAGGGCCGTGATGGTCAAATCACCCGCAGCATTTGTGGCCGCAAATGCGGTCACGCTGAGGCTCAGAGCCATGACCATTGCCATAATAATGGCTAAAAACTTTCTTTTCATGGTAGTCCTCCTTTTTAGGTTTAATTATTTTTGCCCGTTTTAGGGTAACCGACATTAAAACGTTTGTTTCTTTTCAAGATTCCTGTGAAATCATAACTTCATAATGGCGTCCTCCGTCAGAAGAATCAATATAGAAGTCATGAGGCCCGTTCTCAAAATCAAGCTGTAATATGATTGGAGATACGGTCCCAACTAATTCATCATCCACATAAAGTGCATCCCCATTGAATATTGCAGTAATGCAAACATTGGAAATTTCTTCACTCGCTGGAATCGTGGCACTTGCCTGATACCGAATCGTAAAGGTATCTTCTTCCGAATTCCGTTCTGTGATGGAGGCAACGGTAAAACTGGTATCCTCGTATTTCAGAATCAATGCACAAGGCGAGGATAGATCTTCTTCTATTTCTGCATACATGACTTCGTTGTCCGAAGTGTGTTTCCCACACCCTGCCAAGCACGGCAGGATGCAGAGTACGGTCAGCACTATACAGCATATCTTTTTCATATCGTTACCTCACTCAGAGCGGATGGCCTCGTTGGGGCTGATAAGCGTTGCCTTACGCGCGGGGATCCATGCGGCGGCAATGGCCACGCAGCCGGAAAACACCACGCCGCAGACCGCCAGCCACCAGGGCAGCACGCACCGCAGCTCACGGGACGCGAAGATCACCGGT
>OLSL01002469.1_pt1 | contig 14805 bp, 10 predicted proteins | sample 1672511 | NCBI WGS metagenome assembly OLSL01 (sample SAMEA3136694, study PRJEB25190) | human gut metagenome | biome: human gut; feature: human-associated habitat; material: faeces | place: Austria | collected 2013
CCGCCGGGGAAAACCGAAAACGGTGCGGGTTCCCGGTATTTATGTGAGAGGAGAGCGTTGGCACAGAATGGTACGTTGGGAACCCGAGGTCGAAGGGCATGCCGTGATCAGTCGAAGGATTGCTCCGTCCGGTTGATTAGCTCATCCTGGAAGCCCTTGCTCAGCGTGTGGAAATAGGAGCTGAAGCCGGAGACACGGACCAGCAGATCCTGGTATTCCTCCGGATGCTTCTGTGCATCGATCAGGGTATCCCGGTCAGCAACCATGAATTGGATGTGCATGGGTCCCTGCTTGAAGTAGCCGTCCAGGAAATCAATGAAGTTATCCCGGCCCTTTTCACCGGAGATGGTGTCGGAACCGAAGCGCATGTTGATCAGCGTGCCGCTGCCGAACTCCTCGTGGTTGAGCTTGCCGATGGAGCGGGCATATGCGGTGGGACCGTTTCTGTCGCGGTTGGAGTGCGCCGTCCGGGCGGCGCCAATGTTTTCGGAAATGGCCTCGTGGTGCTTGCGGCCATCCGGCGACGCGCCGCAGACCAGGCCGGACAGCAGGTTGATGATCGTGGAAAGAACGCCGTCTTTGATCACGCCGATGCCGCCGCGGGTGGGCGGATAGGACTGGAGCCGGTTGCAGAAGGAATCCAGAACATACTTCATCATGGCGTCGGCATAGTCGTCGTCGTTGCCGTAATGGTGCACCTTGTCGCTGTTGACCAGCTGGTAAAGCCGCTGATGGCCCTCCCAGTTTTTCAGCAGGGCATCATAGAATTCCTCCGGGGTGCATTTTTTCTCCTCATACACCACCTGCTTCAGGGCGGTGAGAGAATCGGCGGTGGTGGCGGGGCCCAGGCACTGGATGCCGGTAAAGTTGTACCGCGCGCCGCCCTGCATCAGGCTCTTGCCACTGTCGGTGCAGTCCAGGATCAACGTGGACATAAACGGATAGTCGTCCCGCTCAATGTGACAGGCCTGCAGCAGATCCACCGCCTGCACGGTGCGGTCCGCCCAGTATTTCAGCTGGGCCTCATAGGCGCTGCGCACTTCCTCGAACGTCTTGAAGTCCTTCAGGTATCCGGTTTCCAGGCCGATGGACTTGCCCACGCCACGGCAGCAAGTGCCGTAGTTCCGGCAGCGCTCACCGCTGCACTCGAAACAGCGGCCGTTGTTCAGCGCCAGCTCCAGCACTTTCGGCAGGGTAATGTAGCTGTTGTCGTGCCAGCCAAAGGTCTTTCCGGGAGCCTCCAGCTCCACACAGCCGATGTTCACATAGTCCATGGCGTCCTCGTGGGAGACACCGTGGCGCATCAGCGCCTTTTCGCAGACGGGATCGTTCATCATTTTGGGATGACCCATGCCCAGGCGCACCATTTCGGCCACCTTGACCTTCAGCTCATAGGGCGTGCCGTCGTGCCAACGAACGGTGATAAACGGATTGACCAGCCGGGTGTGGATCATGGCGTCCAACAGCATAAAGGTCAGATCGTTGGTCACGTCGTTGCCGTCCTTGTCCGTGCCGCCGACGATCAGCGCGGAGCTGGTCCAGCCCCGGACGCCGCCGCGCCACTGGTCATTGCCGGTGTCCGGAGCCAGCTTTTCGTGGGTTGTCAGCTTCAGGTAGAAGAACTCCAGCAGCTCCTGCATGAAATCCTTTGTATATGTTCCGTCTTCCAGGGATTTCTGGTAGAAGGGATACAGATACTGGTCTGTGCGGCCCAAGGCGATAGCCTGGCCGTTGCACTCCATGAACGCTACCACGTGGATCATATAGGTAAACTCCACCGCTTCCCAGAAATCTCTGGGAGGCTCCTCAGCCAAGTGCCGGCACATTTCGCTCATGTGCAGCAGCTCGTCCTTGGTCTGCTGGCTGGAATACACGTCGGCCTGCTCCTTGGCAAAGGCCGCGTATCTCCGGAAAAGAGCGGAGATGGCGTCCAGCACAATGAGCTCTGCGTCATAGAACTCCAGGCTTCTGACGCCGGCAATGTCGGTGGGGGTGCCCAGCTTTTCCCTGCACTGGCGGACATGGGTCTTGATGCCGCCCAGGCCCTTCTGCAGGCCGTATTCATAGTTCGGCGTGATGTGCCCCACGCCCATATCCACCATGATGCTGGGGTTGAAAATGTTCATCCGGCCTGCGGAGGCGCAGCCCTTGGCGGTATCCTCGGGCAGTCTGGCCAGGAAAGCGTCCTTGATGCTCTTTCCCTTCCAGTATTCCTCGGTGCTGAGGATCTCGTCTCTGGTTTTGTCGTCGTAGACAAAGGGATTATAGCTGCGCTTGTCCAGCGGACGGTCCCGCAGCTCGTCATAGATCCACGTGCCGTTTTCCAGATAAACTGGGGCCGCGAAGTTCTTGGAGCCGTCGTCCAGCAGAAGAAGCTCGCCCTCTACATAGTTCAGCGGGCAGGTCTTCATGTATCTTTCCAGCGCTCTGGCCTTCTTGATAACGATGGGCTGAGCCTCGTATTCCTTATAGGCGGCGGTGAAGGCCAGCGCCCGCCCAGAATCCAGAAAGAGCGGAGATGTCTTGTACATCTCCCGGATCCTTTCGATGCGTGGATAGGGAGAAAATCCGCCGGATTCCAGCTTTTTGTGGACGCCAACGCCAAAGCACTTGTCATAGGGCTCTACGCCGCGGGCGGAAGTGTGTGCCACATTTTTGCTCATACTCATGGATAATACCCTCCTTGAATCATTATAGGTCGATGCGATAGGGAAGCGTTACTTGCTCTCGTCCTTCCGTGCGCTCTTGACAAAGGCCATGAGAATCACGGAGACCACCAGAAGAATACCCGCCATCCAGAATATCTTGCTGACGGAGGCGTTGAGCAGCATCCGCAGGGAGTTCAAAGTGGAGTCGAAGGCAGTCTCGCCAGCAGCGCCGATGCTTTCTCGCAGAGCGGCCAGGCCGGGGGTGTTCAGCAGTGTGCCGGAGGAGCTCAGAGCGGCCGTCACATCCTCGCTCAGGCCGGCGCCGGAGAGGATGCTGCCTACGCCGGCGTTCCAGGTGGAGCTGACCATCATGCCGCCGATGGTGATACCCAGCGTGCCGCCCAGCTTCATCATGAACTGCAACAGGGAGGTGCCGGTGCCGATATATTCGCGGGGAATCTCCTTCTGGAGGATCTGGGTAAAGCCGACGATCAGCGCGGAGTTGAAGGCGCCGCCCAGGAATTCCGCCGCATACAGGATCACAGCGGAGCTGCCGGGACGCGCAAAGGTAAGGATGATCATGGAAATGGCAAGACCCAGTAGGCAAATCAGCTGCACCGGCTTCAGCGCCCGGGGACCCTTAGCGGAGATCAGCTTGCCCCAGACGAAATTGAAGATCAGATAGCCGATGGCATGTACGGCCAGGAAGGTACCTGTGTGGGTGGAGCTCAGCCCCAGAACGCCGACGCCGATCTGGGCGGTATAGGTGCTGAAGGAGTAGCAGGCGGGGCCGTATGCCACCATGGCGATCAGGCCCAGGGTGAAGCCGCGATACTTGAACAGGTGGAAGGGCATCAGGGGGTTGCTGCCCTTCTTTTCACAGGAAATGAAAGCGATCAGCGCAATGACGGCCACGACGTACAGCGCGATCAGCGTGGGGCTGCCCCAACCCTTGGAATTGCCCCAGGTGAAGGCCAGCAGGAAGGCCATACCGAAGATGGCGATGGTAATGCCGCCGCCCCAGTCGGGGGTCTTCTTTTTGCCCTGCTCCATGGCAGGCGTCTTAATGGTGGGAATCATGGCAAACACCAGGATCATGGCAATGGCGCTGATGACAGTGAGGAACAGGAACACCATTCTCCAGCTGATCTTATCCACAAAGAAGCCGGCCAGAATGGGGGCCAGCATCATGGCAACGCCAATGCCCGCGCCGTTGATGGTCATGAACATGGGGCGTTCCTTTTCATTGCTGATCTCGCCGATAAGCGTCAGATAGTTTCCGCTCATAATGGCCTGAGCAACGGAGACGATCACGCGGCCGATCAGGATCACCAGCATGGTGGGGGCGGCGCACATGGTCAGCGAGCCGACCACAAACAGCGCGGCGCCGATGGCAAGCCAGCGGCGGCGGCCCTGGATATCTCCCAGATTGCCGAACATGGGAATGAAAATTCCGCTGACCAGCGTGAAGATGGTAAACTGGAGCGTGTAGTATTCGACGCCGGACAGCTGCGCCACAATGGCGGTTCCGGTGGTATTGAACATGTTGGAGCTGAAATTCTGGACCAGGCCGAGAATGAACACCACAAACATGATGCCTTTCTTCTTCTGGGGGGTAAGTTCATTGACTGCGAGAATTGTTTTCATGCGGTTAAGGCCCCTTTCTATTTGTGTTGATATGGTTTGGTGAAGCGAAAGCGCCGCTTCGGACTCAGTCGACGATGAGCTCGCCCATCATGGCGCCGGGCATACCGGCGGCATTGGCCTCATCGGTGTCGATGTGGACGGCGGTGTGGCTGGAGTTGGTCTGCGACACGGACACATCCTTATAGATGGTCTCCCGGCCGGTCCCACTGATGCGGATCGCCACGATATCCCCCGCCTGAACGCCTGCGTCCGCAGCGTCCTGCGGCGTCATATGGATATGACGGTGCGCCGCGATCACGCCCTGCTGGATCTCGATGCTGCCGCAGGGCCCCACGATCCGGCAGCCGGGCGTCCCTTCGTGATTTTGGGGGCCGGATTCACGGACCACAGCGGGAATGCCCAGCTTGCGGGCGTCCGTGGCGGAAACCTCCACCTGAATATACTTGCGCAGCGGCCCCAGAATGGTGACCTTGGGGATGCTGCCCTTGGGGCCCTGGATCTCTACCCGCTGGGTATAGACGGACCCTCCCATAAAGTTATCCTGACCACGAAGCGTCAGCTCCGCGCCGGGCCCGAACAGGGTTTCCACATCCTGGGGGCGGAGATGGACGTGGCGGGCCGAAATATCGACATATACTTCCTTGCGCATGGTTTTCTTCCTTTCTGCCACCGGGCAGACCCCGCCCCCATCCGGCTGCAGGGCCCGCCGTGGCAATCATTCTAATCCGATCCGGAGAAGCTGTGAGGTGAGGTCAGTCCTCCAGAACGGGGCAGATATCAAAATCGTTCCAGTCGGTATCCTTGGGCATCCGCTTATTGGGCAGCGTCACGGTCACCTTGGTCTTGTTCATCAGATGATAGTACTGCAGATTTTCACAAATGCTGTTGTTGCCCCAGGAGCCGCAGCCCACGGTGACGGTCATGTTCAGGCCGTTGTTGTTGCCGCGGGTAGGCTGATTGACGTGCAGACGGCCCACGGGAACCCGGTTGGCAGCGTAGGAGATGTGCTCCTCGTTATGGCTCCAGATGCTGCTGCTGTGTCCGGCGCCCTCCCAGTCCAGCAGATTGTGGCAGGCGGCATCCACGCCGTCCTCAAAGGTCTCATAGGTGCGATAGCGGGTGATAGAGCACAGGATCTCCTTGTTCAGCAGGTCCTCTGTGCCCTTGGACTGGCACTTCAGGCAGATACCAATGCGGTCGGCGGGGATCTCCAGGCCGATCATGGCGCCCACCTGCTGCACGGTATGGCCCACGAACTTGCGGTTCATATAGGGCTTTCCGCCGGGGAAGAACAGCTCACGGAATTTGGCGATGGTCTCCTCATCCTCCACCAGATAGGAGCCTGCGGCCACCATAGCCTTTTTGAACTCTTCCTCCCGGGCAGCGGGAACGTGGGCCGTCTGCTCACCGATACAGGGGATGCCCAGGTCGAAGGAGCGGTTTTGCACGATAGCGCTGCAGGCGCCTGCCATGTCGTCATAGTCCTCGTCAATGATGGCCTGGCAGTTGCCGGGGCCCACGCCCATGCCGGGACGGCCGGAGGAATAGACGGCCTTCACCATACCGGCGCCGCCGGTGGCGATATTCACATCGCACATGGCCAGCATAGCCTGGGTGGCCTCAATGGAGGCGTGCTCGGCATCAATGCCCTGCACCAGATCCTCAGGAGCGCCCAGCTTTTTCAGAGCCTGCCGCATATAGTTGACAGCGCCCATGGAGGAGTGCGCCGTGGAGGGATGGGGCGCGATGATCACCGCATTGCGGCACTTCAGCGCCATCATGGCGTTGCCCACGCCGGTGATGACAGGGTTGGTGCTGGGCATGATGCAGCCGATCACACCCAGAGGCTTGGCAATAACGCGGACGCCGGGCTCATAGTTCTCATTCTCCGGAATGTCCAGATAGCCCACGGACTTCTTGCCGCGCAGGAAGTTCCAGTTACCAATGATACCGCCGAATTTTGCCATCTTGCCTTCCACGTTGCCCATGCCGCTCTCATCCACGGCCATCTGGGACAGCTCTCTGCGGTGGTCATAGACGGTTTTGCCGATATCGCGGACGACTTCATCCACCTGGCGCTGCGTGGTCCAATTCAGTTCAAACGCCTTCTGTGCGGCCTTGCCCTTTGCAACGAGCTCTGCAATATACTTCTCGGTTTCGGTCATGTTGTTTTCCTCACTTTCAATAATTTGTTCCATTTATTTATAAGATAATGGGGGAACGCTCCCCACGGAGCACGCTTAAAACGCCGTCAACCATGGCCTCGTTTTCCTTTTCTCCAGGATAGACCAGCACGGGGGCCAGCTTGCCCACGCAATCCCGGATTCCGCCGACCACCCGCTGAGAATAGGCGATGCCGCCGGTCAGAACAATCGCGTCTGCCTGGCAGTTCAGCACGGTAAACTGCGCGCCGATATAGCGGCACACCTGATAGATGAAGGCCCGGATGATGAGGTCGCAATGAGCATCCCCGTCGGCGGCCTTCTGCTCGATGATGCGCAGGTCGGTGCAGCCGGTGTGGGCCAGGAAGCCACCCTGGGTCATGATCAGGTCCATGATCTCGCTCTTGGTATATGCGCCGCTGAAGCAGCGATCCACCAACTTGTTCAGCGGAAGCGGGCCGGTGCGGTTGGTGCCGAAGGGCCCCTCCCCGGCACTGCCGCCGCTGGTGCTGTCCACCACCATGCCGTGCCGGTGGGCGGCGATGGAGATCCCCCCGCCCATATGGGCAACCACCAGGTCCGCGTCCTCATACCGCTTGCCCAGGTCGCGGGATGCCTTGCGGGCAATGGCCTTGTGATTCAGCACATGGAACCCGCTGGAGCGGGGAAGGTCCGGATGGCCGGTGATATAGGCCACGTCCTGGAATTCGTCCACGCCGTCGGGGTCCACGATATAAATGGGGATCGGTCGGCTGCCCAGGATCTCGTCTGCCAAAGGGAGAACGATGAAGGACGGATGGGGTGCCTTGGGAAAGCTGCCGCGGTAGGCGGCGTACATCCCGTCCCGCAGCTTTCCGGTCACCAGATAGGTCCCGCCCTTTTTACACAGGCCTGCGCCGGAGGAACGAATCACCACGGCGCTCAGATCATCCAGTGAAATGTGATTTTCCAGCAGCCACGCCTCAATTGCCCCCCGCCGGAAGGCGATTTGCTCCGCGTTGTCGGTGCAGCCCTGGATCTCCCGGTCCGTGTGCCGGATGGTACCCTCGACCACAAGCGTTTCCTCGTCGAACACCGCCAGCTTTGTGGAGGTGCCCCCCAAGTTGAATATCAGAATTCGATGCATAATGGATTCCTTTCTTGAAACGATGATTGGTGGGTGGCGGAGCTTAATCCCGCGCCTCCTGTAGAGCGGCGGCTCTCCGGGCCTGAAGCTCGTCTGCGATCTTCCGCATGTGATGGTTGTCCAGCTTATAGCCGAAGAAGGCCACGCCGGTAAGCAGGGCCAGCGCCGCCGGAATGTAGTACATGCAGCTCATAATGCCGGTGATGACCTGGGGAGACTGTGTCGCGTTGGGCACATAGCCGGTAAGGGCCAAGATCAGAGGTGTCAGAGAAATGCCCACGGCATTGCCCACCTTGCCAAAGAAGGAAACAAAGGACGAGGTGAAGCCCTCCACGCGCTGACCGGTCAGGTACTCCGTATAGTCCACCGTATCGGAGATCACAACGTTGCTCTGGGCATAGGCCACACCGGTGAAGAAATGCATAGCGCCGCTCAGGATGAAAAACAGCGTCAGATTGGTCATCCCATCTGTCAGGGATGCCGTCATACACAGAACCGCGCAGAGAATATAGGCCCAGGAGATTACCTTGCCCTTGGAGCCCGTCCACCGGACAAAATACTGGGAGCAGAAGTTGCCGGCCATCATAGGGAAGCGCAGCAGCGTGATGAACAGGGGCAGCAGCGCCAGGCTTTCCATCCGATAGGTAAAGTAGTATACGATGGTGGCATTGCGCCCGGCCATAAAGATCTGCCCCACCAGAGCGCCGATGATGACCAGAGTCAGATACTTGTTGGATTTCATGGCGCCAAACAGTTTGCCCCACTGGATCTTCTCCCGCTTGGGCTTCTTGGCGGCGGAGTCATAGCCGGCGGGCTTGATATATTCCCGGGCCACAATGCCGGACAGTAGAATGAACGGTGCGCCAATGGCGCTGAACACCAGGGCCGTCATGGCATAGGACATACTGACACCCACGGAGCCGGAAAAGAACTTGATCAGATTGGGCGCAAAGAATCCGACGATCCAGCTTGCCAGAACCGCCAGGGCAACGCGCACGCTGCCGATGGACGCCCGTTCGTTGGGGTCGTGGGTCAGGGTCGCCTGAACGGATACATAGGGAATGTAAAACATGGTGTAAACCCAGGTGAACGCGCAGTAGGTCAGGATGGCAAAAACCACCCGCAGCCCATAGGACCAGCCAGGATTCGTCAGGAAGGACAGGAAGGTGACGACCACCATGGGAACGGCGGAAAGGATAATCCATGGACGGTACCGGCCCAGCTTTGTGTGCGTCCGGTCCGCCAGGACGCCCACCAGAATGTCATTGATGGCGTCCCAGATTTTTGTGATCCATACGATCAGCGTGACCAGTGCGGGAGCGATCCCGGCAATGTCCGTGTAAAAGATGGAGATGTAGGTGGTGAACATGGCGTTGGACATGTTCTCGCCGAATTCACCGGAGCCGATCAGGAACTTTTTCCACCAGGGCCACTTGATCATGGTGGACTGCGGTGCGGCGGAAACAGAAGTGCGCTCTTCTTTCGACATAGTGTGTACCTCTCATACTCATAACAAATTCAAAAATCGTGCAAGCAGGGGTGGCAGGAGCCGGCAGTTAACAGCGGCGCGGCGCGCTTTCCAGCGGAGATAGTCGATTCTCCATAAAGAAGTTCCCTCCTCATTTCCGATTCCGACATGCCTCTGCGATGCCGTTGCCTTTATATGAAGCAAAAAACATGCCAACTTTTTCGCCTATAGCGTCAGAGCAAATAATTTTCCCTCCCGCATCTTTTTCCCCAATGAAAGCATCCTATCTCCACAGAGAATAAAGCTCCGATATTCTTCAAAATCGAAGAAATCAGGAACAAATTCGCCTACCAAGGATAAAGAAATAAAAAATTCCAAAAATCTTCCCACCGCCGGAAAGCGTATACGACAGCAGCTTTTTCCGTGGGGAATTTTTAGAAAAAGAAAATGCAGTTGAAAAAAGTACCACACACGGGTATAATGAGAACACCAAAAACGGGAAAATTTCCTGGATTCGTGAGGAGGGTGCGCCGCTATGACAGAGAGCAAGCGGAGGGACCGGCACTATTTTGAACAGGTGAAGCGTTGCTGGGCCGCGCTGCCGGAAACCGGGCCGGACACTGGGGCGCTGCCTGCAGAGATCCTGAAATCCTGGCAACGCTGCACGGCTCTAGGCCTGGAAAAGGCACAGGCCGGACAGAATGTCGCAGCGGTGATGGCAAGCAAAAGTTCGGAGGGTTTCCAGACGTTCCGTATCCGCGCAGGCGGACAGGATGTGATTTTTTCCGTGATCGAGCTGCAATGCGGCGGAGCCCTCCGGCAGAGTATCTCCGAGGAGCGGATCGGGACCAATGCGGCCTCCCTGGCGTACCTGACGCGAAAGGGTGTATTTGTGAACGGGCCGGAACACTATGCACAGGCCCTTCACGACCAATATGCGTATGCCGAGCCCATATTTGATGCCAACGGGAATCTGTGCGGCATTTGCTGCGTGATCAGCCGCGATTACCAGGTCACCGTGCACATGAGCTCTCTGGCGCATATCCTGGCCTGCATCGGAAGCACGGTCTATTGGATGGAGCAGGACACCCGCACCCGCAGAAGCGCAGTGGTCTCGGTGCTGGACCAGGTCCCCCAGGGCGTGGTCTATATCGACCGGAAAAATGTTATACGGAATTTTAACCGGCAGGCTCTGGAGGTATTTGGCCTGAAAAACTCCAGCGAGGACAGCGTGATCTTTAGCCGGTGCATGGCCATGATCGGAAATGTGGTGGGCGAGGGACGGCAGACAGCCGTGGTGGACTACCGCAACAACAGAAAAAAGGTCCAGATCACTGCCATCCCCCTTTCGGACCAGAAATATGAAAAACTGTTCCTCCTGGAGGAAACACGCGCCGCGCCTGCGGGAACGCCGCAGCAGCAGGCCCAGTGGACATTCGATGATATCCGGACGGTAACCCCCCGGATGATACGGGCCAAGGAGAGCGCGGCCACGGCGGCGCCGTACGATGTGCCGGTGATGCTGGTGGGCGCCAGCGGCTCCGGCAAGGAGATGTTCGCCCAATCCATCCACAATGCCAGCTCCCGGCGGAACGGGCCGTTCGTGGCCCTGAATGCCAGCGCCATCGCGCCGAACCTGGTGGAAAGTACCCTGTTTGGCTATGAGCGCGGCGCGTTTACCGGGGCCAGCCAGGATGGAAAGACCGGGTATTTTGAGGCGGCGTCCGGCGGCACTTTGTTTCTGGATGAATTGGACAGCGTCCCCTTTGACGTGCAGACCAAGCTGCTGCGGGTCCTGTCCAGCAAGCGGGCCCGCCGGGTAGGCGGTACCGAGGATATTCCCGTGGACGTGCGGATCATTTCTGCCGGGCGGGTGGACGTCACGGCTCTGATCGAGCGTCACGCCTTTCGAGAGGACCTATACTATCGCCTTTCCCCGGTAAAAATTCGTATTCCCCCTCTGGCCGCGCGACGGGAGGACATTCCCGTTCTGGCCCGCAGCTTCCTGGAAAAGGAAACGAAAGCACTGGCGATCCCCTGTCCGGAGCTGTCCCCGGAGTTTCTGCGCTGTCTGTGCGCCTACGATTGGCCGGGCAATGTGCGCGAGCTACACAACACGCTGCGGTATGCACTGGTCTTTTTGGAGCCGGGTCAGTTGACACTGAAACCGGATCTGCTGCCCAATGAGCTGCTGGCGGCGGAAAAAGCCGATTCTCCGTTTTCGGAGGGCGGCATAGAGAATGAGAGCACACTGAAGCTGGCAGGGATCCTAGCAGTCAGCGAGTATTGCCGGCACGGCGGAAGTGTGGAAAAAATTGCGGAGAACCTGGGTGTTTCTGCGGCAACGGTTTATAATTACATGACCAAGGCCCGTCGCTATGGGCTTATCTGAAGAAGGGAGACATCATGGTCGGTTTGGAGCGATTCCCGGATAAGCAGTCCTTTCAGCGCTACCAAGTGCGGCTGCAAGCCGCTTGGGAGCAGTTCATGTCCGGCGAAAGCCGGACGCCGGACCCCAGCGTGGTCCCCTTCCGCATTGCGGAATCTTGGAAACGAAGCCAGGGATACGGATTGGACCCTTTTCATTACCAGTCCTTTGTCAAAATGAAAAAACTGAACATCAAAAACCGGGAGACACAGCTCCTGACGGACGAGACCGCAGGATACTGGCTGGGGGATCTTGCTAAAAAGTATGCCTTCAATGTAAGCGTTTTTGATGCCCAGGGGAATGACATAGCCCTGATGCCGGAGCGGGACCACGCCCTGTCGTTTGCCAATGAGATGATTTTGGGAACCAACGCGGCGGCCCTGGCGCTTCTGGAAAACCGGCCTGGCTGCGTCCTGGCCCAGGAGCACTATTCCCGGTTTTTCCACCCCCGCTTCTGCGTGGCGGCACCCTTCCGCGAAACGGACCAGAATGTGGTGGGTGCCGTCTGCATCAGCACCCTGAATTTCGAGATCATCCACTCTCTTGCGGAAATGGTGGAGCAGTTCGCCGAGATCTGCACACAGATATTCAACCTGGCGCATCAGCTGCCAAGTGACGATGACGAGATGCTCCGAGCGGTCCTGGCAAGTCTGGCCAATATGTCCGCACCGCTTTTGTATGTAGATGCCCAGGATAAGCTCCAGGCATTGAGTCGTCGGGCCCGTGAGCTGCTGGCCGGCTGCCGGGACGACAAGGAATCCGCCGGCCGCCAGCTGCGCCTGTGCCTGAATGAGGACCAGGGACACGGGCCGCAGCCGCAGACGGGTGGGCGGAAAGTGAGCCGCACCGACGTAAGTCCGGAACGGCTTTTGCCGGAAATGGCCCGTCCGGAATGCAGCATGGAATTTTCCGACATCATCGGGAGCACGCCGCAGATCATGCGGAGCATCCGTTTTGCCAAGCAGGCGGCGCTGACTGACTTTGCCATTGTGCTCAACGGAGAAAGCGGCTCCGGCAAGGATGTGTTTGCCCAGGCCATCCACAACACCTCTCCCCGGAGAAACGGTCCCTTTGTGGCGCTGAACTGCGGTGCCATCGCAGCAGATCTGGTGGAGAGCGAACTGTTCGGCTATGAGGAAGGAGCTTTTACCGGCGCAGACCGGAGCGGCAAGATCGGAATGCTGGAAAAGGCGTCCGGCGGCACACTGTTTTTGGATGAGGTGGAGAGCATGCCCCTGGCGGTCCAGTCAAAGCTGCTGCGGGTGCTTTCCGGCGGCAGCCTGCATAGGGTAGGCTCAACGGCGGAGATCCCGGTAGATCTTCGAGTGATCTCTGCCTCCAAGGTGGATCTGCGGAAGGCGGCGGAGCGCGGAGAATTCCGGGAGGATCTGTTTTACCGGATCTCGGTAGTAAGTCTCCCCATCCCGCCGCTGCGTGATCGAAAGGAGGATGTCCCTCTATTGGCCCGGAATTTTCTGGATCGGATCGGCCGCCGTTCCACTGCAGTTTCTCCAGAGGCCATGGCGGCGCTGTGCGCCTATAACTGGCCGGGCAATGTGCGTGAGCTGGAAAATGTCCTGCTTCATGCCTGCGTGTTTTCCGCCAAGGGCGTCATCACGATGGACAGCCTACCCGAGGAGCTGCAATCCATAGGGCGGGTCGCCAACCTGCGCCGTTTTCTGCGGGAGCAGGGATTGCTGACAGAGGACGGCGCTGCCCCCATGGCCCGAATCGAAGCGGAGCTGATCCGGTCCGCATTGGAACAAAACCACTTTATCCTGCTGCACACAGCCCGGATGCTACACATCGACCGAAAGACCCTTTGCCGGAAGATCCGGCAGAATCCCTGGCTGAAAGAACTTGCGGACAAAGAAGCTGCAGAAAACTCCTGAGGCGCGCCTTTTTTGAATATATTATTTAATACATCTCACCAGAGGCAATGTGGCTGCAAAGACTCCTTCCGGAGTCAGGTGCATAAGAAAATGCAGGAAAATTATATCGTTGGTATTTACGCACGGCTGAGCCGGGACGATGAGCGTGCCGGGGAATCCGTGTCCATAGAAAATCAAAAGGAAATGCTCTCCCGCTATGTGCGGGAACAGGGCTGGACGCTGTACGATTATTACTGTGATGACGGCGTTTCGGGTACGACCTTCGACCGTCCGGGACTGAACCGGCTGGTGCAGGACGCCACGGATCACAAGATCAACCTTGTCCTCTGCAAAGAGCTATCGCGCCTCGGTAGAGATTACATTGAAGCGGGCAAGTACACAGATTTTGTGTTCCCGTCCCTCGGCTGCCGTTTCATCGCGTTGAATGACGGTGTTGATACGCTCCGCAAGATTGCCTTGCAGCACAACGCGGAAAAAGTCCCCGCGCCAAGGAGCTTTTACTACATGGCAGAGGGACGGGAAAATCTGCGTAGCGAGACACCGTTCTGGAACGATGTGACGGTCAAAACCATTCTCCGCAATGAGGTTTACATCGGTCACATGGTACAGAACAAGACCGGGACAGTGTCCTACAAAAACCACAAGCAGGTCAGCAAACCGGAATCCGAATGGATCAAGGTGGAAAACACCCACGAGCCGCTGATCTCACAGGAAACGTGGGACGCTGTTCAGCAGATGGACAATCACCCTGCAAGAGGACGCAGCGGCAAGAGCGGCACGGTTGCCCTGTTCGGCGGTCTGCTGCGGTGTATGGACTGTGGATCATCTATGCGGTATATGCGGGACTACCGCAAAAAGGTTTCCGAGAAGGAGCCGGAATACAAGGCATATGTCTGCAACCGCTACGCATCGGGCGGCAAAAATGCCTGTTCGTCCCATTACATCAACCAGAAGGTGCTGACGCAGATTGTCATGTCGGACATGGCATAGCTTTATGTTGGCGTGATAATGAATGACCGAGGACGGGCTGACACGCTCAAGCTCACTCAGGTAAAACTCCTGAATGTCTTTTGCGGTCAGGTTCTTGAGCGTCACTTCCTTTTCGCGGAAGTACGGTGCTACAATCTTTTTAACCGTAGTCGAGTATGAAGCGAATGTCGGGACTGCAACTGTGTAACGGATGCCGCCGCCCCCAACCTTCTTAGATGTGGCGCGGCATTTGTAAAGAATCTGGTCGATTTGAAAGATCGCACCGTTGTCCCACCAGATCAGGCGAGGGAGGATTGCCCCTTCCTTGTCCACATCCAGCGTGACCGGAACGTATGCCTTTCTGTACTGTGTAGCCATTTCCGTTTTTCTCACTCCTGTTCCCTCACACTGGTGTATGCCGGTACGGATGATCTTCGGCAGCATAAATGCCTGTCCATTTGAACT
>OLSL01002474.1_pt1 | contig 14796 bp, 10 predicted proteins | sample 1672511 | NCBI WGS metagenome assembly OLSL01 (sample SAMEA3136694, study PRJEB25190) | human gut metagenome | biome: human gut; feature: human-associated habitat; material: faeces | place: Austria | collected 2013
CCCCATAAAGTCAGCTGATTTTTAATTTCGATATTCTGATAAGAAAGTCTTGGTCTTCGAAGTGCCAACTGCCGATTCTGACCAGTTATCATCACCTGATTATACTCAAGCCCCATCTTCGCAGCAAACTCTTCCACTTTTTTCTTAACAATAACCGCTGCACACTTTTTATAATAACGAACTATACAATATCTTAAAAACTCCTGACTATCATTATCCGTCTTAATAATCAAATGTTTTCCCTGTTCCTTCTTATCTTCCATATAAATCTTCGTCTCTTCTCTGTCAAAATCCGACAGATACTTTATTCTCAGAAGAACATCCGTCTTCCCAAGAAACGGAAGATACAAACCTGCTCTATAAACTATTCTTCCTTCTTCTAAATCAAGTGTAATTGGAAGCATCTGATGATTTCGGACTTTCTTCTTCTCATACTCCTGAAAAATAATCGTCTCATTCAGACGAACATATCTCTCAATCATCTCTCGACTCATTCCGACCGGAACCTTCATATCTATAGATAGATCATTGTGAATGATGAAGTCTACATATCTTGAATTCACACTGATAACATTTACATATAAATCTCCTGAGTCCTGATGAATTCTAATTTTAGACACGAGACTCCCCCTTTCTTCCGACAACTACAAATATTTTTCCTGTTATTTAATAGTATAGCGCGTTTTTTTATCTCTTTCAACTACTTTAACCAAAATATAAATCTTTTAATGTTTTTGTAATTTATCTCAGCTTACGCTGACCAGAATCACGCGCCAAGTCTCGCGGTGGCTCGACTTGAATAAAAAATAAAAAGCCCAGACCCAAACAAATATTTTATATTTGCTATGGTCTGGACTTTTTATTTTATCTGTCACGCCTGATGGCAGTATCTTATTCTACTGTGTAAGGCATTAAGGATACGTGTCTTGCTCTCTTGATTGCTACTGTAAGAGCACGCTGATGTTTTGCACAGTTTCCTGTGATTCTTCTAGGTAAGATCTTACCTCTTTCAGATACGTATCTTTTTAATTTATTTACATCTTTATAATCGATTACTGCATTCTTGTCTGCACAGAAAATGCAAACTTTTTTTCTTCTGCGGCCACCTCTTCTTCTCATTGGAGCATCGCCACGATCTTTGCTATATGCCATTGATATTACCTCCTAAATTCCTTAACTCTAAATAAAAGGCAGTTCTTCTTCAATTCCCTCTGGAATTGTCATGAATCCATCGCTCACTGCCTCACTTGGGGCTGGACGGTTTGTCGGTGCAGGTGCAGCCTGTGGCTCTGGAGCACTCTGATAGCCTCCCTGCTGCTGATATCCACCTGTATAGCTGGAAGCAGCTGCCTTACTCTCCGCAAAATCCTGTTCTTCAACAACAACATCTGTTGTATATACCTTAACACCGTCACGATTGGTATAACTACCTGTCTGAATTCTTCCGGAAATGACAATCTTAGTACCCTGTTTCAGATACTTCTCAGCAAATTCACCTTGTCTGCCAAAAGCAACACAGTTAATGAAGTCTGCATCCTGATCGCCTTCTCTGCGGAATCTTCTGTTTACGGCCAAAGTATATCTTGCTACGCACGTTGCCTTCTCACCCTGTGAGTATCTCACATCTGGGTTTCTGGTTAAACGTCCCATCAAAATTACTTTATTCATGGAATTCCTCCTATTCGTTATGCATCCTGTTTAACGCATAAGTATCTCATAACTGGCTCCATGATACGAACACGACGTTCAATCTCTGCTGGACACTCAGCTGATGCATCGAATTGGATGAAATAGTAATATCCTTCTCTCATCTTCTGAATTTCGTAAGCTAATTTCTTCTTACCCCATTCATCAACGTTAGTAATCTCTCCGCCAAATTTTTCGATTAAAGCTTTAATCTTTTCAATGGCATCTGTTCTAGCGTCATCTTCGATTTTTGCATTAATAACCAGAGCTAATTCATACTTATTCATGGTCATTTGCACCTCCTTTTGGTCTTTCTGGCTCTCTTAAATACTTAAGAGAACAAGGATTTTTACACATTACAGTTGTCCATTATATCACAGAACCTTTACAAACTCAAGTTTCATTTTCAAATTTTATTATATAAAATTTTCTCTTATATTGTTTCTTTTTTGTTCATTTTGCTATTATATGTATCTTTAAAATATCTCCTATGCTGCTTATATAGTCTGATTTTTTAAACACACTCTAGTCGATATCTTGATGAATATATCCCCGGAAGTTCTTCTCTACCAGTTTTCTTGGAACCATTACCTCACGACCACAGTTCATGCACTGCAGCCTGAAATCCATTCCAACTCTGAGTAATTTCCACTCATTAGCACCACAGGGATGCTTCTTCTTCATTTTAATAATTTCTCCTACTTTAAACTCCATATTTCCCCTGCTTTCTCTTTTTTCAATTAATCTTCCTGTAAAATTCACTATAGCAGAAAATATTTTTTACGTCAAAGTCTTCTTCTTTTTCCTATTTTCGCTTTTTCTATCTTATTCTATTTTCTTTTATCTTACTTATTTTATCCCATTTTTTATCTCATCCGCTATTTGAGCTACTCTTTCCTGTTCTTCCATTATCTCATTTACTGTTTCCGCTAGAGCGTGTTTGAAAAATGCTTTCTGTTTTCTTTTACTATATTTTCTTTATATATTTATCTTATTTCAGATTTCTTTTTCTTCTAGTAAAAATAAAGAGTCCACTGCCACTGATTACGATAAATATTCCCAATGTGCTTATAATACCTATTAACATATATTCTTTTTTATGTTCTTGATATTCTTTTACCGTTTTACTATCTGTTACAAGACAAACCTTTGTGTCCCCATTATCATTAGAATCTATTACATTTCCGGCCTTATCTCTTGCGATATAACGCACTGTCTGATATCTTTTATCTGCTGTAAGTGTCTTCCGTACCATATAATTTTCATCTAAGTCTTTCGGTTTTATAATAATCTTTTTTGTTCCTTTCTGACCTAATATATTCCTGTCAGTTTCCATATATAATTCTAGTTCTTTAAATGCATAATTATCCATTACACGAATAGTAAATTCATGTTCTTTCTCTTCATAGATCTGTTTATCCAAATTGCCAATATGAACTACCGGCGGAGTCTTATCTACAACAAACCGAAGCTCCTTTTCTTTCGTATCAGCTTGAAATGTAACACGATAATCCCCCTCTCTCTCAAAGTCTTTTTTAGCAAAATTGTAGTATTTTTCATACCAGCCATACCTTTCTGACTTTTTATCTGCTATCACACTACTTGTTATGCTACTTTCACCTATCACCTTTCTCTCTTCATTATCTTTTAAAATAACCGCCCTTGATTTCGTCTGCTTTACACATTGTTCCCTCAATTTGATTTTTGGTGCTTCTTTCAAATAATATTTATTTATCTTCTTTTTTAATGCGTGGCTTAAAATAAAATCCGCTCCCCGTTGATTCACACAGAACACCACTTTAAAATCATCCTTAATTTTATTTCCTGCCTTATCTTGTCCTTTAATTTGTAAATAGTATATTCCATCGCTATTTTCGGTCTTTTTAATATTATCCCACTGCACCTGTACTGTATTTTCACTTTCTGCTCTTTCGTAACTCCATTCTTTTTTCAAAACATTCCTATCATCTATTTTCTTTAAAGAAATCTCCACAGATTCTCTATCCAAATACTGATCTTTACATATTACCTGTGGCATTATCTTCTTTCCCTGATAAATTCCATTCTGTTTTACTCCAGCTATATGTACAGCAGGAGTCGTTGTATCTATTATAAATTCTTTAGTCTCTGCTGTTTCTGAGACATTTCCTGCCTTATCTGTACATTTTACTTGAATATGATATTTTGCCTCTTTCCTTAGCACCAGCCTGCTATAATATTTGTCTCCATCTTCCTGATATTTTACTGGTTTTTTTATAGTAATTCTACTTTTCCCATGAATTGCATCTATATTATATTCTACTTTATCTTTATCAAAATTCTGTTCCTGTATACAAAACGTAATAATTCGTTCCGTATTAAAATATGGAACTTGATCAGCCTGCTTTCCGATTCCATTTATCTGAATAGAAATCTGTGGAACGGTCTTATCAATCGTAAAATAATTCCTATCTTTCCACTCAGACTTATTTCCTGCCTTATCTGTTACCGACAGCCCTACCGAATAGTCCCTGCCATCTTCCTCGAAGCTAATTTCGCATACATAGGTACCCTGCACATTTTTCCATTCTCCAATCTGATATTTTTGATTACTTCCCTGTATATTCCACACTACCAAATCAGGTGAAAAATTCTTTTCCTTTACTGTCACAGTTGCTTTTCTTGAAAAATTATAATATTGTGTCTGATTATTCTGATTATACACCACTTCTATCTCTGGTTTTGTGTTATCTATGACAACTTTTTCGTTCAATATATTCTTCTCTGTATGCCCAGCGTTATCTTCTAAATCTGCCTGGATAGTCAGCGGATTATCTGCATCAGATTGTGAAAATTTATCTGCCTCTAATTCAATCTGTTGTCTTTTTCGATAAATTAAGTTATCTCCATCCCACATAATTGTCTTTCCCGTTTTTATTGAACTATCCTTTTTCTTTGTTGTTTTTGCATATAACTGAGTCTTGTAAATTCCTGCATAGGTGTCTTCAAATATGGCTTGAACCGGAACAGTACTATTATAATATCTTATATTCTTCTCTTTATCCGTAAAAAAAGCCCGCGGCATTTTCATTGTTATATTACTTGTCTCTTTATGTAGCTGCAATGATTCCGAAATTGCACCTTTACTCTTCACCATCTCACTTACATTTCCGCTATAATCTTGTCCATAAACCTTTAGATACCCTTTAAAATTCTCTTTTTCAGGAGATACTGTGATAGAAAACTCTGACAAATCTTTCTTTTCAAAATATTCATCATTTATTTTCTCTGCTCCTGTCCTTTCTACCTGGGAAAACTTATTTATATCTATTGTTTGTTCTTCATATGGAATAAAAGCATAATTTATTCTCTCTATCCCACTAATAGCATCTTTTATCCGAATGAAAACATTCATTCTTCTTTTACTAAAATATCGGAAAAAATGGTATTTATGAAACAATAACAATGTATTTTTCTTTTTATCATCTCCATTTTCTTCTGCTTTAAAAATCAAATCTCCACTCTCATTATCAACTCCTGTATAAATAATCTCTGGTTTGTGACAATCATATGTTATCTTCAAATTTTCCTGATTTGCTACACACGCAGCACTATCAATAACCCCAAAGTTTAATGTATAATTTCCTTCAGCTTCTACCTGTATGTTTGTCTCATTAATTCTGATTCCATCCTCATAATAAGACTTCCATTGTAAGCTTTTCTCCTGGCTCTTAAAACGTTCCCATTCTTTCTCCATAACCATTCCATTTGAATAAAACATTTTCCCCTCTAAAGAAAAATTTATCTTATTAAAATTTTCTTCCTGAATTTTAATTGTAATCTGAGGAGCATTTTGAAAATACTGTCTTTTTCCTATCTTTTTCACTGCATTCTGGTTAAGAATCACACTTGTTATCAATGGACTCTTTGTATCAACGGTATAGAGTGGACTTTCATAATATCCATTATAAATACACCTTTCTGTCTCGCTACTCTTTTCAGCTGTCATAACATTCCCAGCTTTATCTGTACAATGTATCATAAGTTTATAATGGCCATCATCGAGATTTGTAACAGAATATCGCATTACTGTTTTAGAATTTTTCTCTTGCTCTCCTTTTTCTAATTCTTGTTTTTCTGGCTCCTGCTTTATTTTTTCTGTTATTTCCTCCCATGATTCTTTGTTCTGTTCTATTTTCCCATTTAGACCATATTTTACACGATATAACTTTAATTCTATATTTTCCGCCTCTAAATTCATATCTTCAATGCAAATATCAATCGAATTTTCCCTTTTCATAAATAATTCATTTCCAGAAGAAGTAATTTTTTCTCCGTTACTCTTTAATTTTTTATTTATATTTGCCGGTGAGGATTCCGCTTCCATAACGTTAATAATGCCTTTATAATCAACCGATAGCTCTGGCGCCGACTTATCTATCGTAACGTCTGTACTCTCTATCCCTTCCTCTCCTGTCTGATTGGATACTCCTTTATTGCCTGCCAGATCAGCGCAATCAAGAATAAACTTCCATTTTCCTTCTACAGCAAAATCAAACGAAATTTGATGTAAGTTTCCTTTTTTAGTATGTGTCCATGCCAAAATGTCTAACATACCATCATTACTTTCAGCTTCATTTTCTTTGACTGCTTCCCTCGCCCTATCATCTAATGGCATCGCCTGGATATGTATACTATCTAAATCAAGGTATTTTTCCCTTATATCTATCATTCCTTTTACTGACGTATTGTAATAACATTCTTCATCTATATTGTATGTTGTATCTGTATCGCATTTTTTATCGGTATTATATATTTCATCTGTATTATAAGTTTCACTGACAGATTTCTTCGCAAATCTTATTCCTTCCTTCTTTTTATCTGCTTTCTCAAGCTTTAATCCTGCTATCTCCGGACATTTTTTATCAATCACCAGCTTTTTACTTTTGAAAGTTCCTGATAAAATATTTCCGTAATTTTCTACCGCTCCTTTATCTCCAATTAATGGCATTCCCCATCTATTTATATATTCCAGATACAAGCTATACACTTTATGTCTGTTTTTTTCTGTCTCAAAAGAAAGTGTTTTTTGATAGATTGGATTGTCACTAGCTTTTCTTTCAAACTCCCCTTGTTCATACTGTCTAACCTTATTAAAACCTTCTTGGTCAATACCACTTTCCTTCTCTGAAACCTGGAATAAAAATGACTCTTTTTCTAAGTCAGAATGAAACGTATTTTCCTCCACACCTATGGTAAATGTCCTATTATCCTTACTAAAAAGATATTGTGCAAATTCTCCCGTTCCCCCAATCCATCCTTTTGACTCTAAATATAGTTTTGGACTTTTTTCCCCTATGTCACCAGCAGTATTATCCATAACTTCTGTATCTTCATCAATTGCCAATTGTGTGATTACAGCTGCTTCTACGTAGTATGTTCTATATGTATAGATGCTTCCAACTCCCACAAAAGCTAATACAATTAATTTAAAATAAGCTTTATTCGTTATCTCATTTTTCCCCTTGTCTCCTATTCGTCTCACTCTTTTTCTCTTTATTTTATTTCTCACATGAGCTACTTTCTTTTTCAAACCACTTATTAGTATTACATATACATTCGCTTTTACAAAATACAATATTGCCGCCAGAAAAAAGCAACTGCATACTATCATCCCTAACACCGCACCTTTTTCCAGATAGCTTATCTTTTGTAATAGTCGTGTATTAAGTTCCTCCTGCATCCCTCACATCCTCCTTGTCTTTAAAACTATCTGCTATCTCTATCTTCTGCTTTGCCTCATTCATAAATTGATATAGTTCTTCCATTTGTTTTTTCTCCTTTATAAAATACTTTGTTCTCTCTTCTATTTTTTCTAATTCTTTATTTAACATTTTTTTATTTATTGAACTATCCTTTAAGAACTGCTCTGCATAATTCATAATTTCTATGGTAATCTCCCGTGAAATTAAATATGCTGCTGCAAGGTCTGATTTTGTACTTTTTTGTGTCACTTCAAATTGATTTAGAGAATGGAGCGTTTTATAAAAGTCCATAAAATCTCCTGTTCCTCTTTCTCCACTTTGATCTGTTCCATTAAGCAAAAATGTATTATAATAATTAGCTATCTTTGCATATAAACCTGCTCTTTTTCTCTTTTGCTTGCCAAACGCTTCATTCTCATCTTGCGAAGTCATCGTATCAATAGCCTCACAAAACCATTTTTCTGATGCTCCTTTTCCCGTTATATTTCCCATATCATAGAAATATCCCAAGCCTAAAGCATAACTAAATTCTGCATATCCCAACGCATTGTGTTTTTGAAAGACCTCTATTACCGCCCCTTCTTCACAGACAGAATTTATAAGATCAAGTAATATTACTGCATCCTCTATTTGAAAATGATTTAGACGAATAAAATACTTTACCATACTCTGATAAATTAGTTTTTCCTCTGGTATAAGTTCTAATGCCAGCTTATAATATTGACTGGCTTCCTTTTTATCCTCACTTTTTTCTGCTGCGTTTATGTATCTTACAACTGCTTCTTCCTTATAACAAAATGATACCTTTTTACACCCTATACAAAACATCAAAGATAACTGTCCTACCATCATAAAAATCAAAAACTTTATTATTTTCCTTCTCTCGTTCTCCTTTTCTTTCTGCTTTTTATAATCTATTTGCGATAAAGCGTAGGCAAGTTCTCTGCAATTCTGATACCGTTTTTCAGGCTCTGATTGTATACATTTTAAAAGAAGGCTTTTCATTTCTAAAGATATATGTTCTCCCCAATATTTCTCCGGATATATCTTATAGGGCGGCTTTTCCGGGTTATATCCCGTTAATAAGCTATAAAGCGTGACTCCCAGGCAATAAATATCCGTCCTCGCATCTGTCTGCCCCATACCTCCATATTGTTCTGGTGCTGCATAGCCTTTCGTTCCAAGATACATTGCATCACAAGCCGTATTCTTATAACAATATTCTCGGGCCGTCCCAAAATCTATAAGAACTAATCTTCCCGTTTTTTTTAATATAATATTCTCTGGTTTTAAATCTCGATAAATAATTGATGGCTTTTTCGAATGAAGATAAGAAAGAACTTCACATAACTGTTTGCCCCATATTAAAATCTCTTTTTCTTCAATCCGCCCTCTTTCATTTAAAATCTCTTTTAATGTTTTTCCCTCAATAAACTCCATTACCATCCAAATAGCATCTTTTTTCTCTATAATGTCAACAATCTTTGGAAGTCCTGGATGATCCAATCTTTTTAAAATATCCGCCTCTACTATTAGCTTCCTGCTTATCATTTCGTAATTCTCGCAATATTCCATACTTATTTCTTTAACCGCCCATTTTTGCTTTAGTCTTTCGTGTACTGCCAAATATACTGTACTCATTCCCCCTTGTCCGATTACCGATAGAATTCTATACTTTCCATCTAGCACAAAACCTGCCTTTAACATCTCCCCATCACATCCGTCAAAAAAGTATTAATCTATTTCCATTCTCTACTCCGCTTTCCTCTAATTTAAAATCAAGAGGTAATATTCGTTTGTTTTCTATACATGCTAGATAGAGTTCCAGATCTATCTGTTTCTCACAAATAATGCTTTCCTTATCCCGTATTACATCATATATTTCTTTTATGATATCTCTTATCAATGCCGTTTCTTCACATTTAAACTCATACCACTTTCCTACACCTGCAACAAAAACATCAACATATACCATCGGCAACTCCCCTATTCAGTACTTCTTTTATCTTTTCCCGGCGTTCATAATCATTATGTACATTCAAGGCCAATGCTGTTTGAAATTCTAAAATTCTCTCTCCATAATAAGCAATGCCACGTCCCGGAATCTCCGCCTTAGGAAATACAGAAATTTGTATTACATCAAAAACTTCTGTATAGGCATACTTATCCTTCATATATAAACAGATTTTTGTTTTAAAAAGCTCTGCTATTCTCATAGAAATATACATTCCAGAAAATGATTCTATCGAAATCATTACTTTTATTCCTAACTTTTCCCCCTCTCGTAATATCAAATACAGACTATCATCATATCTCTGATATGTTTCCTCACAGAATTCAACAAACCCGTCCACTATAATTAAAATCAGCGGAAACTCTTCTTTCTCATTTTCTATTTGATTTAGTGAAACGTTATCTTCTTTTCCAACATCTCTTTTATCTTCATTGCTCTTATTTTTATATTGCTTAAAATTACCTCCTGAAAATTTCTTTTTTCTTTTTTTCATTTCTTTTTTTATATTTTCAAATAATTCTTCTACTTTATCCTCTTCTTCCTCTTTTATAACCTGTTTTACCTGGGGCATTAAATCATATATGTCCATACCACTTCCATTGAAATCCAACAGATATAAACATACTTCTTCTGCTGTACTCTCTTTTAATAATGAAAATAGAAATGTTTGAAAAAAGGTACTTTTACCAGAAGCACTTCTGCCACAGATAGCTATGTGTCCGCTTTCCATAAGATTTAAGGAAAATATAGACTGTTCCTGATTTTCGGGATCATCAAAAATACCGACACATACTTCCAAGTTCTTATTCATGTCAACTCTTTGCCTTTTCTCTTTTAACTTTTTATTCATTTCTTTGTGAATCTCATCTAAATATATATACTTCGACAATGGCTCCAGCCATAATTTTCTTCCCTCTTGATATTCCTTTTCTTTTGCAAAACGTATAATATACTGTTTGATTGCCTGCAATTGTGTTATCTTTTTCTCTCTGTTCTTCTCAGCATTCTTTCTTCTTTTATATATGGTTCCATCTGTTTGAACCAGACATGCTGCCACTTCCGTATCCTCTTGCTGAAATAAAGCCCCGCTCCAGCCTGCTTGGAACAACTCATATACTTCATTATTCCCTACCTGCAAGTATCCTCTTCCTGTTTGTGTAATCTGGCAGGCATCCATGTTATGAAGCATATCCATGCTATCTTCCCTTTCCTGCACTTTAAGACAAATTCGGAATCTTGAATTACTCCATATCTTATCGTCAACAACACCTCCTGGTTTTTGAGTTGCCAGCAGCAAATGAACACCTAAGCTCCTCCCTACTTGAGCAACACTAATTAATTCCTGCATAAATTCCGGCTCCGCCTTTTTTAATTCGGCAAACTCATCAATAATAATCAGTAAATGAGGAATTGGTTCGTTTACACTTCCCGAATTAAACAACCTTGTATAATCATTAATGTTATTTACCTTACATTCTTTAAATATTCTTTGCCTTCGTTTATTTTCACTTTTTATTGATACCATTGCTCTATATGCCTGCCCATCTGATAAATTCGATATTTTTCCTGAAATATGTGGTAATTCAGAAAATAGCGCTGACATCCCCTCTCCTTTATAATCAATTAACAAAAAGCACACCGCTTCCGGACTAAAATTCACTGCCATGGATAAAATAAATGTCTGAAGTACTTCACTTTTCCCTGAACCTGTCGTTCCAGCCAATAAACCATGCGGTCCATGATATCGCTCATGTATATCTAAATAAAAAGGTTCATCTCCCGCTTTTTTACCTATTAAAACCTTTGCACTTTCAAAAATTCTATTCTTTTCCCATCGCTGTTTTATATGTAATTCTTCTATCGTGTGCACATCATACATTCCTAAAAAATCAACAACTTCTGGTATACCAGCCTTTTCTTCAATTTCCATCACTTTTATTCCTGAAATACTCCTTATTAATTTCTCCGCAATATTTTTTTCCGTATAATCAAAATTTATTTTCTCTTTCTTCTGACTGTGCCTTTCTATCTCATACCGCCCAGTAAATCCCCCATTTATTTCCAATACCATTTTACATGTATTCGGCAATTTTTTTCTCATCGAGTCCAGCCATACAACTGTCAATCCATATTCTCTTCCTCTATCTAAGATATATTTAGAAAACATTTCTCCTTCCAAAAATTGTTCTTCTGCAACAAACAAAATATAATGTGGCAAAATTTTTTCTGCCTTACCGGATATAGATACTTCTTCTCTTTCTTTAAAAATCTGCAACAAATCATAGAATAACCGCCTCGCTTCTACCTCATTCCCTGCAATAAATCGCTTTTGTCTATTGGCATCCCATATATGCGGAAGCCACCTGCAAAAATCCCATTGCTGCGATTGAATAACCTTATTTTTGTTATAAATACATCCTATCTTTACTTCCGTGTAACAATTACACAACGCAATCTGTAAAATAATACTTCTTACAAGTTCCATTCCTGCTATCGTATCTTTTGTTATGATTCCAATCTGACTATACCTTCCCATGTCGAGTAACACAGGAATCTGATGTAGAATCTCATAATGTTCCTTTATCTTTTTTGCTTCCCGCCATAGAATATTTTCCTCATCGCCAAACACTTCCTCAGGAAATTCTATTTTCATAGGAAACTCAACGTCACCTATACCAATTCTGTACATTAAAAAATCTTTATGATATAGATTAGGTCAGTTTACAAGGAACTACACGCAGACCACGAAACGGGGGCTGCTGACAACAAATAAAGGCTGAGTATCAAGCACCGGGAAAGTGCGGGATATTCAGCCTGTTTTGTTGTCCGGGGTTTCCAAAGGGGCTTGCCCCTTGGCACACGACTTTGCTTGCAAAGTGTAGTGTGTTATACGCTCTGTCGGCGTTGCCGTAAAAATACCGTTGCCGCCGGGGAAGGCAAGGGCATTTGAAACGGCAGGAAAACAGGGCTGTGATTGCATGGCGTGAAGCCGCAAGTACAGGGCTGTTTTCATCAGCAGACAGGGCGTATATGAAAGCCCCCGTCTTTCGTTCCACGCTGGACTTCGGGACAAATTGTCCCGAACTTGTAGCCACACTCCATTAAAAATTGAAATGGGCGGGAAGCCATTTTAGGGCTTTCCCGCCTTGATTGCCTATCAGCAAAGACAGACGGGACTGTCAACGGCGGTGCATGAAATGCGCCGTTCATCTTGACCGTTGACTGGCTCGGATGTCTTTGCTATCCATTTGTGTTATTGCTCCCAGTTGTTTTCTTGAAGTAAAGAATATAATAATATTGAATAGCTGCTGAGTGTATTTTGGACACGTCCGCTATATTCATTTTCAATAAAATCCAAATCATCCATATCTGTATGCATTATCAATCCATTCTTTTCTGTTTCGACAGGAGAACCATTTTCCCAGTTGTTTGCTTCAAAATATATGTACGGAATTCCTATGTCATTAAACGGTGCGTGGTCGCTTCTTTTTTGACCTGTAGGATAGGGATAATCGTTATTTCCGTCTGGTGGTAATTGTATGTTCAAGCCAATTTCCTTAACAATTTCGTAGGCTTTAAATACTGCTTCGGTATTATCAACAGTGCCGTTATCATTCACCTTACCGCCATACAAATAAAGGTAATCCCCAGCGAGGACAGTATCAATGTTTATCATCAATATAATATTTTCTCTTTCCTTTTCGGAAAGTGATTCAACGTATGCCCTTGAGCCATACATTCCCGGTTCTTCTGAACCGAAAAATACATATTGAATAGTATAGTATGTTGGAGTGTTGACCATTCGCAGGGCATTTTCCAAAGCAACAGATACGCCGGAGCCATTGTCATCTACACCATGTGTTCCAGCACTATCATAATGTGCGCCAACAATAATCGTTTTTTCGCTTTCTCCTTTTTTGGTTATCAAAATATTTTGACTTGAATTACTTTTTTCACCTCCATCGAATACATTTTGTATGGCTTCATCCATCATAGGCGTGGAATCATCTATTTCAAAAGACTCTATAGCTATGTCGCTTTCCGCATATCCACCATTTAAGAGGACGGACAAAATAAATACAGCCATTTCCGTTTCTTTTTCAGTGCCAGCAACGCGCCCCGGATAGTTTGATTGAATATGTTTTAAAAAATTATATGCGGGTATTCCATAATCATTTTGTTCGGGGGTTATCGAAATTTCTTGGGAAAGTGTTAGGTCTTTGGCTTCTTCAATCAGCTCTGTTTTTTTACTACCACACCCATATAAACCCGTACATAAAAAAGCACATACTAAAAAGCATGAAAGTATCTTTTTCATAAAATCAATCACCTTTTTTCTCATCACTATCTTTTGACATTTGCGTCATCATTTTCTTCGCCAGCTGCTGGAACAGGTCGGCAGTTTCTTCGTCCATCGGCGCAAGCTGTCCGATCTGTCCGGTTATCATTGCTGTTACATCGTCAATGGAAAGCGGGTTTTGCTTCTGCTCCGACAGTGCGTCCCGCATGGCTTGGAACATAGCGGCGGTCACAGCTTCCCCCGGCTGTTCTCCGTTATCAATGTCTTTCTTAATATCCCGCAGGATAGCAAGGAACACATTTTTGATTTTCTCAATCTCCGCCTCATGTTCCCCCATCTTCTGGGCGTTCAAAAGCTGTAAATCCTGCTTTGCTTCCGCCCGGTGTTCCGGGTGTTCTTTCATCAGGTCGGACAGGGAAGCCGTTGCCATCTCGATAAGCTGGTTTCGTGCCATTATCCCCTTTGCCGCCGTGTCCTGAAAATAAATCCGTATCAAATCTATCAGCTTGGGAAAATTCCTGTGTTCCAGTAAGCGATTGAGTATTTGCACATCAACAGCACCCGTCACAAGCCCCCTCACGGCTCCCTCGGACAAGCCTAATTCAGAAATATCGTAGCTTTTACGAACGCTCACGGTAGACAAGCCCAGTATGTAGTCTGTCGATACCTTAAATTCCTTTGCCACACCTATGAGAATATCACTGCTGACCGTTCTCGTTTCGCCGCTGACAATGCGGCTCAACTGGGAAGCGGAAACGCCTATCTTCTCCGCAAGTTCCTTTTGTGTGATATGGTTTCCGTTGCATAAATCGGAAATCCGCTGTCCGGGTGTTCCGGGTAAAGCCATAGACACGCACCTCCTCCGCATACTTCCATTATACAGGATGATTGCAAAAATGCAATTTCCAAAGTGTAAACTTCATCAAAATGCAATTCTCGCAAAATTCCGGGGATTGCATTTTTTTCGTGTAGACTTAGGATAGTTCATCGATGGACAGCACCTTGAAAACAGAATGACCGTCCGAAAAGGAATACCCCGGCTGGGGAAGCAC
>OLSL01002476.1_pt1 | contig 14773 bp, 10 predicted proteins | sample 1672511 | NCBI WGS metagenome assembly OLSL01 (sample SAMEA3136694, study PRJEB25190) | human gut metagenome | biome: human gut; feature: human-associated habitat; material: faeces | place: Austria | collected 2013
CCCCGCCATTTCTATATCTAGGAGCAATACCTTGTCTGACCTTGGGATATTCATCGACGAATCTGGAGACGTAGGGTCGAACTCCGAGTTCTATCTGATCACGATGATACTCCATGACCAAGCATCGAGCATCGAACAGCAGGAACAAAAGCTTTGCTACGAGCTCGATCTTCTGGATGCGCATCCTGAAGAAGCAGTCCACTCCGGTCCCATAGTCCGCAAAGAGGACGAATGGAAGGACGTCGATCTCGAAAAGCGCCGCAAGGTCTTCTTCAAGATGTTCTCGTTCATGAGGCTTAGCCCTATCAGCTACAAGACGTTTTCCGTCAGGAAGAGGGAATGCGCCGACCGGTTCGCGCTGAGGGGGCGGCTCGCAAACGAGCTGGGCTCTTTCCTGAGGGACAACCTCGCTTTCTTCCAGGGATTCGAGTCGGTCATCGTGTACTACGACAACGGTCAGGCTCTTGTCACGGACCTCATCAACACCGTGCTTTGCGCGTATCTGACGAATGTGGATGTCCGCAAGATAGCTCCCTCCGAATACAGGCTGAGCCAGGCGGCGGACATGGTCTGCACGCTGGAGCTCATGAGGGAGAAATCTGAAAATGGCGCGGGCATGAGCAAGTCCGAGCTCATCTTCTTCGAGAGCAGGCGAAGGCTCAGCAAAGTGTTCCTGAAGACGCTGAAGGGACTGGAGTTTCCCAAGAGCTAGCTCACGGGGGAACCGAGCCTCTCGTGGCATTACCGCCGCAGCTCCACCCGGAGCGCGCGTCTTCGCAAACGAGTACTTGAGATAGGAGAATTACCATGGAGTCACCCAGGGTCCTGCCAGAAGCGGGCGACAGGGTTCGATTCGAATTCGACGGAAACCTCATCTCCGGTACCGTATTCGTCGTCGACCCTAGGGGTGGCGGCGTTTGTTTCGGTATTTGCCCCAGCTGCGATGTGAGAGCCGATGACGGCACGCTTCACAAGCATGTCCCCATCAACGAGGTCGAGCCTTTATCGGTTGAGCAGAGGTAAGTTGGCGGGCCCCTTCTTCGCCGCATGCTGGATCTGGGCGGCAAATGGGCAGCCGATGCATGCTGCCAAGCGGTTTGGGGCGATTTTGCTCTGCGAACCGGCTCATAAAGACCCTGTACTCACTTGGAACTCACTTTGTACTCAGCGTTTCACGTTCTGCCTGTTCAGGCCTTTACACTCCTATGCTGAATTTATTCCTGAGTTATTCCTGGTAATAAATTCGCGGAGTAAACGATCGGGATCTCGGCATTTTTGTACTCAGCATTTTCGAAATAAGAGAAAGCACCTGTTCACAGGTGCTTTATTGTAACGCCGTATTTATTCCCTTTCCGAGGTGTGTAAAACGGGATTTAAGGTGAGTACAAAACGATACTGTTGATTTGCTTAACTAGGTGGACGTCATGATGCAGGTTGGACGACATAACATGATTTGATACGTATTGTACGCCTGACGGCAAAAACTACGATTGAGTGGGAGTAGGGGTTCTCCTCTTTCCTTTGACGCTTGATCACCCTAGCGGGTGCTCTCCGTAACGAGGGCACCCGCTTCACTATGAGGAGCGCCCCGTGGATGCCCTGCAATTCATGCGCGATCACCAGGCCTATTTCGAAGACTACGTGACACGCAGCACATACCACTCGAACGCCATCGAGGGCAGCACGCTGTCCTTTGCCGAGACCTATGCCATCCTCTGGAACGACAACACCATGAAGGTGACGGCCACGGCTCGCGAGCTGTACGAGGCGATCAACCACAAGTACGCCCTGGCCACGGCATCGGAAAACATGGACGACCCTCTTTCGGAGCGGCTTGTCAAGGCTATAGCGCGGGATATCAACCGCAACATAAGCGGCATCGACGACTATCGTCACGGCCAGGTGATCATCCGCGGGGCGGAGCACCTGCCGCCGGCCGCCAATCAAGTGAACCAGCTCATGATGCAGCTCGTGTACGAGTACAACCACGACGAGGGAGGGGACCCCTTCCTGCGCGAGGCTCGCTTCCATGTCCGCTTCGAGAGAGTTCATCCCTTCGAAGATGGCAACGGTCGGACAGGTCGCATCCTCGTAAATCGCGGTCTCATGCGCGCCGGCCTCGCCCCAGTAGTGATTCTCGTGGAAGAGCGCGCTGCCTATATGGACTTGCTGGCGCGCAGCGACTACGATGGTCTGGCCGCCATGCTGCGCCGCCTGTCCGAGGCGGAAACCGAGCGTATGGAGAGATTCGCCGAGCTATGATGGTGCCCGAGGGCCGTAGGTGTTCATCCTTGACTCAGGGCTGCACCTTGACTTTCTCGCAGCCCGGACTGGGTTATTCGGTGGCTTGCAGAACCGAATAAGATGGTTTGTGAGCGCCTATAATTCATTGTAGAGGATGTTTAGACAGCCTGCGGGATAGGGTTTTCTCTTGGGCGTGCGGCATCCGAACATCCACGTCGAGGAAGTGATACTCAGCCTTATTGCGAAGTGCATCTTTTTTCGCCGGCACAGGGCTTTTCGCACTACAATATGTATTTATACGGTACAATTAGTGTATCGATAAGATACAAAATGTGAGGTGTGGTATGAACGATAGAGAGCTTCGGTTGTTCAATCTGTGGGCTATCAGGACAAAGGATGAGCTTCTGGGAGCCATCGATGAATATATCGACAGGATTGAGCAGCATGATGATATTGAAATAGTGCGTAAAGGTCGTTCGAAACCCCTTGTAGACGTCATGAAAGACTTCAGAAAGAAGGTTGCAAGAACTCCTCTCGCTGATCTCGACCAGGATTTCTGTGCTTATGAGGTTGAGATTACAGATACGGAAATCGAGCTCAGCATTAATGCGTTCAAAGACATAGTCGTTGATGATAATGGCGAGATTCTAAAGAGTTCTTCCGAAGTTACACCCGAAATCATAGTAGTGAGCGCGCCGTATATTCCTATAGACCAATTTGCTGAGATGCAGGGAGTGAAGGCTGCGACCGTGCGACAATGGATTCGCCGGGGGAAGATTCGAAATGTTAAGAAGCTCGGATCTGAGTGGATGGTTGCTTCTACAGAGGGGCAGCCTGAGAGAGGGTTCACTGGTGGAGTGTTCTACTGCACCGATCAAGACGGGGACATGAGCAGACTCTTCCCTTTAAAGGAGGGAACTCATTCGATAGAGCTGTGGAAGGCAAACCAGTACAGCGAAGAATGTTTGGCGACCATGCGCGATTTTGACCACCATGTACTTGATGAGATAAAACTGAACAGGGTCGCTCGGGAGAAGCTCGAACACGCTTTAGCCGCTTCTCCCGAAGTGCGCTTTCAGAGCACTTTTATAGATGTCATAGATCGGAAAGCGTCGTCGTCTCGTGATGACGCTAACAGCCAGCCAGAAGGTGGCTGGAGCGATGTGGCTGGGACGCAAATCGATGACCTCTCTATCGACTGTCTGCTGAAAGAAATTAGTGGTGATGGCTATGTGCGAGATTTGGCGATAAGCTTAGCTCACTTATGCTTCAGGAATGGTCCGGTCGAAGATATGCACGCAGAAGGCAAGCTTGACGACACGGATATGATGGAACTAAATAAGTACATGGTTGACCATCTCGGATTGTTCCTCTTGTTGCTAGGTTTGTCAGACTTTAGCTCACTGAAGCGAATTCTTTGGTTTCATGATCAGTGCGGTTCTGATTGGGATAGCCCGGATGTCCAAAAAATGCTCCATGATTACCATATTTCGACCGATCGATTAAAGGCGCTAGCCTTCAATCGTGATCAGGCAGCTGCGTGCAGGTGTTCGAGCAATACGGCTCCAGCTGGGCTTACGCGCCTAGCGCCTGTGCCCTCAAGTGATCATGATCCAGACGAACCTTTGGCGGACTGCCCGATCTGCGGGTCGAATGTTCTCATACGCAAACCGATGACAAACCTTTCGTTTGCTGTGGATCACGGCAAGACTGTTCATACGAACAAAGAGCTTGCAAATGCAGCGCATGTTCCCATTCAACTTGTGACCGATATGCAATTCGTTGAAAGGGTCAAGAGCGCGAGTGAAAAGCAGCGTGAGCGCATGAAGGCAGTCGCCGATGTCTTGGATGTTCCGCTTGACTATCTTCTTGCATTTAACCCGAATGCCTCTACCATCAGTTGCGGTGATTGCCATACAACTGCACCATGGTCTGTTTGGAGTGCGCGTCGGCCCTGGCGATGAACGCGTCGTCGTTTCTGCTTCTGCGCAGAACGCCTTTCAGCGCTACAGGTGTTTTCTGTAGTTGAATTGCGAAGGATGCATTTGGCTATACCGTGCGAGATATCAATGGCATTCCTGCCATCGTGAAGGACTATGGCTCTGCAATGGACTTCATGCGCGATCGTCGGACTTAAAGCGTTATTTGAAACCAAATCCCTATTATTGCTCATGCCAAAACCTTCCCAAATATGGTAAGGTTTTGGCATGAGCAAATACGAGGAAATATACGAAGTAGCAGCCGATAACTACGGGATTGTGACCCGGGATGAAGCGGCAAGGATGGGGGTCTCCGATAAGGAGCTGTCCCGTTTTACCTCCGATGGAAGGCTGACCCGTATTGGGCGCGGCGTCTACCGCATTAAGCACCACGTTCCCGGCAATCTTGATCCTTACGCCGAGAGCGTTGCTCTGGCGGGTCCCGGTGCGTACCTCTACGGCGAATCTGTCCTCGCCATGTTCGCGCTTTGCCCCACTAATCCCGCCAAGATGTACATCGGCACGCCGAGGCGCATCCGCAGAAAGCTACCCGAGGGAATGAAGGTAGTGCAGCGAAAGGGCGCCAAGGACGTTACCGAGTACGAGGGCATACCCTCACAGACGGTCGTGGCGGCCATCAGCTCGTGCGTGGGCAAGATCATGCCCGATAGGCTTCAGGAGGCCGTTTGGGAAGCGCGGCGGCAGGGCCTATTGGGGAAAGACGAGGCGGAGAAACTCGATAGGGAGGTGTCAATCTGATGCTAAAGAGACCGAACAGTCTCATCGAAGAGATCGCCCAATAGCTGTTTGCGGCGAATAAATCCCATTTCAGGCTTACGTGGACAATGTGCCCGCGTAGTAAGGGAGGCGGACGATTTCCGGAACAGTCCGCTATGCTGCGAGCTGCATAGGAATCTGGGACGGAAGCATCAGCGTTCCCTTATGAAGCTTTAGGCTTGTGAAAAACAAGAGGAACGGTGCAAACGGGAGAGGGGAATCTTGGGGAATTCGGCTCGACCTTCTCGCGCTTGTGCGCGCCGCTTATTATATATCTCGCGCTCTGCCGGCTATCCTGTCACAATGAGACTTGAAGAATATGATTCGACGAAGGAGCAGACATGCGCATCGCGCTCGTGATGGACGATATGCCCGTCCGCTCCAATGGCACATCCTCTACGGCGTTGCGCTATGCGGATGCCCTGCGCGAGCAAGGCCATGAGGTCATCTGCGTGGCCTTTGGCGCGGATGACCCCGATAGCTTCGATGTGCCCGAGCATCACATCCCCGTCGTGACTCCGGTTGCCGAGGGGCTCGATTTCCACTTCGCGCTGCCTGACGAGGCGGTCTTCGATGAAGCATTCGCCGATGTTGACGTCATCCATATCTTCCTCCCCTTCGCCTTAGGCCAGGCGGCTCGCGATTGGGGGCGAGCCCACGGTGTGCCGGTGACGGCGGCATTTCACTTGCAGCCGGAGAACGTCACCTACAACGCGAACCTGGGGGCAGCGCCCTTGGTTTGCGATGCCATCTACAGGCTGTTTCGCGACTGGCTCTACGGCGACATCCGCCATATCCATTGTCCGAGCCAGATGATCGCCAACCAGCTGCGCAAGCATGGCTACCGGAGTCAACTCCATGTCATATCCAATGGCGTGCCCAAGGCGTTCTGCCCAGGAGAGGGCGAGAGCTTCAATGATGGCCTTGTCCATATCGTCACCGTCGGTCGTCTCTCTCACGAGAAGGACCAGGCAACCATCATCCGCGCCATCGAACGTTGCTTCCATAGGGATCAGATCCGGCTGCATATCTGCGGTAAGGGCCCGCTTAAGCACAAGCTTGAGCACGAAGGGAGCCGCCTGCCCCATCCTCCTATCTTCGAGTATCGGTCCATCGATGACCTGATAGCCCTGGAGCGAGCGTGTCCTTTGTACATCCATGCGTCGATTGCAGACATCGAGGCCATGAGCGTATTGGAGGCTCTCGCCTGCGGCTGCGTCCCGATCATCGCCGAGGCCGAGATGAGCGTGCCCTCTCAGTTCGCTCTCTGTGGGGAGAGCCTATTCGAAGCTGGTGACGACGAGCGCCTTGCCGAGCTCATTGACTGGTGGCTCGATCATCCCGAGAAGATCGCGGAATGGAGCCCGCGTTATGCTGCAGAGGGCATGGGCGATCATGTGGAAAAGTGCGCCGAACGCTTCGCTGCGATGCTGGAAGAGGCCATTGCCGACGACCTTTCAGCCTATGGGGAAGAAGCCCGAAGTTAGCCGCAGGCGCACTTCTCTGCGGAGCCTTGCAGTTCTCCCGTCTTTCTGCCGCCGCTAGCTTCGCTTGCCCTTCTTCCAGAGCCTAACCACAGCGGTAGTCCCGATCCCGATAATGGCAATGATCAAAACAACCAAGTAGGAATGCCACCACTCTGCTTCTGCTGTTTCCAAATCCGCTTCCACGATTTCGTATGACTCGCCAGATGCTAAAGGAACATAAGCGTCTTCAAACACGACGAGTGGCTGTGTGATTCGGGAGGTTCCATCAGAAGAGGTGATGAGCACTTGGTCACCCTCTTTCACTCCAGGAGCCTTCACCCAATTGACAAGCTCGAAAGCGTCCGGGGTATCGGGCTCGTACCCAGGCTGTTCAGGGCTCGATGTGCCGGAGCCCTGCGAGCCCTCGGAGGGCGAGCCATCAACACTAGGCCACTCCCAATGTCCGTAAGCAGATCCGTCATCGGTGAAGAACAGTACCAGCTTGTCGCCGTCCTCCAGCGTGTAACCGGCCAAACCCACGCTAGGCGTCGTCCCGTTCACTGAATACAGCCAGCCGGAATTCGGGCCGCGACTCTTCTCTGCGAGCACGGTGCCGTCCGGTCCGGTGATGGAGCTCACATAGCTGCCTTTGTGCTGGTAGTTGCCCGCAGGAACCATCTGCTTGAACACATCCCATGCCGTTGTGCCTTCGGGCAACTGCTTGTATTTGCCTGAGTACAGAACGCGCGATCCGTCGGTCACAGCGAAGTTCACATCGACCGGTGCCCTACGCGCCATCGCCATAAGTGGGTTGCTCGTTCCGCGCACGAGTATCTCCGCGCTCACTTCCTGATTGTATAGAGCCGCGAGGTCCTTGTACTGCGCGTAGGTTATGGGATCTTCCGCGTAAAGCTTGCCGTACTTTCCGTATACCTTGTGGGAAAGCACACTTTTGATGGTGACCGCCTTCGGCTCGGCCTGGCGGGTCACCAGCAGGTTCTCGTGCGACACCACTTTCGCATTCGAGGACTTGAACAGACGCCACAGCTCCAGCTCTTCCCAGCCGTCCTGCGCCACGGGCACGATGCCCGTGTTCTTCTCTTGTGCGCTGTCGCGGACCCATACGAGCTCCCCGTTGTCGTCAGCGTATACCTCGAAAAACGGAGATAGGTTAACGGTGACCTCGTTTGCGGATGGGTTCGCACCTGCGTTGAGGCCGTCGAAGTAATGCTGCTTTGCCTGCTCCATGAGATCGAATTCCGAAGCGAGGTCGGAAAGCTCGATGGGCTTCACGCGGATGGTGAAATCCTTGGTCGCCTTGACGCCGGTGTCTTTGTCGGAAAGGGAAACGGAAAGCGTCGCGAGGCCTTCCATGTTCGCGCTGCGGGCGAGGCTGCCCGTGCCCATGGGGCGAAGCACGGAGACTCGGGCGCTGTTGCGCACGTCGGGTACGGTCAATAGCGTGCCGTCGCTGCTTGCAAGCGTAACGGGGTAGTACTTGCCGTCCACGCCGAAATCGGCCGTCGTGGGAAGCTGGATGTCGTTCTCGACAGTGTAGATGCCGCCGGCATCGGGCTGAAGTCGTACGCCGGTGACGCTATCGCGCAGGCCTGCCTTGGCAAAGCCGGCGTCGAGCTTTGCCATAAGCTCGCTTTTGATCTGCTGTGCCCTTGCGCCGTCCAGCGAGTCGACATGCACGGGGAAGGTCTGCTCGACTGCGATCTCGGGTTCACCCATTGCCGTGCGCTGGAAGACGACCTTAGCGGTTAGCGTCACGTCCTTCGGCGTTTCTCCGCACTTCACCTTGCCGACGTACGGGGCGAACAGCGTGTCGGCCGTGCCCTGGTTCTCGCTGGATACGGAGATGACGGATGGGTCGGAGGAAGTCCATGTGATCTGCGCCCAAAGCTTTCCGCTTGCAACCTTGGGAAGTGAAAGGTCGGTGCTTACGTTGGTGGTGTCGCCAAGGTCGACCTGCGAGAGAACGTCTGCCGCCAGCATGGCTTTGACCTTCTGGGCGTTCCAATAGACGATGACGGGAACAGTCTTCTGAACGGTGGCTCCGGCTAAGGAAAGGTCGATAGTGATGCGGTAGGAGCCGAACCATTGCGCGCGGAAGCCGTCGGGGTCTGCGTAGAAGTAGGTGATGTTGCCTTCTTGGTCGATGGCGGAGCAGTTGTCGGTGCCGTTCGTCTTCTCGATGGATTTCAGGGCGACCGTGATATTCGGGTGCTTCGCATGGATCATATCGACGACGTTGGCGTCCTTGCCGAACTCGGGGTAGAGCGTCGAGAGTGATGCGGCTATCTCGTCAAGTGTCTTGTCGGTTGCGGGCGGAACGTCGGGGTTGGGCTCGTCAGGACTGGGGCCGGGCGTGGGATCAGGATCATCGGGATCGACGGGGCCGGGTGCCGTGCCGCCGATGATGACGCTATGAAGGTAGGCGGGGTCGTCCGACTGCACGCAGCTTTCTCTCTCGACTGTGCCCGTGCCCGCGCCTGATATGCGCGTGACATAGCCGCATGTTCTGATGGTGGATGAGCCGTAGAGGAAGTCGACGATGTCGCTTGCGGTGTCTGAGCCCGAAATGGCGCCGGTGCTGTAGCAGCGCTCGATACTTCCGTTGTTCTGCAGCTGGCCGCAGATGCCGCCTGCACGACTGGTTCCAGTCACGGAACCGGTGTTGTAGGAGTTCTCGATGGTGGTGTACTTCGCATACCCGACGATGCCTCCCGCAACGCCGCCCGACACGGAACCAGCATTGGAGCAGCTCGAGAACGAGGCGGACTGCGAGGCGCTGTTGCCAGCGTAGCCAACCAGACCGCCTGCGTAGGCTGTGCTTCCTTTGGCGCCTGTCGAGACGCTTCCTGAGAAGCTGCATCCGGTGAGCGAGCCCTGCTGCACTTTGCCTACGATACCGCCGACATAGGCCTTGGTGGAAGACACCGTGCCGCTCACATGAAGGTTCTTGATGGTGGCACCGTTGATACCGCCGAAGAAGCCAACGTTCGTAGTAGTACGATTCACGCTCAAGTTCGTGATGCTATGGCCGCAGCCATCGAACACGCCGCTGAACGCTTCGGTGATATAGCCGCTTGATGGATAGAAGGGCTCCCACTCGCCAACGGAGATGTCAGACGTCATCTTCACATGGACGCCAGGGTTGTCGTTCATGATGCCGCGTAGCAGCTCCAGGTCTTCCACGGAACCGACGAGAAAGGGGTCAGTTTCCGTGCCACTGCCCGCAAGATCGTCCTGAGGCTGAATGAGCTCTTGAGCCTCGCTGACGCTTGTGGGCTCATCTTCGGCTTCAACCGATTCGTACGACTTCTCATCGGCGCCAGAGTCATCGAGCGCTCCGTCCACAGGCGAAATGGGCTGCTCCGGAGCGGCAGGAAGGGGAGGTTCCGTAGGCTCATCGGCCTCAGCAGAGCCTGCCACCTCATCTGATGAAGCTGGTGCTCCAGTTGATTCAGAAAGGTTAGGAGAGGTTTCCGCAACCGTATCTTGTGCAAATACAGAGGTAGGCGTGAACGAGAAACAGAGCAGAAGGGACAAAAATGCGCAAACGAACTTAGAGCCGGACATGATCGGCACCTCTTTCCCAGGGCTATCGTGCGATGGAGAGGTGTTCCGACTTTGCCTCATCAAAGCAGCCACCGTGCCCGGCGAGGACGAAATGGCAATCTGGAGGATTACATCGCCCAAGATGCTGCTTTTCGGCGTTTACGGTTACTGGTATAGCGGAGGATTCTCACCTCCATTCCCACTCAGAGCTGCAGCATGTGCGGCAGCTCCGTACCCCCTGCATGCGGGCGCACTCCATCAATGCCAAAACAACAATCACATTATAGGCTATCGATTAAAGGGTGCGCTAGTATGAATATTATCCCAGGGCTACTCCAACACAGTAGTCGGAAGTGGCTTGTAAGCCTCGCCCTTGACGTCTTCGAGGTTGGAGACGGCTTCGCACATCAAAGACAACGAAGAGTCGGGCCGTGCGATCGGCGATGCCCAGCTCGAAGGAACGGGGTACAGCTACACGCTCTCTCATCTCCGGCAAGCACAAGATGGTGATCCTGTACTGCCTTATGGAGTACCAGCCGGTTAGGTTCAACGAGCTGAAGCGCTACCTCGGGAAGATCTCAGACAAGACGCTCTCCCAGAACCTCAAGGAGTTGGAAGGGGATGAGTTGGTCCGTCGCAAGGTGTATCCGCAGATCCCTCCCAAGGTCGAGCACTCGCTTCCGAATCAAAATAGACAATAAAAGAATTAAATATACTTAATGCTATATCAGATAGGAATGATAGAATTAAGCAGATTTAATTCTATCGAAAGGAACCCGGAATGATTCTGCGAACGCAATATCTCGAAAGGATTCGTCCGTTCTACGACTCTGAGTTGATTAAAGTCATTACCGGGGTGAGGCGTTGCGGCAAATCCGTCTTGCTGAGGCAAATAGCGGACGAAATCCGTGCGGAGCATTTCGATTCTATGGAACCGGACACGCTGGTGTTCGTCGATTTCGACGACTACGCCAACCGCGAACTCACCGATCCCGACAAACTCTACCGTCACATCAAGCCAAAGCTCTCCGACGAGCGTAAAACCTACCTGCTTTTTGACGAGATTCAGAATGTGCGCGATTTCGAGCTCGTGGTTAATTCGTTCAATACGACCGACAACGTCAGCATCTTTTTGACGGGTTCAAACTCGAAGCTGCTATCGGGCGAGCTTGCAACGCGCTTGGGTGGTCGTACGGTGTCGTTTCATGTGATGCCGTTCAACTTCCGAGAGTTCTGCTGCTTCAAAGAGGCCCAACTTCATTCGGAGGCTTCCGAAGGACATTTGGATGAATCGATGCTTTTGGATGAGTACCTGACATGGGGAGGTTTTCCCTTGGTGTGCGGGCAGGAGCTGGCCGAGTCGCGGCGTGTGGTTCTCGACAATCTGTACAACTCCATCGTGCTCCGAGACATCATTCAGCGCAACAAGGTATCCTCCGCAACGACTCTTGAAAACGTGCTGGATTATCTGATTGCCAACTCGTCATCGACGGTGTCGGGCAACAACATCGCCGCCGAGCTAACCGACTCGGTTCGGAAGGTGTCCGCGCCAACGGTTTACGACCTCATTCGCTACATCGAAGAGGCCTACGTTGTGGGAAGAGCGGAGCGCTACGATATCCGCGGAAAGAAGAAACTGCGATTCGAGGCTAAAGAGTATGTGTGCGATCTCGGATTGTTCCATCTTCGGAAGAACCGAGTCAAAGATGAGTGGAACTGCGTCGTTGAGACGGTAGTCTATAACGAGCTGATCTCGCGCGGTATGCAAGTGTATGTGGGAAAGCTGCACAAGAGCGAGATAGACTTCGTTGTCGAAAGAGACGGGCGTCGTTGCTACGTTCAGGTCGCCTACGTGATGGCCAGTGAGTCAACGATTGATCGTGAGTTCGGAGCGCTGGAGGCCATTGGCGATAGCTATCCCAAGTACGTGGTCTCGATGGACCCTGTTGTCGCGAGCAGGAATGGCATCACTCATGTGAGGCTGATCGATTTTCTGCGTGACGAATCATTGCTCCGCTTGGGTTGAGGTCGCTGCCGGTCGCTGTGTCTCGCAAGCGCCATGGCAGGGCCGCTCTTCCAGAGAGGCTTCGTTGTGGTTGCTCCGCGGCTGTGCATCGATGGGCTACTTGATTTGACATCTTGGACGAGAGATGATGTCTTGGACGTTCCGGAAAGTCATTCTACTAAGGAGCGCGAAATGATTCTTCGAGAGTGCAACCATCCGGTGGCGCCAGCTCGTGAGAGCCGTGCCTCGAAAACCCTCAGAGCCGTCGTGTACGGGGCTGCTGTGGGCGATGCGCTTGGGGTGCCTTATGAGTGCATGGAGCGCGGCACCTTCGCATGCGAGGGCATGGTCGGTGGGGGAGCGCACGGGATGCCTGCGGGCACGTTCTCGGACGACACGTCGCTGATGCTTGCGACTTGCGACAGTATCAGAGCTTGCGGCGGCGTCGATGTGGACGACATGCGTAGCCGCTTCCGGGCTTGGCTCTACGAGGGCGCGTACACTGCCGACGGTCGCGCCTTCGGGGTCGGCAACGCCACCGCTACTGCGCTTCTCCAGGGATTCGGCTGCGACGGCGAGCGTTCTAACGGCAACGGGTCGCTCATGCGCATCGCGCCGCTGGCCCTTACGGACGCGACCGACGATGAGGTCAGGGCGGTGTCGGCCATCACGCACGCCCATCCGATATCCACGGAGTCCTGCGTTTTCTTCGTGCGCGCCCTGAGGGATGTGCTGGAAGGGGAGGGGCTGGAAGAGGCCATCGGGCGCAACATTCCCGGTGACGAGCGCTTCGCTTTCCTGGAGGGCATCCGGGGACTGCCCCGCGACGAGATCCGCTCGACGGGCTACGTCCTGGACACCTTGGGCGCCGCGCTCTGGTGCGCGTGCAACACCGACAGCTACGAGGAATGCGTGACGGAGGCGGTGAACCTGGGCGGCGACTCCGACACCACCGCCTGCGTCGCTGGCGCGCTGGCAGCCGCCCTCTACGGCTACGATTCCATTCCCCGGCAATGGCTGAACCAGCTCCGCGGGAAAGAGGTTATCGAGCGGTGCCTATTCTGATGGCCGGTGAGGCAACGATCATTCGTGGGTCTTGAGCGCTGGAGGCCATTGGCGATAGAAACCCTCGAAGCCCTCGATGGACCCTGTTGCCGTGGGCGGGAATGGCATCACCCGTCTGAGGCCCATCGGCTTTCTCAGCGACGAATCATTGCGCCGCTTGTGTTTCGCGCATTGGGTGCCCGATTCATTGTTTGCGTCCGTGCAACTTAAAAGTGTCGTTAGCTCGTTTGAGGCTTTGTAACGACGAAATTTCATGATAAAGTGTCGTTAGAATACTATATAAGACTTTAATAGCTCTAAAGTGTCGTTAGGATGCGCTATGAAAATAGAGAACAACGGGCAGGGCTTTCTCAGGAAAAACCTTACAGGAGAGTTGGAGTACTCTTCATTCGTGCCAACGCCGTTATCGAGAGTGGCCGCCCTGGAGCTTAGCTCTGACACCGTAAAGCTGCTCAGCGCTTGCTCGAGGAAGATTGGCGAGCTTGAAGGTATGCTCAGATTTGTTCCGAATGCTTCGATGTATCTGGCGATGTACGTTCGCAAAGAAGCCTTGCTGTCGGCGCAAATTGAAGGAACGCAGTGCACGTTTGACGATATTCTCGACCCGTCCAATGTCGGACTTACTCGCAAAGATGTGTCTGACGTGGTCGCCTACGTTAAGGCGACGGAGTATGCGGTGAAAAGGATGCAGACGCTTCCTCTTTGCGCGCGTCTTCTTAAGGAGACGCATGAAGTGCTGCTTGAGGGGACGCGCGGACAGGAAAAGAATCCCGGACAGATGAGAGTCTCTCAAAACTGGATAGGTCCAGCTGGCTGCACGCTGCGCGATGCATCGTTCGTTCCTCCAAACGTCGACGATATGGCCGATGCCCTTTCGGAAATGGAGGCATTCGTAAACAACGAGCATGGAATTGACCCTATTGTGAAAGCGGCGCTCGTTCATTATCAGTTTGAGACCATCCACCCGTTTCTCGATGGCAACGGAAGAATCGGAAGGCTCCTGATAACGCTAATGAATGATGGCGTCCTAAGCGGTGCGGTTTTCTACCCTTCCTATCAGCTGAAGCTGCGGCGAAGCGAGTACTACGCCATGCTAACCAAGGTGCGCGAGTGCGGCGCCTACACAGAATGGGTCGAATTCTTCTGCGACTGCTTGCTGGCAAGCGCCGAGGATGCGGTTAGGGCGATGGAGTTGCTTGTCAACCTGAGGAACAAAAACGCATCCCTCATCAACGAGGAAATGGGACGGTCGGCCGGCAACGGTCAAAGGCTTTTGGAGCTGATTGAGGGCAATCCGATTGTCGATGTGAACTTCGTGGCAGAGCAACTCGAGATTTCAAGGACAACTGCGGTGAAATTGGTGAAGTCTTTCTGCGACCTGGGCATATTGGCACAGCTTGAGGCTAACAAGCAGCGATATCGGGTCTATCTGTACGAAGATTATCTTGCCATTCTTCGGCGCGGGGGAGATCCGTTGTAGACGCCGTGGAGGGAAGCGCCTTATTCGCGGGGCGCGGCGCCTGCCAAGTGCCTGACGGTCTAAATGCGCCGTTAGCTCAGCTGTCAATCCTCTAACGATACTTTATCTCGGTAGTCTTTCGTTAGATGATTGTCAGGGGCTGCAGCGACTTTAAGCTGTCGTTAGAAAAAGCCCGAGCCGATAGTTGCGG
>OLSL01002487.1_pt1 | contig 14726 bp, 8 predicted proteins | sample 1672511 | NCBI WGS metagenome assembly OLSL01 (sample SAMEA3136694, study PRJEB25190) | human gut metagenome | biome: human gut; feature: human-associated habitat; material: faeces | place: Austria | collected 2013
ATGATTGCTTCTCAGCTGACGCAGGATGGTATTCCCACACCTGCGGGGAAAAATCGGTGGCAGGCCAGCACCATTGAGAGTATACTCACAAATGAAAAATACATGGGTGCAGCCCTTTTACAAAAGCAGTTTACGGTTGATTTCTTGACGAAAACAAAGAAAAAGAACGAAGGCGAAGTACCGCAGTATTATGTGGAGAACAGCCATCCCGCTATTATTGACCCATTGGAGTTTCAATTGGTACAGAGGGAAATCGCACGAAGGAAACTGCTGGGCAGGAAATACAGCGGAAGCAGTGTGCTGTCCTGCCGTATCATTTGCGCTGACTGCGGCGAGTATTTCGGTGCAAAAGTATGGCATTCCACCAGCAAATACCGAACGGTAATCTGGCAGTGCAATGGGAAGTTTCGAAAAAAGGATAGATGCAAAACGCCGCATTACACTGAGGATGAAATCAAAGAACGCTTCCTTTTGGCATACAACACCCTGACAGGGGATAAAGAATCACTCCTTGAGGACTGCCGCCTGATACAAGAAAAGCTCACAAACTGTGAGGAACTGGATTTGCAGATCACAAACCTCCGCGCTGAACTTGAGGTGGTGGCAGAACTCACCAGGAAATACATCGCTGAAAATTCAAGCCTTGTGCTTAACCAGGAGGAATACCAATCGCGGTATAATGCCTTGGTACAGCGGTACGAAAAAGCAAAGACCAAACTGGCCGAGCTCGTTTCACAAAAAGAAGCACGAGAGGAAAAGGCCGACCTCATAGGGGCATTCATGTTTGGGGTTATGGAACGAGATGACCCTATCACCGTGTTTGACGACCGGCTCTGGCTGGCTACAATAGATGTGGTAAAATCCTACCCAGACGGACGACTGGTTTTCAAATTTCAAAACGGTGCTGAGATCACTGCATAATGAAAGAAAAAGATTGCCGGATCATACCGGCTTCTTTTTTGCGAAAATTGCTGTATTAAACGGTATAATATACGATTTTGGAAAATAAATCCTCAGAAACTATGTGTCTATATCATATTGGAACGGATTTGTCAATAGGAAAAAGTGTTTTTTTGCAAAACGCATTGAAAAACGGCGGTGAAAATGTTATAATTATTCCGTATATATTGGAGCGGTTTTCTCTTGATATAAAGAGTGAAACCAAACTGTAGGAGGAAACTTTATGACACGACACAAAACATCCAGTCGCGTACTGGCAATGCTTCTGTCACTGATATTGGTGATGGGCATTCTGCCCACAACGGCGTTTGCCCAAAACAGCTGGGGCGGTACCGGCGTGGCGGAGGTGCAGAAGCTCGGTGGCGATCTTTATGCCGAGGGCAACAACCTGGTGGTGAAGAACGGTAGCGATGGCGACCTCACCCAGATCTATTATGCCAACACCAATGGCGTAACTGTGGGTAATCCAATCAATTTGAGTGAAATCAGTTCGGATATCACCGGCGATACCACAGGCGGTTTTGACCTCAAAAATGTCGGTCTGAGTGCAACCCACAACGGCACGTTTAACAACGATACGGGCGCTTTTGCCAACCTTGATGTGGTAATCTGGATGGAGGGCGGCACGCTTGCTGATATTTCCGCCGGTAACATAAACGCACAATGCGAAAGCTTCACCGTCCATATGTCCGGCGGTACGCTTACCAGTGTAGTTACTGCATTTAACTCAGCAATCGCAGCCCATACAATTTATATTTCCGGCGGAAGGATCGAAAAAAATCAGGCCGCCCAAGACCCACTGTATCTTTCCGGCTCCCCCAGCATCGGCGGCGAGGGCTGCGGCGTCACGGTGAAATCAGGCGAGAAGTTTTATTTAAACGGCGCGCTGAACGGTGCCGACGTGTATGTGGTTCCCCAGGGTGACTTTACCGACGGGACTGTGATCGCGGAGGGCTCCGGTTATCAGATCATGGAAAATGACGTTTCTCAGCTGCATCTCACCGGAGGTTATGTCGCAGGCAAGGAACTGTATCTGGACGGCAATTCGGTCAAAATCCGCACAAGGCAAGTGACTGCCTACAATGTGTGGGTGGGGAACACAAAGGTAACGGAAGAAAACGCGTCTGATGTACTGGGAAACAACACGGTTTCCTATGACGCGGACACAAACACCCTTACCCTCAGCGGCCTGAACCTCAGCGATCAGGGGCATGAGGTGGCCATACAGAGCGACACCGTTTTTGCCTCCGTTTTCTCTCAGGGCGAATTGAACATCGTCCTTGCGGAGGGAAGTACAAATACCATTTCTACCACTGGGGCTGTCGGCAACGCCCAGGTGCTGGGAGTAGCCGCCATGACGGCGGACGGCAATGCCGGTAAGGTTTCCGTCTCCGGCAATGGATCGCTGTCCGTTACCCAAACCTTGTCTTCGACCACTTACTATGTAGCGGGGATCCTCGGCGGTGAAGTCTCCGTTACCGATGCCAGCCTGAATTTCAGCGTTTCCGACAGCGGATATACCATGGGCATCGGCGCGGATAAGCTCGATATACAGAGTGCCGACATCACCTGCTCCGGCACGGCTTTCGGGCTGACCGGAACGAGCAGCCTGTCCGTTTCGGGGGACAGCCATATTAAAGCCACCGGCAGCAGGAACGCTCTGTACTCTGATATGGGAACCATTTCCGTGGATACGGGTCTCACCATTCTGGGCAGTACTCAGGAGAATGATTTTGAAAACCTGAGTGCAGCACAGGTTTCCTCCGACGGAAAAAATATTGTTGTGGGAACGGAAACGGCGAAAACCGTGGAGATCACGGGAATCCCGGCGGTTTCCTATCTGAATGAAAACGGCACCGAGCAAACCCTGACCGAAAATTATACCACCATTGACAGCAATAATATCCCGACCGCATGGACAACCGGCTGGTATGTGGTGGACGACGATGTTACCATCGGCAGCCGCGTGACGGTGACGGGCAATGTGAAGCTGATTTTGAAGGATGGCGCGAATCTCACCGTAAACGGCGGGATCTCTGTGCCCAGCGGCAGTACGTTCACTGTTTACGGACAGCAGAACGGTACCGGGAACTTGACCTCTACGGGCACAAACGGCAACGCGGGGATCGGCGGAACTGGAAGCGATGTGAATTTCGGCACGATCATTCTTGCTGCCAAAGGAAAGATTAGTGCAACAGGTGATACACGTGCAGCCGGCATCGGCGGCGGTAAGATGAATAATAAACAACCGGTAAACGGAACCATCCATATTTACTGTGGCACCATTGAAGCCACCGGCGGCAACTGGGCAGCCGGCATCGGCGGCGGCGCGGATTCCGTAACAAACTGCGAAATTATTATAGACGGTGGAACCATTACTGCCCGGGGCGGCGAAAACAATGTTGGTATCGGCGGCACCGACGGTTCCAAGACAATCACGATAAACGGCGGTGACATTAAAGCGTACGGCAGCGGCGCCGGCGCAGGCATCGGCGGAAGCTACAATGCCTCCGGCGGAAGCATCACCATTACCGGCGGTTTTGTTGAAGCCGGAAGTATCGGCGGCGGCAGTGCGGAAAACGGAGGCCCCGGCGGAACCATTATAATTAGCGGCGGCATCGTTACAGCCGACCGAATTGGCGCAGGGGGAGACAACCAAGAGGGAAGCTTCTCTACCACCTCCCAGGGCAATGCCGTGATATTTGCCGGTTCTATTACTGACCAAAGCGGCAAGAATGCTAATGCCTGGAGAGGTTTGATCTTCGAGGGAAATGACGGCAAGATTTACGGCGAGAGCTACGCCGTAGAGGAAGCGATTACCATCCCCGAAGGCAAAACGCTGACGGTAGAAGATGGGAAGACGCTGATCAACAGTGATGGCAAGATCACCAATAATGGCACTATTTATGTAGAGCTTGGCGGTACATACAACGGCCTCGAGACATCGCCGAAGCCGGTGGAGTATCAAAAAGAACAGATTCTTTATCTGGAATATGAAAACGGCGGCTTTACAAACAAGTATATTGAGGAATTTACCCCAATCAGTAAGGATAACCGTCCAACCACCTGGACAACCGGCTGGTATGTGGTGGACGGAACTGTTGAAATCGACAGCCGTGTGACCGTGACCGGTGATGTGAAGCTGATTTTGAAGGACGGCGCGAACCTCACCGTAAACGGCGGAATTGATGTATCGGGAACTTCAAACAGCTTTACCATTTATGCTCAGTCCACAGAGGAGAGTAAAATGGGAGGTCTGACCGCAACGGCAGCGGATAAAACCGGCAACGCCGGCATTGGCAGCAGCGGCGGTCAAACAGCCGGCGCCATTACCATAAACGGCGGCAAGGTCACAGCAGCCGGTGGCAGCCGCAGTGAGCAAAAAGAGTCGGTTATCCCGGGAGAATATGAGGAGAAGGTTTACACCGGTGCGGGTATCGGAGGCGGCGAAAAATCCGGTTGTAGCACCATTACCATTAACGGAGGTATTGTGACGGCGGAGCCTGGCAGAGGCACTGATTTTTGGGAAACATGCAATTCCGCAGGAATCGGCAACGGCGGTCAGAACAGAAGTGATTTTTGGTATGACGAAACGCCCGTTGGTACCATCGTTATTAACGGAGGCAGTGTTAACGCCACAGGTGCGTCCTGGGGCGCCGGTATCGGCGGCGGTGACGACATGCCCATTGCTTCGGTAACTATTAATGGCGGTATTGTGAACGCTGAAGGTGATGATTCTGCAGGAATCGGCAACGGCGGAGCCGGAGACGGGGGTACCATCACTATCACCGGAGGCACAATCAACGCTGTCAGTGAATCGGCCTGTGGAATCGGCGGCGGATATACATCGGATATTGAAAAAGTTGTTATTACCGGCGGAGATATTACGGCCGCCAGAGACCGCGGCGCCGGAATCGGAAGCTGCGCCTATCAGACTACTGCACAAGTGACCATCAGCGGCGGCATAGTGACGGCCACCAGCAACAAGGGCGATGGTATCGGCATGGGAGATATTTTCCGGAATGATCTGGTGGATTTCTCCACCGGAACGAATGGTGACGCAGTGATTTTCGCATCCTCTATCGCTGACCAGACCGGCAAGGATAGCTGGAACGGTCTTATCTTCGTAGACAACAATGGCAAAATCTATGGGGATAGTTATACAGTAGAGGATGGTCTCACTATCCCGTCGGATAAAATTCTGACGATTGAGAATGGAAAAACCATGATCATACCGGATGGCGTCACCTTTGACTTTGCTGGGGAGATTCGGCTTGATGAGGGTGGTCAATATACCGGTACATTGCCATCCGGCGCTAAGGTCACCTATCAAATCCAGTGGGACACCGACGGCGACGGCACTGTGGACGACACTACCTATGTGGCGTACGGTGAGATGCCAGCCCACGCCGACGGCAGCAAAGAGTCAGACCCGCAGTATACCTACACCTTTACCGGATGGTCACCTGAACTTGCTGTAGTTACCGGAACGGCCAAATATACAGCGGTGTTTGATTCGTCCCTTAATCAATACACGGTCACGCTGCCGTCCGGCAAGGGATATACCGTAACGGCAAGCGGAAGCACAACAGTAAATTACGATACAGAGTTTACATTCACAGTAACTGTCGAAAACGGTTACTCCAAAACAGACGGATTTGCGGTGAAAGCCAACGGGACGAAGCTAACCGAGCAAAGCGGCGGCAGCTACAAGGTTACCGTAAAAAGCAATACCGACATTACGGTTGAAGGCGTTGAAGATACTACTCCGCCATCCAATCTTACCGTAAGCTATGAAACAAACGGCTTCAAGGAATTTCTGAACACCATCACCTTCGGCCTGTTCTTTAAGGATACGGTTACGGTGACCATCACCGCTACCGACGAGGGCAGCGGCGTAAAGGAGATCTCCTATCAGCTGGGCGATGGCGATCTGCAAACTGTTGAGACTCAAAACAGCAAGATCACCTTTACTGTCGAGCCGGAGTTTAAGGGCAACATTCAAAATGTAACCGCCACAGACAACGCCGGCAACACTTCTGAAGGCATCGACTATGAGTATTTCGCGGTAGAAAAAAATAAGCCTGCGGATGTAACCGTAGACACAAACGGCTATGTAAGCGGCAAATGGACAAACGACGATGTGACCATTACCGTTTCCGGTTCCACCGCCACCAGCGGTATCGCAAAATACCAGTATTCCACGGATGGCGGGCAGAGCTGGCATGACATGACTGCCACGGAAAAGACGGATGCCACTGCAACGGATCCGCTGAATGTGACAAAAGCGCAGATCACCATATCTGGCAGCGGAACAGCCGACTATATCTTCCGTGCTGTCTCCAATGCGGGCAATGAGAGCGCTTTCTCCGCTCCTGTTACCGTGAAAACGGATAAAGTTCAGCCTACTATTGCTGCCATAGGAAATACCGACTATTATCTGACCGGCGACACAATCACGATCACCGCGGATGCAGGAGGCTCCGGTATCACCAAGGTTGAAGTGCAGGCGGGCAACGACAGTTGGACGGATATTACGGACAGCTATCTCAGCGGCTATACCGTAACAGCAAACGGCACCTATACCTTCCGTGTGACGAACGGTGCAGGCGTAACAGCATCCACCTCGATTACCTACGACAACCTTGATTCCGTCAAGCCGGTGGTGTCCATTGATTCGGATGAGTACATCTCCGGCAACTGGATAAACAAAAATGTCACACTGTCCGTGTCCAACACAGCAGCCAACCTGGGCACCACCACCTTCCAGTACAAGGTAGGCGACGGAAATTGGCAGACCTGCAACGGCGCAATCACGGTTTCGGAAGAAACTGACGGCACGGTTTATACCTTTAAGGCCATCAGCGCCAGCGGTGTTGAAAGCGACGAAGTGTCTATCACCGTGAAGATCGACAAAACAGCTCCGGAAGGCGATATTACAATTGAACAAAATTCTGTGAAGAAATTCATTCATGACATCACTTTCGGCCTGTTCTTCAATAAGAATGTAGATGTTACCATCACCGGTACCGACAATTTGAGCGGCGTGGCTGCTGTAGAGTATTACCGCAGCGAGGAGATTCTCACAGAGGATGAAGTATCAGCGATCGAAGACTGGACTGTATACTCCTCCATCAGCGAAACGGCAGAGGATACAGAGCAATTCATCTACTATGTGAAGATCACCGATGAGGCGGGCAATACCACCTGCTTCGGCTCCGACGGTGCGACCTTCGATCTGACAGCACCTGTCATCGCCGGTGTAACGGAAGGTGCGACCTATTACACCACGCAGAGTGTCACCGTTTCTGACACAAATTTGCAGTCCGTTACTCTGAACGATGAGAGTGTTGGCGAAACCTTTACTTTAGCCGGCAACACAGAAGCAGTGTATACGATTGCAGCTACCGACAAGGCGGGCAACAAAACCACAGCCACTGTGACCATGAAGCCCATTTCCAGCCTGGAAGAGTCCATTGGGAGCCTCACTCCCGACAATGTGACTTCTGAGGACATGGGAAAAGTGGAGACAGTGAAAGAGCAGATCGAATCCATAGATTTGGAAGATGCTACCGATGACGAAAAGGCGGCGCTGCAGGAGATTCTCGACAAGTGTGACGATCTGGTTGAAAAAACCGAAGAACCCGCGCAGGCAGGCAGTACCGAAAACACCGATAAGGTGGAGGATATTACTGCCGATAATGTGAAACCGGAAGACAAAGATGATCTGACTGCAGCAAAAGAAGATTTGGAAAATGCTCTTGAAAACTTCGGCGATAACTATACCGAAGAGGAAAAGGCGGAGATTCAGAACAAGCTGGATCAAATCGACGACGCTCTGGAGAGCCTCGAAAAGGTTGAGACGGTGGAGGATGCCATTTCCAAACTGCCTGATACGGTAGAGCCGGACGATACAGATGCCGAGCAGCTTATCCAAGAAGCTAAGGAGCAGTATAACGCTCTGACAGAGCACGAGAAGAGCCTTGTCAGCGAAGATACACGAGAAAAACTCGAAAGCCTGCTGGCGGCGCTGGGCGACTATGAGGTTGTCAAGGGCAACGGAAGCAAGTGGGAAAAAGGTGCGGATACCGGCCTTGTGTTCACAGCAAACGGAGCATATTCCAAGTTTACCGGCATCGAGGTGGACGGTAAGGCAGTAGACAAGGACAATTACACGGCTGTTTCCGGCAGTACGGTCATTACTCTGAAACCGGAATATCTGGAAACCCTGTCGGTGGGTGCTCACACGCTGACGGTACAGTACACGGACGGTGAGGCAAGCTGTGAGTTTACTATTGTCAAAAAGCCTGCCGAGGGAACGGATAACGATACCCAAACGCCAGAGACCGGCGACAACAACAATATGGCATTGTGGATTACACTCATGTTCATTGCAGCCTGCGGTTTGACCGGTGTTATGGCTTACGGTCGAAAAAAGAAATATGGTAAATAATTTCTCGTTCAGCTAATGCACCCCCATAATGCAATGCACCCCCTAAAGCCAAGGGGGGTGCATTGTATCAAAATAAGGGTTATTAGCCAACAACAATCCCGCGTAAATCAAGGGTTTACGCGGGTTTTCTTATGCCTTTTTGCGGGTAATTTTGCCCTGCTGAAAACAGGTAAATCCGGGTGAATGGTGCCCGTGGTGCCCTAATTTGTGGTGCCCTGCGGCAAACTTCTTATACATCTTATTCATAAAAAATGTATGCCGTGGTGCCCGAATGGTGCCCGGAACTTCTAAAAGCATATAAAAAGCAGCGTGGAGCTATAAAGAGATACGTCCTTTACAGCTCTATTTCGCTGCTTTTCTTTTTGGTTTTTTTCGGCTCGCTACCTTTATCCGGCGCGGGCTTCTGCGGGTGTAGGGCTTTGTGGTAGGTTTCAAGGACAGCTTTTTTTCGTTCCAGCCGTACATTGACATATTGTGCCGTTACCGCTTCAAGGTTGGTTGAGATACCAAGCGACATACCAATGCCTTTTAGTGTATGCCCCAATATCTCGCCTACGGTATAAAAGTCGCCTGTGAGTTGGTGCATATTTGTAGCTGCCGTATGCCGTAAATCATGGAAACGAATGTGCGGCATTTCGAGGTGCCGGATAAGCTGACCGAAGTTTGCCGACATTCTATCCCTGCGCTGCGGGGAGCCGTCCGGCTTTGCGATAAAGAGTTTGTTGTCATAGTACACGCCGCCGCTTGCTTCTATCAACGCTTTCTGCCGCTCGATTAAATCAAATTGCCGCAAGAAATACGGCAACGTTTCCTCGGTGATCGGCAAAATGCGGTCGTTGGATTTTGTCGGTGCCATTTCTGTAATGGTTTTTGTGCCGGGTGGTACCTTGAAAGGCATTTGCTCAACAACTCCAAACTGCATTTTTTCGAGGTCGATATTGAATGTTCGCAAGCCGATAATCTCGCTCATACGCAATCCGTACATTCCGGCAAGGACAACGGGCATTTCCCACTCCGTACCGATCACGTTGCTCATAAATTGCTGCATTTGCTCAACGGTGTACGGGTCGGGTGTTTTACCCTGCTTGCCAAACTTTGTGATTACATCACGGGCAGGATTATGTTCGATATAGTGATATTTTCGTGCGTGTTCCATTGATACGCTCAAAATGCGCTGTGCGTAACGGACGGTACTGTTAGACAGTCCTTTATCAAAAAGCTGCTGGAACATATTATCAAGCATAGCTGGCGTCAGTTGGTTTAGCTGAACATGACCGACATAAGGCACAATATGATTTTTGATATGGCTTTTATAGCTGGCAAACGTACTCGGACGCAAGTTTGCCTTGCCATGATTTTCTACCCATTCCTCTAAATACTCTTTGACAGTCTGCTTACCCTGCGAAGCAATAACAGGCGTATAAACAGGATTAGAAAGTTTTACTTTCATTTCTGCTTCATGCTGCGCTGCTTCCTTTTTGGTAGCAAAGCCTTTTTTGGAATAGGTTTTCTTCCCCTCCGGGGAATTGTACTTGATATTCACATCATAAACGGTACCTGGCTTCCCCGTCAGAACGCCGTTGCTATCGCGTTTATTCTGTACTTGTCTTGATGATATAGGAAAATAAAGTGGCCGGAAAACTTATTGTGTGTTTTTTGGCAAGCGGAAGTATTAAAACGGCTCTGATCCCCATCATTAAATTGGGATAGTGACCAGTATTTCGGATCGAGAATTGAAAAACTGGGCGGAACAGTTTTAGGAAACAATGGTTAATAGGAAAAAAAACCGAAAATGAATTTACATATGACAGATCTGAATTTACAGGAAGTACCAAACGAAGAAAATCAGAAGCTTTCCGAAAAGACTCGGTATATTGTTGTTTTATCGGCACGGATTTGATTCGGCGGCGCATCATATATCGGCGTTTTATGTTGATGTGCTGATGTTTGCTGTAATTATAGGTCTTGTTTTATGCCTGTGCTTTTTTGCTTGCTTTGAGTAGATAGCACTGCAGACAGTTATTGATGTATAAAATTCATGTTCTATTTTAAAAAACAGAGTTTTTGTTGCCTAAATGGGAGCTATGTGCTATAATTCCTATGCAAAAAACTGTAAAGGAATAAACCTGTATGAAAAATCCTGCAATTATAAAATACGCGTGCTATATGTCCAATGCATCAATGTCGGCTACGGCGAATATATCTCCGCTGCTGTTTATTACTTTTCACCAGCTTTACGGTATTTCTTATACCCTTTTGGGGCTTTTGGTACTTGTTAATTTTTGCACACAGCTTATTGTTGATCTTGTATTTTCCTTTTATTCGCATAAGTTTGACATAAGTAAAACTATCCGTGTCATGCCGGTGCTGACAATTATAGGTCTTGTGATATATTCTTTGATGCCGGCACTTTTTCCCGGTTTTACTTATACGTTTTTGCTTATAGGAACTATAATTTTTTCAGCGTCTGCGGGTCTTGCCGAGGTGCTTACAAGCCCGGTTATCGCCGCGCTGCCGTCAGATAATCCCGAACGTGATATGAGTCGTGCTCATTCCGTTTATGCGTGGGGCGTCACTGCGGTTGTTTTGCTCAGTACACTTTATCTTCAGGTATTCGGCAGAGAAACGTGGTATATACTTGCGCTCATGTGGGCGATTATTCCTCTTATCGCATTCATATTGTTTATGAGTTCCGATATTCCCGAGCTTGAAAATCCGAAAAGTACGGTAGGCGGATTCAGAGGCCTTAAAAATCTCGTTCTGATTTTATGTATTATGTGTATCTTTCTCGGCGGTGCTTCCGAAAATACAATGACTCAGTGGTGTTCCGGCTTTTTGGAAGCGGCGCTCGGTATCCCGAAACTGTGGGGAGATATTTTCGGCGTTGCCGTCTTTGCCGTTATGCTTGGCATGGGTAGGTCGCTGTATGCGAAATTCGGAAAAAATATCTCAAGGTTTTTACTTATGGGTTTTGCAGGTTCTGCAGTTTGCTATATTACGGCTGCCCTTTCCCACAATGTGTTTGTCGGTCTTGCCGCCTGTGCCTTTACGGGCTTTTGTGTATCGATGCTGTGGCCCGGTACGCTTATTTATATGGCTGATATGATTCCCCATGCAAGTGTTGCAATATATGCCCTGCTTGCAGCGGGAGGTGATCTCGGCGGTTCTGTTGCGCCTCAGCTTGTCGGCAGCATTACTGATTTCGTTTCGCAAAACGGCTTGTTTGCGGCGTTTGCAGGTTCGCTTACGTCTGAGCAAATCGGATTTAAAGTCGGTATGCTTATAGCAGCTGTTTTTCCTCTGCTCGGTACTGTTGTGGCTTTGTTTATGAGAAGAGCCGAGAAAAATATAAATTAAAGATGCAGGCTGCCGCGCCGTCGTGTGATAACTGAAAAATTTAAAGTCCGTCCTAAAAGAGACGGACTTTAAATTTCTATTTCAGTTTTTCCCATTCTGTCGGCTTAAAGCCTATGAGAACGGTGCTGTCGGTTATAATAATCGGACGTTTTACAAGCATGCCGTCGGTTGAAAGCAGCTGCAGCATCTCGCCTTCGGACATTTTGGGCAGTTTGTCCCTGAGCTGCATGGATTTATATAAAAGTCCGCTTGTATTAAAAAACCTTTTAAGCGGCAGTCCGCTTTTTCTGTACCATTCACTCAGTTCATCAAACGTGGGGTTATTTTCTTTTATATTTCTGTCCTCATATGTGAAATTGTTTTCATCCAGCCATCTTTTAGCCTTCTGACAGGTTGTACATTTCGGATATTCTAAAAAAATCATTTTATTCTCCTTTTATATCATATTTTAATCAGTCTGAATACCTGGCATGCAGTATCAACTAAATTTTTATATGCAGTTTCCGTATTCATCGCTTCCCTTAACGTTATAATATTTCGTAATATTGGAAAAAAAGCGTCAATGCCGTATTCATTGCAAACGGTGGCGTCATCCGTTACACAGCCTGCAAACGCGATGACTCTTTTTCCGTGTTTTTTTGCCAGCTGCGCCACTCCTGCCGGTGCCTTTCCCATTGCTGTCTGTGCGTCCAGACGCCCTTCTCCCGTTATGACAAGGTCGGCGTTTTTTATATATTTTTCAAGATGCGTTTCTTCTAAAATAATTTGTATTCCCGGTTCCAAAGACGCGTTTGTAAATGCTGCAAACGCAAAACCCAAGCCGCCGGCGGCACCTGCTCCGGCCAAGTCGGGATCTGCCTTGTCCGATAAGGCTTTTGCAATATTTGCATATTTCCAAAGCCATTTGTCCATGATTGGTATTATTTCTGCGTCGGCGCCCTTTTGAGGAGCAAAAACGGCGCTGCAGCCGTTTTTTCCGCATAACGGATTTGTTACGTCGCAGGCAATGCGGAATGTACACTCGGAAAGTTCGGGAATTACGTTGTTTGCGGAAATGGAATTTAAGTTTTCCAAACCCTTCGTACCCGAACAAATCGGTTTTCCGTTTTTATCTGTCAGTTCAAATCCCAAAGCGCTGAGCATACCGGCGCCGCCATCGTTTGTGGCGCTGCCGCCGATACCGATTATAAAGCGTCTGCACCCGCGCTCTATTGCATCCTTTATTAATTCACCGACTCCGTAGGTTGTGGTATATAACGGGTTGCGCTTCTCATTCGGCACAAGCGTCAGTCCTGCAGCCGCTGCCACTTCGATTACTGCTGTTTTGCTGTTTTTCAGTATACAGTATTTGGCGTTTACAGGAAGCTCAAGAGGATCTCTGACAGTAACTTTTATAATTTCCGCGTCCGCTATAGCTGCAAGCGCCTCCACAGTACCTTCACCTCCGTCCGCAATAGGACATACAAAAACCTGTGCTGAGGAGTTTACCTTTAAGGCGGCTTCTTTTACCGCGTTTCCGGCTTGTACGGAGGAAAGTGAGCCTTTGAATGAGTCGATTGCAGCTACTATTTTCATTTGTTTTACCGCCTGTGCTTTATTTATTTTAAATTATATCACAGTATATATGATTGTGCAATCTGTGTTTTTGCGCGTTTTTTAGTAGATATCTTGTTATCAAAGATGTGATATGGTATAATGATATTAATTTGTATTTTAAATGCAGGGGTGATTTAAATAAAAAAGTGGTTTAAAAACAGCAGGTATGCGGTTGGAATTTTAGCATTTTTTGTAACATTTATCTGTATTTTTACGTTTTATTATATATATGGTATGGCGCCTTTTGGAGCAGGATCGCTTGCAACCGATGACGCAGAGATACAGTATCTTGATTTTTTTGCGTATCTGAAAGATGTCATGACGGGAAAAAACAGTATAAGCTATACGTTTTCCGACACTCTCGGCGGCGATACGCTTGCCATTTTCAGCTACTATCTTGCGTCACCCTTTAATTTGCTTTTAGCGTTCTTTTCAAAGGCGAATATTATTACCTTTTTCAACCTTCTTGTTGTGCTGAAAATCAGCATGTGCGCGCTGACAATGGGCGTTTTTCTGCGCTTTAGATTTGAAAATAAGCTGAAACCCGTTTATATTTTAATGCTTTCGTTAAGCTATGCGTTTATGCAGTATAACCTTGCTCAGGCGGATAACATCATGTGGCTTGACGGGGTGTATATGCTGCCGCTGATTATTTTGGGTGTATACAAAGCGGTCAACGATAAAAATATTATTCTTCTGTCTGTGTCGGCGGGTCTTGCTATCGTTTTCAACTGGTATTCGGCGGGTATGTGCTGTCTATTGTCAATTCTTTGGTTTGCATTTGAGTATGCTCTCAAATGCGTTGATAAAGACGGCGGCAGGTTTTGTATTAAGGACATGCTTTGGTCGCTTATGCTTTACGGCGGGGCGATGGTGTTTGCACTGCTTTTAAGTGCCTGTCTGTTTTTGCCGACAGTTGTATCTATGACAGGCGGCAAGGGTATGAATGCCCCTTTGGAAAACTATTTTCCGGGAAACATTTTCAGTGTTGTAAGCGGATGGCAGATAGGCGCCGGCAGCCGGTTCGGTCATGTCGCTCTTTTCTGCGGAAGCGTCGTGCTTATAGGCGTGATAGCTCTGTTTGCCGCAAAGGGTATCGGGAAAAAAAGAAAGCTTATTTTTGCAGCCATGCTTGTTGTAATGCTGATGACGGTTTATTGGCATCCGCTTTATATGATATTTTCTCTGCTTCGTGATGTCGGCAGCTACTGGACACGCCATGCCTTTACGATTATATTTACTCTGATTTTTATGGCGGCCTATTTTTTTACCGTTCAGGTGCCGGACAGAACAAAATATATAACAGGATCAGCCCTTGCATTTTCCTCAATTCTTTTAGCGTCTGAATATGTACACCAGA
>OLSL01002503.1_pt1 | contig 14669 bp, 9 predicted proteins | sample 1672511 | NCBI WGS metagenome assembly OLSL01 (sample SAMEA3136694, study PRJEB25190) | human gut metagenome | biome: human gut; feature: human-associated habitat; material: faeces | place: Austria | collected 2013
CGTCGACAAGTACCCCATCATCTCCATCGAAGACGGCATGGCCGAGGAAGACTGGGACGGCTGGAAGCTTCTGACCGATCGCATCGGCGATCGCGTCCAGCTGGTTGGCGATGACCTCTTCGTCACCAATTCCGAGCGCCTGAAGAAAGGTATCGAGCTTGGCGTTGCTAACGCCATTCTGGTCAAGGTGAACCAGATCGGCAGCCTGACCGAGGCTATGGAAGCCATTCAGATGGCAAAGCAGGCTGGCTATGCATGCGTTATGAGCCATCGCTCCGGCGAGTCTGAAGACACCACCATCGCCGACCTTTCCGTCGCGTGCAATGCGGGCCAGATTAAGACCGGCGCACCGTGCCGTTCCGACCGCATTGCCAAGTACAACCAGCTCATCCGCATCGAGGAAGAGCTTGCCGACGCGGGCCAGTATGCCGGCATGAACGCGTTCTACAACATCAAGCGTTAACTCGGCGCCCCTATTGAAACATGAAGCCGCCTGCAAGCCTCGGTGCTTGCAGGCGGCTTTTTGCGTGTGGGTACGAAACGGGGGTCGCAGTGCTTCACACGACTTCGTGTGAACGCGGGACGGGGGCGCTGCGCTCGATCGTCCGTAGCGCCCCCGTATGCTTATTCCTCTTCGAGATTCAACCTGTTGATGCGATCGATCAGGTCGTCGCCCCGTTCGCGGAACAACAGTTTTTCATTGTGGGCGAAGTAACGTTCGCAGCCGTGGTCGTTGATGAATGCCATGCTATAGCGGTTGACGGACAGGTCGGTTACCAGCAACAGCATTTCCTGGCCGTCGCCGAATGCTTCTTCGACGAAGCGGAATACGTTGTCGAGCCCGCGCGCTGCACGGTCCAAGCGGCCATCGAGCGCGTCGAGCATTTCTTCGAATTCCGCTTTGATGTCGTCGAAGGAAAGCGCGGAGCCCTCGGTGTTGCGCACGGCGGCTTCAAGGAGTCCTGCTGCGCGTTCGTAGGAAAGCTTCTTATCGGAGCTAAGCAGCCCCGCCGTTTTTTCGATGCCTGCCTTTTTACGAATTTCAGCAGCAGCTTTTTGCGCCAGATCGCACGCGTCTTCCGTTGCGTCTTCGGCCATGCGGTCACGCAATGCCGCAAGCTGTTCATGCGTGAACGCGACGGCTTTTTCCTCGGAGACGGCTTCGCGGACAACGCCGATCAGCGCATCGGTAATCAGACCCATAAGCGATACACGCTCGTCAAACCCCGCTTCCTGTGCACGCTCCACGATACCCTGGTCGAACGTGCCTTCTACGATGCGGTCGATTTGGTAATCGGAGCGGTATTTCGTGAACAGCTCGTAGTAGACGGAGAAATGCTTAGCAATTTCAGGGCTTTGGACGTACTGTCCGATAAGGAGGTCGTCGACGGGCAGATTCTGCTCCTCGTAGAGCTTGATGATGGAGGAAAGGTCGTCCCAGCCACGCGCCGTGACGAAGGACATGCCGTCGACTGTGGTCTCTACATGGTAGAAGTGCCCCTGCTCGATATCGAGATACGTGAGCACGGCGGGATGTACCCCCGTTTCGACGGCATAGTCGCGCCATGCGGTGTAATCGGGGTCGACGTCGATGCGCTTCAGACGGTCCCATGTTGCCATATCGAAGTCATGCACGGTGCGGTTGTACTCTGGGGGATTGCCCGCCGTCACGACGATCCAGCCATCGGGCACTCGATGGCGGCCGAAGACCTTATACTGCAGGAACTGCAGCATGGCAGGGGTCAGCGTCTCGGAGACGCAGTTGATTTCGTCGAGGAAGAGGATGCCTTCTTTCTTGCCGGTGGCCTCCATGGTTTCGTATACCGACGCGATGATTTCGCTCATGGTGTATTCGGAGACGTCGTACTCTTCGCCGCCGTAGGTCTTGTGCGAAATGAAAGGCAGGCCAAGGGCGCTTTGGCGCGTGTGATGCGTCATGGAGTAGGCGACGAAGCCCACTTCGAGCTCTTGTGCGATTTGCTCCATGATGGCGGTTTTGCCGATGCCGGGCGCGCCGATCAGGAAAACGGGACGCTGCCTGTTGACGGAGAGGCGATACTCTCCGAATTCGTCTTTGGCGAAATATGCCTTCATGGATCGTTCGATCTGCTGTTTTGCTTGTCTGATGTTCATGATTCCTCCCGTTGCGCCGCAGGCTTCGTTGCGAACCGCGCGTCTTGTGCGTTGACGCCATTCCCCTTGTCGTCGAAGACGCGCTCGAAGCGTTAGCGGCTGTTCACTTCGCTGACGTTTCTATTCTTCAATCAATGCTGTTTCTTCAAGGACGACTTTGATCGCCCACACGGGCATTTCAACGCCGGTATCGTCTTCCACGAGGACGAACGCCGCCGGATAATCCGGTTTTCGCGCAGGATAGGCACCTTGTCCGTCGGTGAAATAGATCAAGCCGCCGAGCTTGGAGAAGTCGCCTCGTTCGAGCGCTTCGTCCACATAGGCGAAAACGGGGCGGAAGTCGGTGCCTCCGAGTCCCTTGATTTCGAGGTCGTCCAGATAATCATTCAGATCGCCTAGCGATGAAATGCGGGTGACGTCGGTGATCGCCGCATCGCACTGCAGGATGACTACGTTCATGTCCGAGAAAAAGCTCGTTTCGTCGGAAAGGATGGAATAGGTTTTTTCGATGAACTTGCGCACCAGCCCATCTTTGGTGGAAGACGAGGTGTCGATTGCAATGACGAAGTCGAGGATGCGTTTTTCCTCGTTGTATTCGAGCGGTTCGATTAGCGGAAGGTTCCCATAGCGCGAAAGACCATAGCAGTAGTAGACGTAATCGAATTCGTCGTCGTTGATTTTCATATGTTCGCCCATGCGGGCGAATTTGCGCAGAAATTCGCGGTAGTCGTGCTTCTCCCTGGTGACCGCCTTGAGGTTCATGGCGAGGTTGGAGCCTTCAGCGCCCCAGAGTTGCACATAGGTGTCAAGCTGAACGCCCATTTCGTATGCGGCGTTCTTCCATTGGTCGCGCGAGCGGTCCAGATTGACCGTGTCGGCGAATCGCTCGCCGATCGCGCGCCGCGGGTCTTCGGGCGTTTCCTTCTGGGTGATTTCCTCCTGGGGAAGGCCGCGTTTGGAAGAATGGCTTTTCTTAGCGTCCTTCGCTTCTTCGGGGATATCAGTCTTGGTGCCGTCTTCGCCTGCTTTTGTCGCAGCTTGCGTGGCGCCGGTGTTGTTTTCCTCGACGTGCTTGCGTTCTTTGGCTTGGCGTCGGGCCTCTTCTTCTGCGGCCATGGCATGCCATGGGTCATGGTCGTCCACGATGAAGGCTTCGCGCATCAGTTCGACTTCTTCGTCGTCTGCGACGGTGTCCACCAAATACCGATAGATGGTTTCGGCGGTGACGATATCGAGTGCCGCCGTGATACGGGCGATTGCGGCGCTTTGCTTCGATGCGCGTTGCGTGCGAGCGGCAGGAAGGTCGAGTTCGGAGATGACGTGTTCTACGGCTATGTCACATGCCGTGTTCCATCGCAAGGCGTCGACTTTTGGGCTGGGGTAAAGATGCAGAAATACGTTATGCAAAATCACGTGGAGGAACCCGCGTGCTACCGAGGCGGGCTCTTCTGCGTACATACGCGCTATTTCCGCCGAATCGTAGCGGATATGGGTCCCGTCGGTGGCAAGCGTGGAGCCGGGAATGGGCAGAGGGCGCAAGCGAGCAAACGCCGCATTCATAAAGCGCACATGTACGAGTAGTGCGTTTTTCGCAAGGTCGAGCGCTTGTCTTGCGAGCGCGTCGACGGTTTCGGTGGCCATGGCCGCTCCTAATCGAAGGAAGAAAACGACAGGGCTGCATATGCGGATTGCCGCGTATTCGCAATGCAATGTCAACGCACGCTTGCCCAAGGTCTTTACCGAAGTGTAGCATGGCGAAATATGACGGTAAACAATATTGCGACGCCGGAGGGTCAGGTGTCGCGTTCGTGCGAGGAGGGACCGATGGCGGGCGATTCTCTGGTGTTTTTCGACGAGACGACAGACATCGAGGCGCTTGTGGCCGAAGCGAAGCGTCAGATGAGGAGACTTTCTCCAAATGATGTTGAATTGACCGCTGCCGCGCAGGCGCGCGAAGGCGAAGTGTGGTCGCCTCAGCTTCTGCCGTATGAGGAATGGGTTTCGGAGCGCGCCGGAGAGGCGTCGGCTTCGACGGAAATGCTCGAAGGGCAGGAGATCGGGCTAATTTACACGGGCGCATACAGCATGGGCGGAATCAGCGACGAAGAGCTGAATTCGGTGCTCGAGCGCGCTATGGCGGGAAGTCATCTTGCGCGTCCCGAAAGCAGCGCCGTGCTCGCTCCTCGCTTGAACGGGGCAAGCGGCGATGAGCTGAGCATTCGCGACGTGGTGTCTGTGCGCGAAGACGAAGGCGGCTATGCGCTGTCTGGGTTCGACCTGAAAAGCCTCGCGAGGGCGACGGGTGCGGATGACGACCTGGTTGTTGTGCTGCCGGCGTTTGTGGGCGATGTTCCCATCGTGCGCATCACGGCCGAGGCGTTCGCCCGTCGCTATGTCCAAGGGGTCGGCGTCCGTGCGCTCATTGTGCCCGATACGGTTGCTTGCATCGATGCCGATGCCTTTTCCGCCGTCTCGGCGGGTCATATCCACCTGGGCTCCGGCGTCGAGCGTATGGGAGATATGCCGTGCGATCTTGCGGGCGTGTCTCCTCGCTTGGGGAGGCGTGCATATTCGGTCGACCCCGACAATGCCCATTATTCCTCGTCGGACGGCAATTTGTTGACGAAAGACGGGGCGAAGCTTTTGTTCATCGCGCCTCCGTACGCCAGCGATTTCGTCATTCCTGCCGGCGTGCGTGAGATAGGGTCTGTCGCGCTGTGCGCCGGATGCGAGCCGCCGCGCATTGTTCGCTGCCCCGAAACGCTCGATCGCGTGGCTGCGCGCGGATGGGATGATGCCGTATGGATCTGCTCGCCCGCCTCGCGCGTCGGTATCGCGCTCACGGCGCGCGGCGTGCGCCTTGCGAGCGATGGCGTGGTGCAGTCTGATGACTGCTTCTACGACTTCAACGACGAAGGCGCTCTGCTTGTGGCGGGCCCTGCGGCTCCGAAGTCGATATCGAAGCGTTTTGCCGAAGCGGCCGCTGCTCGTCATGCGGGCATGGCCGATCAGTCTCCCTCGGCTGCAATCAAGCAGGCCGTGCCTCCGGCCCGCACCATGCTCTCGCTTCCGAACGAAGTCTGCGGCAGGCCGCTTGTGCGCATCGGCGTGCGTGCGCTACCGTTTGCGCCCGAGACTGTGGTATTCCCCGATACCGTGCGCACCATCGAGCGCGATAACGCATGCAAGGGGACGAAGCGGCTCGTGCTTCCCGAAGGACTTGAAAGCATCGGCGCGCACAGCTTCTGCTCCCGCGCGTTCGACGGTGCTGTGGTCATTCCGAAAAGCGTGCGTTTCGTGGGAGAGGGCTGTTTCGAATATGCGGTCTGCAAACTCGCGCATACGGGCTCGACGGTTCATATTTCCGCGGACCAGCTCCTTAGTTGCTTTTGCGAATCGGGCGAGGACGGTGTGCCGTTTAACTATGCCCGGTATGACGAGCTGTTGCTTTCGGGGAAAAACCTCCCCGATCGCCTTGGCGCACTTATCTCGCGCGTTGCCGACCCGCACCGCGCTCCTGACGAAGTTCGCTCGGCGCTGGTCGAGCGCCTGCGCGAACGGGGGTCGGATGCTCGCAAACGCGTTGCGCAAAATGGCGATCGCGACGAGGTGGCGGCGCTTCTCGCGGCCGGCTTCATCGACGATGCAACCTTCGACGAGCAGATCGAGCTTCTTCGGTCGTGCAACCGCGCCGATTGCGTGTTGTTCCTGATGGAGGAGCATCGTCGCAGCAATGCGGCGGCTTCGCGGCCTTCGTCGTCCTCTCGTGCTCGTTTTGCCTTGTAGGCCGAGCGTAATGCTGATCGTATTGCATCAGGCCGGCTCTTCGGAGCCGGCCTTTTCTATGGCCGGAATCGCCCTTGTTCGTCTTTTGCGGAAGGATCATCGGATGGAAGAAATCGATCGGAACGTTTCGTTGACGAATCGTAAATATCATACAAATGCATAATGAACAGGTGATTTGCATGAAAATGCGCAAGAACGGGGAGAAATAAGAGGAAAATGATTCGTTGCAAGGAGTTAATTTGGGAAAATTGGGAGTATTCTGTTGAAGTGCGCTGACAGGGAGAGGTTGGCGCAAGGGGAATAAAAGTACAGAAAGCAGGTTTGTCATGGCTAACCTTGCCGAGGGGCGTACTGACTTGGTCAACGACCCCAATGGTCTTTCTATGCCGCATTTGATCGCGGCCGTAATCACCGCCGTAATCGGCGGTGGCGTTTTCACGATGGCGGGCGATATGGCCGCCGCCGGGGCGAATACCGGCGCCGTTTTGATCGGCTGGCTGGTCTGCGGCATCGGCGTGTTCTGCCTCATGATGTGTTTCTACGCGCTCAATAAGTTCAAGCCGAAGCTGACGGGCGGCATCTACAGCTACGCGCGTGCCGGGTTCGGTGAATACATGGGATTCAATTCGGCCTACGGCTATTGGATCAGCGCTCTGCTTGCCACGGTTTCTTATACGACGCTGCTGTTTGCGAGTCTTTCGTTCTTCTTCCCGGTGTTCGGGGAGGGAAACAATCTTGTGTCCGTCATTGGCGCCTCGATCATCGTGTGGGTATGCTGGACGCTTGTGACGCGTGGCGTGAAAGAGGCTGCGAGCATCAACATCATAACGACCATCGCCAAGCTCGTTCCGCTTCTGGTGGCCGTCGTTGCCATCATCTTTTCCATGAATTTCGACCCTGCGATTTTCATGGATAACTTCTGGGGAGAGCCCGACGGACCGGTTCTGTGGGATCAGGTGGTTGCCACGGTGGGTGTGAGCATCTGGATTTTCCTTGGCATCGAGGGCGCCGTCGCCATTTCCGGGCGTGCGAAGTACAGCAAGGACGTAGGCCGTGCGACCGTCATCGCGTTCTTCGGCATTCTTGCCATCTACCTGCTTGTCTCCATCTTGTCCATGGGCGTTATGTCGCGTGCGGAGCTGGCTGCGCTGCCGAATCCCTCCATGGCCGGCGTGCTCGAGGCGGTCGTGGGACCGTGGGGCGCCGCTCTGGTGAACCTGGGCGTTGCGCTTTCTCTGCTCGGCGCCATGCTGGGCTATACGATCATTGCGTCGGAATGCCCGCATGAGGCCGCTGAACAGGGAGTTTTCCCAAAAATCTTCGCGAAAAAGAACAAAAACGGCGCTCCTATCGTTACCTGCACCATTACGTGTCTTATCGTGCAGGCGTTTCTCGTGGTCATTCTGTTCTCCGAGCAGACCTACCAGTTCTTCTACGGGGTTTCTGTTTCTATGATTCTCATCCCGTATTTCTTCAGCTCGCTCTACCTGTTTGTGTGCGCGCTGAAGAAGGATGGTTTCGAGGGGCAGAGCGCCAAGACCGTGTGGCTGTATCGCATCATCGGCGGCGTAGGCTTTTTCTACAGCTTGTTCCTGATTTACGCGGGCGGACTGACGGGTCTCATGATCACCACCATCTTGTTCGCTCCGGGCATTGTGCTGTATGCCTATGGGCAGAAGGAGCGCGGCCAGGCGGTTCTGCCGAAGCTCGCGGACAAGATTCTTGCTTCTGCCATCGTGATTTTCTTCATCGTGAGCATCGCGTTGATCGCCACTGGGCAAATCAGCGTTATCTAGCCACCGAGCGCGAGCGCTTAACGGGGCGTCGACTTGCAATGAGCGGTCGGCGCCCCATTTTGTTTGATGTCGTGTTTCCCTTTTCGTTTTGCGGCGGTTGTCAAGGGCGTGCGAAGATGTGCGGCGAGGAAAACCGTTGTGGTACCATTAAGCAGCTCTAGCATGTATGTACCCATTGAAACGCACCCTATGCATCCAAGGAGCCAACGTCTGCATGGCACATCCCGGCAATACCAATATCATTCCGTTTGACGACGTAAAGCATATGGCTTCGTCTCGGAATGTGCGTTCCGCGTCTGTTCGACGGAATGGGCGCGCCGATGCTGCAGTGGGCGAGGCAATGCCGTCGGCGCGAGAGGACGGTCGTTCTTCTGCGAGGTATGCGGCATCGGGCGGCTACGGCGTTTCTGCCCGCACGGGTGTGTCTTCTTCTTACGGGGCTTCGTCTTCGTCTTTTTCTTCTCGTGTTTCCACGGGGCGTTCGACTGATATCCATCTGGCCGGGTCGGCTCGTCCGAGCGTCCGCAACGCGCGCTCGAACAGCACGTTCTCGTACATACCCGGGTCTTCTTCCCGCACTCGTTTCGACGAGGCCGTGCGCGAGGAGCCCGCAGATGACATCTTTGCTCCGCGCGCCGCTCTCGAGGCGTATGAAGAGGAGAGCGGTGAACGCTCGAAGAGGTCTTCTTCCGATCGGAGAAAGGCTCGCGCGAAACAGCGAGCCGAGAAAATGTTCACGCGCCAGTTTGGCGCCGATGATCGCGATCGGCAGGAAACGTCTCGGGCTGCGGTATATAAGGCCGAGATGGGCAAAAGCCACAAGAGAGCGTTCGAGAACCTCGGCGGCTCGACGTCTTCGCGCAAACGCTCGTCGGCTTCCTCTGAAGGGAAGAAGGCATCGCGCATCGTCACCCCCCGTCTTGCAATCGTCCTAGGATCGCTTCTTTGCATTGTCATGGCCTTGGTTTTTCTGTATCCCACGACCAGGCAGTATTATCTCGAGCTTAGAGAGCAATCGCGCCTGCAGGCGGAATACGACGCTCTTTCGGCCCGCAATGCCGCCATGGAGAGCGAGATTGAGCATTTGAAGACCGACGAGGGAATCAAGGACGCTGCTCGGACCGAGCTCGGATGGGTCGAAGAGGGCGAGACGGCGGGTGTCGTACAAGGCCTCGACCAGGAGGCTTCCTCGCAAAAAGACGAGTCCATAAACGCCCAGGTGAAAAGCGGCAGCGTTCCTGCCCCGGAGACGTGGTACTCACCGATGCTCGATGCGTTTTTCGGCTATGTCGACCCGGCAAGCGCTAAGACCGACAATACCGATATGAGCAATGTGCACGATGTGGCCTCCGACGAGGGGGCTTCGGCATCCTCCGACGGGGAAGGCTCTTCCGGCGAGGCCTCATCCGAAGAAAAGAGCGATTTGTAAAGACTGACGCCTTCGGCGAGAGGGCGATTGACAAACGTGTGAAAGGCGGGCCAATGCGTGTTGCGGCTATAGATATCGGCACGGTTACGAGCAGGCTTTTTATTGCCGACGTTAGCGAATCGGGCGTAATGCCGCTTTGTCGAAAGAGCGTTATCACTAACCTTGGCGAAGGCGTTGATGCATCGGGGCGTTTGTCCGACGATGCTATAGCGCGCACGGTCGATCAGGTCGCGCGTTATAAGGAGACCATCGACGAATACGCGCCCATAGACTCGCTGGTAGCTCTTGCCACCAGCGCCAGCCGCGATGCGGAGAATTCCGATGTGTTCGTGGACCGTTTGCGCGACATAGGCGTCGAACTGTCGGTCATTCCCGGGTCGCGCGAGGCAGAGCTTTCTTTCCTCGGGGCTTCCAATGATTTTCGCGGAGAAGACATTCTGTTTGCAGACATAGGAGGAGGCTCCACCGAGCTCGCATTCGGGAGGGCTTACGGGCCGGCGGAGTCTGTTGTTCCCAAAATCGAGCTGCGTGCAAGTCGCTCTTTCGATATCGGCTGCCGTCGCATGACCGAGCGGTTTTTGAAAAGCGACCCGCCGTCTGAATGCGAGCTTGCGCAGGCTCGGGCATGGGCGCTCGAAACGCTGGCGCCGTTTTTCGAGGGAGAATCCATCCATTTCGATCGTCTCGTTGCTGTGGCGGGAACGCCCACGAGCGTGGTTGCCGTGCGCGATTCCCTCGTTCCGTACGATTCATACTGTGTGCATAAGACCGTAGTTGCTCGCGAGGAGTTCGACGACGTTGCCCGGCGCCTTTGCGCGCTTCCTCTCGAAAAGCGCAAGAAAGTTGCCGGTATTCAGCCCAAGCGAGCGGGCGTGTTCCCTGCGGGAGTCGTTATCCTTGACGCAGTGATGAGCCTTGCCAAGGTCGATGGTTTCACGGCGAGCGAAAGCGATATTCTTATCGGCATCGTTCTTGATGCGCTGCGTTCATAGAGCCACGGGTTCGCCTACACGTCGTAGCGCGTTTCCTGCAAGGGGTGTTTTGCCGAGAAAACTTGCGTTCTTCATTCATCGTCGCGGCGCATGGCGAACGGGTCGTATCGTGCGAGAAAGATGCGGCATGGTAACGGACAAGGGCAATTCGCCTTAACGATTGGGTACGTTTCGTGAGTGAGGCGAGCACGCGGATGCTTTTTGCTATTATTAGGAACTGCGCTTGACGCGCGATGGTCCATATGGGGGAGCGTGGCGGAATTGGCATACGCAGGAGACTTAAAATCTTCCGACTTCGGTCTTGTGGGTTCGAGTCCCACCGCTCCTACCAATCTCCTCGCGTAAACGTGTTCCGTAGCCAAGAGGGCGAGGGTCTTGCCGGAATGGCAGCGTTGTCTGTACGGCTGTTTTTTCGCGAAAGGGAAGGCGAAAGCTCTTTTTCGCGAAAAATGCAGCGCATTGTGGCCGACGGACACTGGATTGGCGCATGAGCACGCGCCGCATTGGCGACATGATTTACGACGAAAAGAGATGCAACGCATGACTGCAGCCGAACTGAGAAAAGCAAGCATGGAAGACCTTCTCGGCGCCCTCGAACATCCTCCCGCATCTTTCGAAGAATACCTCGATTTGTACGCGGGAAAAGTGGGTGTGCTTGTAAACACCTTCATCCCTTCCGGCACGCACGCCGATATGGATTCGTATTTGTATGCTCCTGTGTTGAAATACAGCGAAAACGGCGGGAAGCGTCATCGTCCGCTCATTTGCTTTGCTTCCTGCGTTGCCGTTGGCGGAGATGTCCGCATGGCGGTTTCTGCTGCTGCCGCGATCGAGCATTTCCACACGGCGGCCCTTATTCACGATGACATCGCCGATGAGGCAACCCTTCGTCGCGGCGAGCCTTGCCTGCACTTGACCGAGGGGCTCGGTTTAGCAATCAATGCGGGCGATCTTGCGTTGTCCCTCGTCAACGGCAGCGTCATCAAGGACCCCGCGTTGTCCGACGCCGTGAAGGTTCGCGTCGTCACTGAGCTGATCGATATGACTAGGCGGACTATAGAGGGTCAAGCCCTCGATCTTGGTTGGGCGCGTGATAATCGCTACGACATTACGCCTGAAGATTACCTTGTCATGGCGACCCATAAGACCGCCCATTATTCGGGTGCGGTGCCTCTGGCCATCGGTGCAATCATCGGCGGCGGATCCGAGGCTCAGATCGAAGCGCTGCGCAATTATGGATTGGATACCGGGCTTGCGTTCCAGATCCAGGACGATCTTCTCAATATAGAAGGTGATGCCGATGTGGTCGGCAAGGATTTCTGCAGCGACATCACTGAAGGAAAACGCACGCTCATGGTGGTGCACGCGCTTCAGAATTCTTCTCAGAAAGATCGTCTGATTGACATTCTTTCGAGCAAAACGACCGATCCTGCTATGCTTTCCGAGGCGGTCGATATCATGCGCGAAAGCGGGTCTATCGATTATGCCCGCTGCTATGCAGAAAATCTCACGAGCGTTTCGAAGGTTCGCTTGCTTGACATGCTTGACGAGAGCCCCGCTCGCGACCTCCTGATTTCCATGGCAGACTATTTCGTTCGTCGTCTCAAGTAGAAAGCGTGGACCGCGGAATGATTTCTCCAACCATTCATCGTCAGGATAAAGAGGGTAATCGGTTTGACCTGGGTGACCGCCTCTTGTATCTGCGCACGCCGAATTTCACGGGCAAAGATGTCGAAGAATTGCAGACGGCTCTTGGTGCTCTGGGCTTCGCGTGCGGCGGGGTGAGCGGTACGTTCGGAGCCTATACCGAAGGAGCCTTGCGGAAATTCCAGCTTAACATGGGTCTTGAGCCCGACGGTATCGCGGGCGTTAACACGTATGCGATCCTGAAGAACCTTCATAACGCATGGATGGACAAGCCCCAGGTGGAAGATCATGCCTATATGGGCTTTGCGCGTGCGGCCGACGTGCTCGAGCATCATGCCGTGTGTCTTTTCGGTACGGAAGATTTCACGCGCAAGGTTGCATCGAACATGTCCAATCTCGCCATGGCAACCAATCCGCGGTCGAAAATGGTCAGCGCCGAGACACTGCTCGTTCCTCCTGATGGGCATATGATTTTGACCCATATCGTTCGTTCGAACGACGAAACCGACAAAGCGGTTCCACGCGTTGTGTGCGACGACACGTCGGCGCTTTCCCGCCGTATCGCCGCCGCCGTGGATGTAGCTCGCGATAAGGCTTTGTCGGGAGTTCCTTTGCGTATCGCTATCGAAGTTCCCGGTCCTTCTTCCGCCGAGGCGGACCAGGCGGAAACCGACAGGCTGGCTCATCATGACGCGATTATGCTTCTTGACGCGTTCTGTATGGCGTTTTCCTAGCGTTTTCCAGGATCGTGGGAAGCGAAAGATAAAAGAAAAACCATGAAGGGGTGCCGCTGTAAGCGCCCCTTCTTTATGTGAACGCTCTGTGATGAGCGAATGAATAAACCAGCATTCTTACTTTGCATAGGGCGGGTTTTTTTGTATCGTACATAAGACTTAGGGCTTTATGACCGAATTATGGTAAGGGGCTTGTATGGCAGAACAGAACATGCATTTGACGAGACGTGCATTCGTGGGAGGTGCCGCCGCTTTCGGTGTCGTTTCCTTGGGTGTGCCGAGCGTCGCGTTCGCCGACCCCACGTCTGCGGACAAGCAGGCGGAGGCCGACGCTGTGCGCGTCAAGCTTGATGATATGCAGTCGAAGCTCTCCAAGGCTTCTGACGATTACTATACGGCTCTTGAAGAGCATGATGTGGCAACGCAGAAGATGGACGAGGCCCAGACGAAGATCGACGAGAACAACGTGCGCATCGCAGAGCTCCAGGAGCGTTTGGGCGGCCGCGCGCGCAGCATGTATCGCAACGGCCAGACTACGTTTTTGGATATCCTTGTCGGCTCTGCGTCCTTCGATGATTTCCTAAAAAACTGGGATTCCTTAGAAACGTTGAACGACAACGACGCCAAGCTCGTTTCCGAGACGAAGACCCTGCGCGAAGACAACGAGGCCCAGAAGGCCGAATATTCCGCTCAGGCCGACACGGCCAAGCAGAAGATGGACGAAGCCTCCGCTATCAAGACGGAGGCGGAGGCGCTGGTCGTTCAGTATCAGGCCGAAGTTGACTCCCTCGATGCTGAGGTTGCTGCTCTGGTCGAGCAGGAGCGTCAAGCGGCGGCAGAGGCTGCTGCTGCTGCCCAGGCTGCATCCTTCAAGGAGGAGGAGCGCACCCAGGAGTCTTCTGAAGATACTGACGACAATTCTGGCGGTTCTACCGGCGGCAGCACTGGCGGCGGTAATTCCGGCGGCAGCAACACCGGTGGCGGAACTGGTGGCGGTGGTACTACTGGCGGCGGTAATTCCGGCGGCGGGATCACTAGCGGCGGCTCCACGGGCGGTAGCACCGGCGGCTCCACGGGCGGTAGCACCGGCGGTAGCACGGGCAATGGCACGCCGAACACGGCCGCTCTGGGCGTCGCTCAGACACAGCTTGGCGTTCCCTACGTGTGGGGCGGAACTACTCCCGGCGTCGGCCTGGATTGCTCCGGTCTTACCAGCTATTGCTACAGCGCCACGGGCTACAGCATCGGACGCACCACGGGCGCGCAGTATTCTTCTGCTCGCTACGTTCTTTCTCTTAGCGAGGCTCAGCCGGGCGACGTTCTCTATACGGGCGGTCATGTGGGCATCTGTGCATCTGCCGGCGGCGGTAGCTACATCCATGCGCCTCAGCCGGGCGAAGTTGTCTGCTACTCTTCCTGGCGGCAGTTCTACTGCGCGCTTCGCTGGTAAGGGGCGCGGGCGTTTGCCTAGAAAGCCACGATTCGGCAAAGGGTTTGCGTGTTTTAATCGTGTGCGATTGCATTGCTTTCGAAATCCCCGGTTCACAGAGCCGGGGATTTTTTGTATTACTGGGCGGGATTGCCGGATGGGTTTCTTCTCGCCGGACGATTCCAAAGTTCCGCATAACGGCATGTGGCTTCTAGCGGTGTTGAAATTCTTTGATGCTCTGAAAAGGAAAAGGCTCGAAAAGAAACCAGCTTACGGTTTCAAACTTGGTATTGGCGTGTGTGAACGTAGCATGATTCAAATATGAACAATGTGGCGAATGGGGCTTGGTTTGTTATGCTCGCAGTGTTCGACGTCGTATGTAACGGCGTCTTTTGTTTGAAAGGACATGTATGAACTCCTTGCATGCACACCTTACACGACGGACTTTCCTCGGAGGCGCCGTAGCATTCGGTGCCGTCGGCCTGATTGCGCCCAAGGTTGCTTTTGCCGAGCCCGAGACATCCTCCGACGTTCAGGCGAAAGCGGATGCTGCTCGTCAGAAGCTCAACGAGATGCGCTTGCAACTTGGTGTTGCCTCCGATACGTACAACCAGGCTCTTGAAGACCACGATACGGCCTTGTCGAAGATGGACGAGGCGCAGACGAAAATCGACGAGAACAACGTGCGCATCGCAGAGCTCCAGGAGCGTTTGGGCGGCCGCG
>OLSL01002504.1_pt1 | contig 14665 bp, 17 predicted proteins | sample 1672511 | NCBI WGS metagenome assembly OLSL01 (sample SAMEA3136694, study PRJEB25190) | human gut metagenome | biome: human gut; feature: human-associated habitat; material: faeces | place: Austria | collected 2013
CGACTGACCGTGCAGATTGCAGATGCTCTGGAACGTGTTCTTCAGCCAAAAGGTGTCATGGTCATGCTTGAGGCAGAGCATACCTGCATGACTATGCGTGGAATCAAAAAACCTGGCAGCAAGACCATGACTGTCATTACCAGAGGCGAATTCAAAAATAACATAGAGCTTCAGAAACAGTTTCTTGCCATGGTAAAGGACTGATGGATCCGCAGATGAAGAGAGTCCAGGCTGTCTGGGAACATCCTCTCTATCAGCAGAATCTGAAAGATCTGACCCGGCTGGAGGCAGACCGTGTTTTTTGCCGGCATACACCGGAGCATTTCCTGGATGTAGCACGTCTTGCCTACATCTTTGCACTGGAACGCAAATTAAACTGTTCCCGCGAACTGATCTACTGCACTGCCCTTCTCCATGACATCGGACGTGCAGAACAATATACCACCGGAACTCCCCATGACGAAGCTGGTGCCCGCATTGCAGAAACGATTCTTTCTGACCTTGACTTTTCTTCCGAAGAAAAGGAATCTATTCTCTCTGCGATCGAAGAGCACCGTTCTTCCGGTAAGGAGACTTCCATACTGAGTCAGCTCATCTATGAGGCCGACAAAAAATCCAGAAATTGTTTTCTCTGCGAGGCAGAGCCACAATGCTACTGGTCTCCACAGAAAAAAAATATGACGATTCAATATTAAAGGAGAATCTTTCATGAAAATAGGAAATCGTGAATTTGATGTAAAAAACAGAACATATATTATGGGAATTCTTAATGTAACTCCGGATTCCTTCTCCGACGGCGGCAAATGGAACTCCATGGATCATGCACTGAAACATGCAGAAGCCATGATTGCTGACGGTGCAGACATCCTTGATGTCGGCGGCGAATCTACCCGTCCTGGTCATACTCCGGTCAGTGCAGAAGAGGAAACCGCCCGCGTTGTTCCGATCATTGAGGCACTTCACAGCCATTTTGATGTACCGATTTCCGTCGATACTTATAAAGGAAGTGTCGCCGATGCTGCCATTTTGGCAGGTGCTGATCTTGTCAATGATGTCTGGGGACTCAAATACGACCCGGAAATGGCAGGGGTCATCGCTAAACATGATGTTGCCTGCTGCCTGATGCACAACAAGGAAACTCCACAATACAATAACTTCCTGATCGATATGCTTACAGAAACACAGGAATGTGTAAATATCGCAAAAAGAGCCGGCATTAAAGATGAGCGCATCATCCTGGATCCGGGCGTAGGCTTCGGCAAAACCTACGAGATGAACCTTGAAACCATGAATCATCTGGAACTTTTCCAGCACCTCGGTTTCCCGGTGCTTCTTGGAACCTCCCGTAAATCCATGATCGGCCTTACCCTTGATCTTCCGGTCGATCAGCGCGTGGAAGGTACTGTGGCAACTTCTGTCATGGGTGTCATGAAGGGATGTGCCTTTGTACGTGTACATGATATCAAAGAAAACAAACGTGCCGTACTGATGACGGAAGCAATTCTTGGAAGGAATATAAAATAATGGATAAGATTGAGATCAGAAATCTTGAGATTTTTGCAAACCACGGAGTATTTCCGGAAGAAAATGTACTCGGACAGAAGTTTGTTGTATCTGCCACTCTTTATACAGATACCCGCAAAGCCGGTCTGAGTGACGAACTGACTGCATCTATTCACTACGGGGAAGTCAGCCATATGATCACAAAATTCGCCAAAGAGCATACCTACAAGCTTCTGGAGGCTCTCGCCGAAAACCTCTGTCAGATGCTGCTCCATGAACTTCCTCTGCTTAAAAAGATCACTCTGCGCGTAGAAAAGCCATGGGCTCCTGTAGGACTTCCACTGGATACGGTCGCTGTCGAGATCACCAGAAGCTGGCATACCGCTTACGTTGCTTTTGGCTCCAATCTGGGCGACAAAAAGAAATTTCTGGATAACGGAATCCAGGGACTTAGAGATACCGCTGACTGTGAAGTAGAGGCCGTATCCGAGTATCTGGTCACAGAACCCTACGGCGGCGTAGAACAGGACGAGTTTCTCAATGGTGTCTTAAGACTCCGCACTCTTCTGACTCCTGAAGAACTGCTTGACAGACTTCACGAACTGGAAGCAGAAGCCAACCGTGAACGTCTGATCCACTGGGGACCGCGTACCCTCGATCTTGATATTCTGTTTTATGACAATGAGATCATCGATACTCCAGATCTGCATGTTCCACACATTGATATGCAGAATCGAGATTTTGTTCTCAAGCCAATGGATGAGATTGCTCCATATTACCGCCATCCGCTACTGAACAAGACAATCCATCAGCTTCTCGATGAACTTTCTGCCAGATAAAACCTGACTTCAGACCTTCTGAACCCGGAGTTATACTCCAAGGCTCAGAAGGTTTTTTGCTTCTTTCAGACGCTCATAAAACTGCGCATAAAAATCCTGTGCTTCTTCATACGGTTTCGTATAAAAACGGCTGATCACATACATATTCAGGTTTTTGATCAGTTCCGTATCCTCTGTCTGATAAAATACCTCCTGCACATCCAGAAGAAACTGATGCCAGTCCCAGACAAACTTCTCATACTGCTTCAGATCCGGCGTATCGATCCACTTCTTTACCTTGATCTTGGAACGGTTTTTCTTTGCACATTCATGGATCTGAATAATATATTTAAAATTCTCCTCCGTATAATATCTTCCCAGTGGAAACAGTCGACAAAAACCGGGACGGATCGCATGCACAGAACATCTGCCTTCCTCGTTCAGAAACACACATCTCTCTTCTCTTCCCTGCATCCTCAGATGCGGAAGAATGTTTCCGTCTGAGACACCAAGCTCCAGAACCGTACCGATCAGATCTGCCGGATTTCTGCCAAGTCCCCTTGCCAGACGACAGACATCGTAAGGATCCAGGATCACAGAATCTCCCATTCCTTTGCAACAGTCACAGCACCCTTTACAGTCCTGGCAGTCTGCCTTTACCATATCATTCGCATCATATAATCTTCCGTCTGAAATTTCTTCCAGAGTTACCTCTCGCCGCATATTCTTACCTCATTTCTCTCTAAAATTGTTGCTGTCACTCCGTTCACAGCAACTTGGTCGTCACCTGAAATTCTTTTTCATTATCATTGCAAGCCTTATGATACAGGACTATAATAGGGATTGTCAATTATTAAGAAAACGGAGGAAACTTAAAATGCGATCTCTCGCAATCTATCTGAAAAATTACAGAAAAGAAAGCATTCTTGCACCTTTCTTCAAATTTCTGGAAGTTGTGTTTGACCTGCTTGTTCCTGTAGTTATTGCCCAGATCATTGATGTGGGTATCACGGGAAACAACCGTCCTTACATCATTCAGCGATTTTTTATCCTGGTCCTGATGGCGGCTGCCGGTCTGACTGTCAGCATCACAGCCCAGTACTTTGCAGCAAAGGCCAGTGTTGGCTTTGCAACGGAACTCAGGCAGGCCGTCTATGATCATATACAGAAGCTTTCCTATACAGAGCTTGACACTCTTGGAACAGATACTCTGATCACCCGCCTGACTGATGATATCAATCAGGTACAGAATGGTGTAAATATGGGACTTCGTCTTCTGCTCAGAAGTCCGTTTATCGTACTCGGCTCCATGGTCATGGCTTTCACCATCAATACACGATGTGCCCTGGTCTTCGCCGTTGCGATCCCATTTTTGTTCCTGGTCGTTTTTGTGATCATGTATCTCAGCATCCCTCTTTTTCGTAAAGTACAGAGTCATCTGGATATCGTCACACGACTGACCAGAGAGAATCTTACCGGTGTGCGTGTCATCCGTGCTTTCTGTCGTGAAAAGGAATCTGTACAGGAATTTGACCAGAGCAACGAACAGCTCACCCGGTTAAATGAATTTGTCGGAAAGCTTTCCGCACTTCTCAACCCGGTGACCTATGTTCTGATCAATATCGCAACTGTCATCCTGATCAGCCGTGCAGGACTCCAGGTAAATATTGGAAACATGCAGCAAGGTGAGGTCGTAGCACTTTATAACTACATGGCTCAAATGATCGTGGAACTCATCAAACTGGCTTCTCTGATCATCACCCTCAATAAATCCGCAGCCTGTGCTGGCCGTGTGGCGGATATCCTCAAAGTCAAAACCTCTATGAGCTATCCAAAGACCTCCGCTGTGCCGTCTTCTGATGCAACTGCACTTGCATTTGAGAATGTTACATTTGCCTACGCTGGTTCCAGTGCACCAAGCCTCAGCAATATCAGCTTTTCTGTCCAAAAGGGGCAGACGGTTGGTATTATCGGCGGTACCGGAAGCGGTAAGTCTACTCTTGTCAATCTGATCGCACGTTTTTATGATGCCTCACAGGGTACTGTCCGTATAGATGGACAGGATATCCGCAGCTACAGTCAGCAGACGCTGCGGCAGAAAATCGGTGTCGTACCACAGCGTGCAGCACTTTTTAAAGGAACGATCCGCGAAAACATGAAATGGGGCCGTGATGATGCCACAGATGCGGAAATCTGGAATGCACTCACAACTGCCCAGGCACGTGAGATTGTCGAGGGGAAAGACGGACAGCTTGATTTCAGACTGGAACAGAACGGCCGCAATCTTTCTGGCGGTCAGAAGCAGCGTCTTACCATTGCACGTGCCGTTGTTAAGAAACCCGAATTTCTGATTCTGGATGACAGTGCCAGTGCACTTGACTTTGCCACAGATGCGGCTCTTCGCAGATCTCTGCATCAGCTGAGCGGAAATGTTACCACCTTCCTGGTATCTCAGCGTGCCGCCAGCATCCGTCAGGCAGATCTCATTCTTGTCCTGAACGATGGCGAGCTGGCCGGAAAAGGTGTACACGAGGATCTGATCCATTCCTGCGAGATTTACCGTGAAATCTACTTCTCACAATTCCCTGAAGAACGGGCACTCTATGATTCTTCAAAAACTGCCGTTTCCGGCAATGCTGCGGAGGTGACATTAGCATGAGTACAAACAACAAAAAGACATCAACTGCCGGCAGTACTGAAACTCTCTTTAAAGTTCTGCACTTTATCGGCCGCTACCGTCTACTTTTGATCTTAAGCATCATCCTGGCTTCTGTTTCCGTGGTCCTTCAATTATATGTCCCGGTACTTTTCGGCGATGCGATCGACCAGATCATTGCAAAACATACGGTAAACTTCGATATGATGTGGTATTATCTTTCCAGAATTCTTGTGATGATCATTGTATCCAGTCTTGCTGTGTGGATCATGAATATCATCAACAACCGTATGACATTTCGCACAGTACAGGATATCCGTTCCAGGGCGATCCGTCATATCCAGGTACTTCCCCTATCCTATCTGGATGGGCACAGTACCGGTGATATCATCAGCCGCGTCATTGCAGATACCGATATTCTCTCAGATGGTCTTCTGCTTGGATTTACGCAGCTCTTTTCCGGTATTGTAACAATCATCGGCACTCTGATCTTCATGTTTTCCAAAAACTTCTGGATCACCCTGCTGGTCATTGTCCTGACCCCGCTGAGTTTCTTCGTAGCCAGATTTATTTCTTCCCGATCTTTCCATATGTTCCGGAAACAGAGTGATGCACGAGGCCGTCAGACGGCTCTCATCGAAGAAATGATCGGAAATCAAAAGATCGTTCAGGCATTCGGCTACGAGGATAAATCCTCTGCACGTTTTGCCGAGATCAATCAGGAATTAAAAGAATGCAGTCAGAAGGCTATTTTTTACAGCAGCCTTACCAACCCGTCCACCCGCTTTGTCAATAATGTAATCTATGCCGGCGTGGCTCTGGCTGGCGCCTTTATGATCCCAGGCGGTACTCTGACGGTCGGCGGCCTTTCTGTACTTCTCTCCTATGCGAACCAGTATATGAAGCCATTCAACGACATCAGTTCCGTCATCACAGAACTTCAGAATGCCCTTGCCTGCGCAGCCAGGATCTTCGCACTTCTGGAAGAAACACCAGAAAGTCCGGATCCAGAGGAAAACATTTCCAACGTCCGGGGCGAAGTCAATATCGACAATGTCAGCTTCCGCTATATCCCTGATAAAAAGCTGATCGAGAACTTTCATCTGCATGCAGAACCCGGAAAGCGTATCGCAATCGTTGGCCCAACAGGCTGCGGCAAGACTACCTTCATCAATCTGCTGATGCGATTTTATGATGTAACCAAAGGAAGCATCTCCATTGACGGACACCCTGTCGACCAAATCTCAAGGCATTCTCTGAGAAGCAGCTTTGGTATGGTTCTTCAGGAAACCTGGATCAAAAACGGCACTGTCCGCGACAACATCAACATCGGAAAACCAGATGCATCTGACGAGGAAATCATTGAGGCAGCAAAGCGCTCTCACAGCTGGGAATTCATCCGGCGTCTTCCGGATAAGCTGGATACCATTCTCAAGGAAGACAGTTTAAGCCAGGGTGAGAAACAGCTTCTCTGCATCACCCGTGTCATGCTCTGTCTGCCGCCTATGCTGATTCTGGACGAGGCAACCTCAAGCATTGATACTCGAACTGAACTGATGGTACAGGAAGCTTTTGAACGCCTGATGAAAGGACGTACCAGCTTCATCGTTGCTCACCGTCTGTCTACCATCCGAGATGCAGATGAAATCCTTGTCATGAAAGATGGGGCCATCATCGAGCAGGGTTCTCATGAAGAACTGATGGCAAAGGGTGGATTCTACCAGAATCTCTATAACAGTCAGTTTGTCAGAGTTTCTGAATAAATCAAAAAAAGAAGTCCTGCCTGATGCAGAAGAAGATTCTGAGTTCTTCCTCTGCTTCGGCAGGACTTTTATGATCTGGAGTGCATTTTGCCTTATATGCCTCGGCATACTACCTTCTGAATAATTACATTCTTTCTTATTTCTGTGCAGCCAGATATTCCTCTGTCAGTGCAACTGCATCACGGATACAGTCCGGGCAGGCACGAAGTACTTTGCCAGTTTCTACTCCTTTGAGTTCCTTACAGAGATATGAACCATTCTGCTCTGCAAATTTATTGATATATGCTTTGACTTTCTTATAGGTATCTCCCTTGGTCAGCTTTCCTTTCTCCGGATCCCCCACACTGTTTTCAAGCCCTATCACCATCATCATTCCGGACAGTGCACCGCACATATCCATGATTCCCATTCCAAAACCGAAGCCTTCTGCAATCCTGAACATTTCCTCCTGGTCGATACCGAATTCCTCACAGAATGAACATGCAACTGCCTGTGCACAGTTATATCCCTTGTCATGAAATGCGATTGCCTTTTCTGCCTTTGTACTCATTTTAAAGTTCCTCCTTTAGTATCATTTATTTGAAAAAAAATGTTTGATAAACACATACATCACAATAATAAATGCACTGACATATCCCAGTGCTCCCAAAGCCGGGATTCCACATAATTTCGGCTTCATATCTGTCGTACAGATGATACTGGAACTGATCAGAAGTGCCATCACCCACAGTCCCATTACAATATTTCGCACAAGTCTTCGCAGCAGCCTTGAAAGATCATTTGCCACATGAAGATCCAGATTGATCTTGGTCTGTCCCTTCATACAGCCCTGAAGGAAGTCCGCCGTAAGAGACGGAACCTCTATGGACTTCTTAAAAGCACGGTAAAGATTCCTGCTGTTTACCTTGATTTCTTGTTTCCAGCTTCCCTCACTTAAGAATTCTTGTTTGATGCGTGCCGCTGCTATCTGAACCATGTTGATCTCCGGACTGATATCTGCCAGAACGCCTTCTACATGTGTCAGTCCTCTTGCCAGCATCGTCAGTCCATGCGGCATCATGATCTTATTTTCCTTCATGACTTCCATAAGATCCACCATAACCTCTGCCAGATCAATATTTCCGATATCCGCTGTCCCATATTTCTCCATGAGCTCCTGAATATCCTGATAAAGTCTGCTGTGATCCGGTTTTCCCTTAAATTCTCCCAGTGCCAGCACTGCATCCTGGATTTTGCCGATATCCTTAAATGCTACGCCTTCCACAGCCTGACCGATCAGCTGTCGGTCTCTCTCCGTGAGCCTGCCCATCATTCCCATATCGATCCAGACAATCCTGCCGCCCTGTATCCGAACATTGCCTGGATGAGGATCCGCATGAAAAAAGCCATCCTCGATCACCTGCTTGATAAAATTATCTACAAATTTACTTCCGATCTCGTTCAGATCATATCCATTCTGAAGAAGCTTCTCTTTGTCATTGATCGCAATGCCGTCAATATACTCCATGACCAGTACATGTGTTGTCGTATATTCCCTGTACAGGATCGGTATTTTTACAAAAGCGACACCCTTGTTCTTTCTGGCAAATTCTGAAATATTGGCAGCTTCTGTAAGAAAATTCATCTCCTCCTGCGTCACTGTCCACAGTTCACTCAAAACCATGTTCAGATCCACGGCACCCTTGATGCTTACCGGCGGCATCAGCCGCACTGCTTTGTGCATCAGACCAATATCCCTGGCCATCGTCTCATAAATACCCTTGCGCTGTACCTTGATGACAACTTCCTCGCCTGTTTTCAGTATTGCACGATGTACCTGTGCAATAGAAGCAGAACCCAGCGGTTTCTCCTGAATCTGCTTAAATTCAGCCTGCCACGGACATCCCATGGATTCCTCCAGTACCTCGATCACTTCAGAAAAAGGCATCGGAGGTACTTCAGAACACAGTTTCATCAGTTCGTCACAGTATCTTCTTGGCAGGATATCTGACCTGAGAGACATAATCTGACCCAACTTGATATAAGTTGGGCCCAAATCTTCCAGTATAAGACGAAGTTTCTCCGGAGAGATTCCCCGTGTGATAGAATGTTTCTTCAGAACAGCTGTGATTTCTTTCAGACGGTCTCCATATCCGTTTTTTTGTTCTGTTTCTCTGTCTGATCTGCTCATTTGCTGCTCCGTTTCTCTTTATTCTTCCGGTGTTTCCCCTGTTTCTTCTGCCGGTTCTTTATCCTCTGGGGTTTCTTCTTTCTTTTCCTCTTCTGCCTTCGGTGCTTCCATCTTGAGAATCTGTTCTTTCAGCTCTGCAAGCTGCTCCGGTGAAAGTTTCGAAAGAGTATCCCTGATATCTTCCTTTGGAGCTTCCGCTGAAGAAGAAGTCTTGGTCTTGATCGTTTCTTTGATGTTGTGCTTCAGTTCCTGATTCAGAACCTTGCCCTGCTCTACAGTGAGTTCACCCTTCTTAACCAGTTCATCCAGAATTTCTCTTGATTTCTCTGCTGTCACTGCAACCGTTCCTACTCCTGCAAGTAAAAGTTTCTTAAGTCCGTCTCCTAATTCCATAATGTGTCGCTCCTTTCATTGGTTCTGTCATTCATTATGAACGACTGCCTGCAAAATAAATCTGACTTATAGTTGTCTCAGAAACATAAGTCCCTTCGGTACAAATATCAGAAGCCCGATGACCGCAGCCATGATCGCAGCGATCAGAACCGCTCCGGCAGCTGTGTCCTTGGCAATCTTCGCAAGCGGATGGCGTTTCGCAGTCACAAGATCTACCACTGCCTCCACCGCTGTATTGACCAGTTCCAGTGCCATCACAAGTCCGAACAGCCCCAGACAGATGCACCATTCTGTAATCGAAAGTCCCAGAATAAATCCCGCAATTATAACAAGAAGCGTAACTGCGACATGTATCTTCATATTCCGTTCGTTTCTGATACAGGTAAAAATCCCCTCAAATGCATAGCCAAAACTTCTGTACAGAGGATCCTTCTTTCTGCCTGCCATTTCGCTCACCTGCTTTCTGATCTTCTCCCTCTGGTGGTTAGACATATTATACCAGAATTATCTTAAAACAACCAGTCCTCTGTATATTTTTTTGTATTTATTCACATGCCCGTCAAAATCACTCTTGACATCCCCATACAAAAGATGATACCTTACTACATGTAAAATTTCCAATCAAAAACCAAATGACGAGGTATGAGAAGATGCAGGAATTAAAACCAATTAAAGAAGGTAAAGTACGTGAGATTTATGACAACGGCGACAGCCTGATCATGGTTGCAACTGACCGTATCAGCTGCTTTGATGTCATTCTCAACAACGAAGTCACCAAAAAGGGTACCGTACTGACACAGATGTCCAAATTCTGGTTCGATATGACAGAGGATATTCTGCCCAACCATATGATTTCTGTCGATGTAAAGGATATGCCGGAGTTTTTCCAGCAGGAGAAATACGACGGTAAATCCATGATGTGCCGTAAGCTCAATATGCTTCCAATCGAATGTATCGTTCGTGGATATATCACAGGAAGCGGCTGGGAAAGCTACAAAGAAAACGGCACTGTCTGCGGCATCAAGCTTCCAGAAGGTTTAAAAGAATCTGATAAACTGCCGGAGCCGATCTACACACCATCTACCAAAGCAGAGATTGGCGATCATGACGAAAATATTTCTTTCGAGCAGAGTATCGATCACCTGGAGAAATATTTCCCTGGAAGAGGACGTGAACTCGCAGAAAAACTTCGTGACAATACTATCGCATTATATAAGAAATGTGCAGAATACGCACTGAGCAAGGGAATCATCATTGCAGACACCAAATTTGAATTCGGTCTTGACGAAGATGGAAACATGGTGATCGGTGATGAGATGCTCACTCCTGACAGCTCCCGTTTCTGGCCTCTGGAAGGCTATGAACCAGGACATGGACAGCCGTCTTTTGACAAACAGTTCGCCCGCGACTGGCTCAAGGCTAATCCGGGAAATGACTGGACACTTCCTCAGGAGATCGTTGACAAGACAATCGCCAAATATCTTCAGGCATACAAGATGCTCACAGGCACAGAGCTTGCATAATATATGTTTTTATAACTGCCCGATATCCCGTCGGGCAGTTTTTATATTATAAGTAATCCAAGTATATCCTTTCAGGTTCTTTTTTAAGAACTTGCCAAAGCCATAAAAACAGTATATAATGAAAATTGCATATTTTTACCATTAAGGTATGTATTTTATCAAAACACCAAAGGAGTGAACATTCAAAGTGGACATACGTGACACTTACCAATTTATCATACTTGCTGTTCTGCTGGCACTTTCTGCATTCTTTTCATCAACAGAGACTGCACTGATGTCTGTAAACAGAATCCGCCTTCGTGCCCTGTCAGATGACGGCAACAAACGTGCCGCCCTGGCTCTGGATATTCTGGAGAACCATACACCCAAGATGCTCAGTGCTATTCTGATCGGCAATAATATCGTAAACGTATATGCATCATCTCTTGCAACTACACTCGCATATCATCTGGGCGGTTATATGGTCAGCATTGCAACACTGGCACTGACTGTTGCGATTCTGGTATTTGGAGAGATCACCCCTAAGAACTATGCTACGATCAATTCCGAGAAGATTACTCTTCGCTACATTACAGTAATTCATTTTCTGATGACTGCCATGACGCCGGTAATCTTTGTGATCAACCTGATCTCGAGATTTTTCCTGTATATTCTTCGTGTAAATCCGGACGATGTCAACAATGTCATGACGGAGGAAGAATTGCGTACCATCGTTGATGTAAGCCATGAGGATGGTGTCATCGAATCCGACGAGAAGAAAATGATCTACAATGTTTTCGATCTCGGTGATGCAGATGCCAAGGATATCATGGTTCCTCGTGTAAATGTAACGTTTGCCAATGTAAATAACACCTATGAGGAACTGATCGATATTTTCCGCACTGACAGATTTACCCGTCTTCCTGTCTATGAAGACACACAGGACAATATCGTCGGAATCGTCAATATGAAGGATCTTCTTCTTTACAATCAGGATGATCCCTTTGATATCCGCAACTTTCTTCGCAAGCCTCATTTCACCTATGAATACAAAGATATCTCCGATCTTCTGGTAGAAATGAGAGAATCCACCTTCAATATCGCCATTGTTCTCGACGAGTACGGTGAAATGACCGGTCTTATCACTCTGGAAGACATTCTTGAGGAAATTGTCGGTGAGATCCACGATGAGTACGACGAAAACGAAAACGAACTTATCAAAAAAATTTCTGACCGCGAATATATTGTTGAGGGATCCATGAGCCTGGATGACGTCAATGATCATCTGCATACAAACTTCACCTCTGAAGACTATGATTCCCTCGGTGGGCTGATCATCGAACACCTGGATCGCATCCCGGAAGATGGCGATGAGGTCATCACCGAAAATCATACCCGGCTCGTCGTTGACAAGCTGGACAAAAACCGTATTGAACGGGTACATGTCTACCTTCCTGAAGCTGTGGCTGATGAATCAGATGCAGACGAAGATAAAGAAGCCTAATTACAAAGTATATAAAGTAAAAAAGCCTGCCGCAGCGATCATACAGATCTACCGCGGTGGGCTTTCTTTTTATCATTACAATCTGCCTTTATTCCTATTCCGTTAATCTATCAGATCATTCTGAAATCTGGATAAATGCTCATACGGAAGAATCAGTCTTCCCCGAAACAATCCGCATCCATCGTTGATCAGACTGTTATTCACTGCTGTGAACATATTGACGTCCACTTTCGAAAGTTCCAGCTTCTGAAGACGCATTCCTCTCTCGTACGCCTCATCAAAATACACACACTCTCCCTCCGGGATCGCATCTCTCCGGGATCTTGCTTTATCCTGTCCCTTTTCGTAGCCCAGATGATTTGCCGGACCAATTTCTGCCACGTCATCCATAGATTTTGTACGAAGCTGAACCTCCACAAAACATCTGGAACTGTTATCATAAAATGTGATATGCAAGGACCGGTAATCCTGTGAACTTCTTCCCATAATATAGTCACGGTAATACGGACGAACCTCATCCTTCATAAACTCCGATGAACTTTCCATAACACCTCTCGCCGGTTCCACCGTAAAGCCTCGCTCCTCCAGAAATTCCGGAAGCGCATTCGCAATCTCATAAAGATATTTTTCTTCTTCTTTTTCTCTGTCCTGTCCACTCTTCAGATGGCATTTTGGCATGGCGATCACAATCCTGTACGCGATCAGGTCACGGAAACAGCTCAGACGGTTTCTGATTTCAGAGACAGACGGATAGGTTCCATGCTCCATATGATAATCATAAATATATTCTACAATATATCCGTTAAATTTCTCCTCTGCGCGGATCAGTGATTTAATCCTTCCTTTAAATGTAAAAGCCAGAAATGGATACTCTCTGGCCATATATTTATAAAATTCACGAATTTTCTGCGACTGTGCCGTAAGGAAATCATTATGCTCCAGAAGTTCTGTGATCTGCAGCAGGAAATTACAGTGTGCCAGATCAATTTCATTCTTGTTTTTTCTTGCATCTTTTCTGAGATCTTCTGAGTAATTATGCAAAATTCTCAGAAGTGTATCTCCCGAATACAGATAATCATTCAGTGTGATCATATAAACCGTCATCTCCCCTGTTCTTTTATCAGACAGCATTTTCCTGAAACACTGCCTGTCGGATAAAATATCTTCCTCTCATTATAATATAGTTTTCCTTCTCGAACAAGGTTTTTCCCTGCATAAATATCCAGTTTAATATTTATACTTGCTTCTTATATTTATACCCTCTTATAGATGATCGGATCATCATACCCAAAGGTTCTCTTTCCGTTTACCTCCATGCTCTCGGATACTTCCAGACATTCCCCGGAAAAACGTTCCCACAGTTTAAATTTCATGACCGGAGTAAACTGACTTGTGCTGCCGCCCTCCCAGACGCCATCCTTTTCATGATAAAGTGCCGGTGTAAATTTCGCCGACTTTTTGAGTTCACTGTATTCCACCGGCTGCATCGAAGCATATGTGAAGGTATTCTTGGCATTTCCCTCCGGTATCTCATAAGATGAAAGCAGAATCCCCTCCTCTTCTTCTGTGAATAAGAAAAGATGTGCAGACGCATGCTTCTTCCCATCTGTCTCGTAATAACTCTCTTCTACAAGAAATTTTCCCTGAAAATCTGCGGGGAGATTCTTGATCTTGTCATTGCAGACTGTGTTGACATGTTTCGCATAAGGATATAATTTTCCTGCTTTCTGCATCCTGGTATACTGTTCCTTATTATCGAAATGTCCTGCCAGAACCTTCATAAAACTTTCAATCTTTGACATGTTTTCTTTATTGTTCGACATAGTTTTTTCTCCTCCATTTCACGAATCTGATCCATTTTAAATCAGAATGACTCTGGCCAATCGCAAAATATATTTTTGAACTTCCGATATTCGTTAAGGCCGCCATTCCGTACCCACCCAGACGGGAATCCTCTGACGATACAAAACCATTTCCGATATCTTTCGTCTCCCATTGGAAAACCGGAAAAAAGCATATTCTCTGCCCGTTCCTTCGTATAAGAAAAAGCATTAGATCAATTCCCAAATTTTCTCCTATCATCTGGATTGCTGGATTGCCTGATTTCCATTTTCGGCTTCCAGATAATTATAAGTTTCTCCGAGAATCTCCTTCAATATGTCCCTGTTTAAGTTTGAATCATCTAGAATCAGAATTTTTTGTCTTTTATCCATATTTTTCATCATCCCACCAGTTTATGAATTACCTTTACCAATAATTCCACATCAACTGGCTTAGCAACATGTTCATCCATCCCTGCTGCTTTTGCTCTTATTCTGTCCTCCGTGAACGCATTTGCTGTCATTGCAATGATCGG
>OLSL01002508.1_pt1 | contig 14654 bp, 10 predicted proteins | sample 1672511 | NCBI WGS metagenome assembly OLSL01 (sample SAMEA3136694, study PRJEB25190) | human gut metagenome | biome: human gut; feature: human-associated habitat; material: faeces | place: Austria | collected 2013
AATCTGAAAAAGGAAACGCTGGTAGAAAGAATAAGGTATCAGGGATAGCAAGTAACCAAGCTGTCACTCGGGCAATGAGTGACAGCTTGGTTTGCGAGTATACGTCAAAAGATTCTGTGCCCCTTTGACATTATCATAATTCTAAAAAATCTTCTGCATCGCCCAACCGCTTTCAAAAATACACATTTTTTTATTTCTTGAAAGTGGAAACTTAAGTTTGGAAGAACAGCCATATCGAGGGGCGGAAAGAAAATATGGATTTTATGCTTTTAAAGGGTATAGGCAGTTGATTGTAGAAAATTATATTATTATTTATGAAGTGCTTGAAAATGAAAAAGTTGTTGCAGTGGTAACTGTAAAGTATGGAAAAAGTGAGTTTTAGAATCAAGAAATCTCACTGAAATATAGATGGTACTAAAAACGTCACAGTTTGTGGCGTTTTTTTAGTGCAGGAAAAATATCCAAAATAAAAAGATTGGCATTCCAATTCGCATACCGTATTTGATAGTTTTATTATAGCATTTTTCTTAATTGTTAGACAGTCTGACGTACGGTGCTGTGAGAGGAGCTGTGAGAGGACGGCGGCTAGTCACCGCCTCCTACTCGATTTTGCAAGAAATCAACAGTGAAAATAAATGATAACAAATATCAATATCAAAAAAAGAATTGAAGCAGAAAAAAACATATGGTACATTTAGTGAGTTAGAAGAATGAAACTAAAAATAACATAAGCTAACTATTGATAGACGAAGTTAACTATGGATGTAAAGGATAAGAATGAAAAAAAAGATTGTAATAGCCATTTTATGTGCGGCAGTGTCGATGGGAACCATCGGCTGTGGAAACAGTACGGCATCCGCCAAGACAACACAGACGCAGACAGATAAAAAAGAAGATTCCAAAAGTGAAAATTCCGAAAAATCCAGTGAAGAAAAGCAGAGCCGCGATATATTTGCAATGGATACGTATATGACGGTAACAGCATATGGAGAGCATGCATCTGAAGCAGTAGATAAAGCCGAGACAGAGATCAAACGACTGGATGGAATGTTGTCTACCGGAAATGAAAACAGTGAAGTGTACAAATTAAATCAAAACGGGGAAGCTGTTGTTTCGGATGACACGGCGTACTTGTATGAACGCTCTGAAAAAATATATAAACAGACAAAAGGAGTATTTGACATATCCATCTATCCGGTCATGGATGCATGGGGATTTACAACGGAGAATTACCGGATCCCTGCGGAGGATGAACTGAGTGCGTTACTGAAGAATGTAGATGCATCGAAGATCCAATACGACAAAAAGACAAAAAAAATCACGCTGCCTAAGAATGTGAAAATTGATTTCGGAGGCATTGCGAAGGGATATACATCTTCAAGGATTATGCAGATTTATAAAAAGTGCGGTGTGACGAGCGGTCTGGTAAGTCTTGGAGGAAATGTACAGCTTCTTGGTGCAAAACCAGATGGAAGCGCATGGAAAGTTGCGGTAGAAAGTCCGGATGAAGACGGAAATTATCTTGGAATCCTGCAGGCAAAGGACAAGGCAGTTATCACATCGGGCGGATACGAGAGATACTTTGAAAAAAATGGGAAGAACTATCACCATATCATTGATCCGTCTACAGGCTATCCTGCAGAGAACGGACTGATTTCGGTGACGATTGTAAGTGATGACGGAACACTTGCGGATGGATTATCTACTTCGCTTTTTATCATGGGAAAAGAGAAAGCAGAGAAATTCTGGAAGAAGTATAGTGATAAATTCGATGTGATCCTGCTTACGGATGACGATCAATTATATGTATCAGAAGGAATTGCGGATGATTTTCAATCGGATTATAAGGTAAACATAATGAAAAAGTAGAGGTGGAAGACATGGATAAAGAAAAAGTGATCAAAAAAATAAAACAGGGTGCACCGGTCGCCTCGGCGATTGTAGTTGCAGCCTGTATCGGGGTGTCATTAAGCGGTTATCAGGCACCGGTTTATGAAGCTCAGGCACAGACGAAAGAGACAAAGACAACGGATGCCGAGGAAGCGAAGAAGACAGAAAGCAAGGCAAAAGGTTCTTTTGATCTGGCAGACGGAATCTATAAAGGAACAGGAACCGGTTATGCCGGCGAGGTGACTGTTGCGGTAACGATCAAAGATAAACAGATTACGGCAATCGATATCTTAAGTTCTTCGGACGATGTAGCGTTCTTTAACCGTGCAAAAGCAGTGATAGACAGGATCATTGCAGGACAGACGCTGGATGTGGATGTGGTGTCTGGCGCAACATTTAGCTCTAATGGCATTATCAGTGCGGTGAAGAATGCATTGACAGGAGAAAAAGACAGTGGAGAGACGGGAGAGTCCCAGTCCGAAAATGCAGCGGCACAGGGAAGTGCACTGTCACTGGCTGATGTACAGGATGCGGCAGCGTATAAAGATGGAACCTATTATGGAACAGGAACCGGATTCGGAGGAACTTTGAAAGTTAAGGTTGTGATCAGCGGAGGAAAGATTACGTCTATTGAGGTTGTGGAGAATCATGATGACAGCAGTTATCTGAATCGCGCAGAAGCATTGATCGGCAATATTATTTCATCGCAGAGTACAAATGTAGATGTAATCTCCGGGGCGACTTACAGTTCGAACGGAATTAAGAGTGCAGTAAGAGATGCACTCCGTCAGGCTGCAGTAAGCGGTAATTCACAGTCTGTGAATGCGAAGACGGAAGATACTTCTAAGACAGAAGACAATACGACTGTCAAAGGCAATTTCCCGTATAAAGAAGGTATTTATTACGGAACGGCAGAAGGGTATAACGGTGAGATAGAAGTAGCGGTGGTTCTTCAGGATAAATCAATCAAGGCAGTACTCGTAACAAAGAATCATGATGATGAAAAATTCTTTAACCGTGCAATGGATGTAGTAAAAAATATTATGAAAAAACAGAGTACGGATGTGGACGTAGTATCCGGAGCAACTTACAGTTCAAATGGTCTTATAAATGCAGTGAAGAATGCATTAAAAGAAGCAGAAAAGGTAACAAACGGACAGACAACGGAGCCGGATAAGGAAGAAGCTGATACTTCAGAACTTGAAAAAGCGATGAAAGAAGCAGAAGAACTGAAACAAGAGGATTATACAGAAGCAACCTATGCGGTTCTTAAGACCAGAATGGAAGACGCACAGAAGCTGCTTGATGCAGATAAGACAGAGATCAGTCAGGAAGATGTGGACCAGGCTCTTGAGAATCTGAACCAGGCACTGGCACTGCTGGAGAAAAAAGATGATGGCGAAGATGATACTACAGTATATAAAAATGGTATCTATGAAGGACGTGCGCTGTGCAGACCGGATGAAGATGAAGATTTCGCGGCTTATAATCTGACATTGAAAGTGACAGTGCGGGATGACAAGATCGTTGCTGTTACTGATGTAAAAGGGGACGGCGATTCATCTAATGACAGATACATCCTCCGCGCTGCAAACGGAACATCGAATAAAAAAGGTGTGACAAGCCAGCTGATCGAGAAAGGTAATACAGAAGGAATTGATGCAGTATCGGGTGCAACCTGTACTTCAAAAGCAATCCTGGATGCATGTGAGAACGCCTTGCTTTCTGCAAAAAGACAGTAAAAAGAGACTGAGTTAAAGGAGAGAGAAGAATGAGAGAATTCTGGATGCGCCTGATGAGTGCTGTAGTGATCGTCGGGCTGATATTGGGATATAATTCCGTGCTGGAAGCCAGAGCAAAAGATGAGGAAATTGCAAAGCTGAATGCCAAAATCGAAAATGTGGAAAGTCTAGAAGATCAGGAGTCAAAAAATGGTTCTTATAAAGACGGGACATATACCGGAGAAGCGGATGGATTTGGTGGAACTGTTAAAGTGGAAGTAATAGTAAAAAAGCAGAAGATTAAGGAGGTAAATATTGTCTCTGCTGATGGAGAAGATGGTTCTTATCTGACTATGGCGAAAGATATTATACCGAAGATTCTGGATGCGCAAAGTGCAGAAGTAGATACGATCAGTGGTGCGACGTTCAGTTCTACAGGAATTAAGAATGCGACAAAACAGGCATTAGAAAAGGCGGTAAAATAAATGAATGCAAAACAATTGAAAAAGATACATATATGGATAAGGGCAATCATCCAATTGCTGTATTTTATCTTTATTCCGTCGGTATACACGGCAGCATTTGCAGGTGTGAAATATATATTTACACAGATTGGTGCGGGTGAAAAAGTAGCGCTGACATCATTTGTTACTGTACTTATTGTGGTGTGTGTATATACTGCTGTTTTTGGAAGATTCTTTTGTGGATTTGCCTGTGCATTTGGAAGTCTTGGCGATGGAGTGAATGCATTATACAGACTGATCTGCAAAAAGATGAAAAAGAAACCGATGCAGATTCCGGACCGGATTGCAGACAGACTTGTATATCTGAAATATGTGATCCTGGTAATCATCGTATTTATGTGCTATGGCGGTGTATATAGTAAAGCGCAGGGAACAAGTCCCTGGGATGTATTTTCCATGATACATGCAGGAAATTTTAAACTGAATGGATATCTCATCGGGTTGGTCATTCTAGTACTTCTGATTGTCGGAATGTGTCTGGAGGAAAGATTTTTCTGCAGAAATTTCTGCCCGATGGGAGCCGTATTCTCACTGGTTCCGGTGTTACCGATATTTGCGCTTCACAGAGACCGGGAATCCTGCATTCCAAAGTGCAGTGCATGTTCCAGAAAATGTCCGACGAATATCGGACTTCCGATGGATGGTTCCTGGAAAGTAGAAGGCGACTGTTTCCAGTGCCAGAAATGTATAGATACATGTCCGAAGAAGAATATTCACTGCGGAGTGAAAAAGATCAGAGGCAATGAAATCTGGTTTACAATCTTAAGAGCGTTGATATTACTTGGATTATGTATCTGGCTTGGAGTATAAAATAACATAATATGCAGACATGTGTGGAAAATGCACATGTCTGATTAGTAAAATTTTTTTTGATTATAAGTTAGAAAATACTAACTTAATAATAAATATTTTCATTAAGGAGGCTTTTATGAAAAAGAAAGAAATGAAGACAAAAGTAATGGCAGTTGCGATGTCTACTGCAATGGTAGCCAGTATTTGCCCAGCGATACCGGCGGTTGCTGCTACTTCCAGTACGGACATTGCGAAGATTCAGGATGGAACTTATACAGGAACTGTAAAGTGTATACCAGATGAGTATGAAGAGTTTGATCCATATGATTTGACAGTAAAGGTAACTGTGGCGAATGGAACAATTACTTCTATCAGTGATATATCAGGGAATGGTGGTAGTGATAATGAAAAATACATATCGAACGCTGCAAATGGAACCAAGAAGAGTACTGGTGTTGTTGCTCAGATTTTGAGTAAAAATAGTACGGATGCCATTGATGCTGTGAGCCGTGCAACTTGTTCGTCAACAGCAATCTGGCAGGCAGTAGATGATGCATTATCTAAAGCCCCAAAAAAGGAAACAGTAAATACAACGGAATTACAGAACGTTATTAGTAAAGCAGAGGCTTTAAAAGAGGGCGATTATACAGCTGATACATGGAAAGCATTACAGGAAAAACTGACAACAGCTAAAAAAGCATTGACAGCAACCTCACAGACAGATGTGGATTCTGCTAGAAAAGAGTTGGAGACAGCAATCAGTAATTTAAAGCCTGCGGTTAAAGAAACTAAATATCTTGTCATGAATGTGCCATACAATCAGTTCTATAAGGCTTACAATCTGACAGATAAAGCAGTATGGGAAGTAGAAAGCGGAGTAGATGCGGTATCTACAGCAACTACAAATAAATTCAAAGGCACAACTGGACTTGCAAAAGGTACTTACAACAATGGAAAATACATCATGGGTGTAACAATCCCGGTAGAAGTAAGTGCAGAAGATTATGCTAAATTAAAGACAAATCTGACAGAAAATGATGATTATTATTTTACAACGTTAGACAAAGCGCCGGAAGCTTACAGCAAATTAACGGTAAAAGAAGACGGAACATACAGCTTCTCTAAAATGTCAGATGCAACGGTAACGAATAAATATCTTTCTGTTCCTGCAGATGAATTAGAGTTAAACGGAGGATATGGAGATTATCAAATCACTGTTGACGGACTTGGAACAAAAACAGGTTTAAAAGTAGGAGAAAATGAAACAAAAGAATATACTCTTTATGGTGCGATCTTAAATACAACTTCCGGAAAGAGCTACGGAATGACCAGTCTGGAAAATCTCTGGGTTGGTACAAAGACACCAAATGTAGAAATTGCGTGGTCAATTAAAGAAGGCCAGGGATTAAAGAGAGCACATGGACAGGGAGATGCATTCTATCAGTTCGCAGACATGAATGGAGCTGCTTTAAACAGTGTTACACTGATTAAAGATCTTGGAGTGATCAATGTTCCGTGTAATGTAACATTAGACAAATATTACGATGGAGATCTCAGCGGTTTAAAATATTCTCTGGAAAATGATTCAGAAGAACTTAAAATCAGTGGAATCCCAGAGGACCTGAAAGATGTAACCGTATCAGTATCTGGCGGTCTGGCAGATAAAGCAAGTGTTAAAGATGGAAAGGTTACTTTAACAAAGGCACCGACAGCTGGTACTCAGTATACAATTACAATTAGCAGCAGTAATTATCCGGATATCACAAGAAAGACATCGACACCAATTACAGATAAACAGAAAGATAAATTACAGAAACTGATTGAAAAAGCAGAGAAGACAACAGGTTATTCTGAAAATGCAGATCTGAAAGAGCATGTGAAAGAAGCTCAGGACATGATTGCAAATAAGGAAGTGTTATCGGCAGATGCAGCAGAACTGATCAATGAATTAGAAGAAAAGATCAAAGCTACATATCCAACAGCAGAAGCAACTGCAACATTAAAGGGATCAGAACTTGAAATTGCTTTGAATGGAGTAGAATTAAAAGATCTGGAAAATCCAACATATAAACTGGCTTACAGAGCAGGACACAGAGAAGATACTCTGACAAGCGGTGATCTGAAATATTTAAAAGTTGCACTGGATAAAGAGCTGACAGTGGGTACAAACTACACACTGACGATTACAAGTGATAACTATCAGGATATTAAGACGAGTGTAGTTGCAGAAGAAGCAGTAACAGACGAGTATAAATATGTCTATGCAGGACTTAGTTGGGCGGAATACTGGGCAGCAGAAGGAGTACAGGCAGCAGGAGACAGTTCATCATCCAGTGAATTGGATACAAAAGGAGAGTCAGATAAAGGTGCATTTGATGTCGTAACACGTGCAACAGTGAATCATGGACTTCACAGAGGAAGTTATCAGTGTGCGGCAACCATAGAGGCTGAAAACGGAAAATCTTACGAGGTATCATATTGGACAGCGTCAGATAAGGCTGTTCTGACAAATGGAAAGACGATTACATTTAATCGTGGAGCAATCACCGAAGAAGACGGAACAACAACGAAGATGACAAAATATGATGTTACAGGTCTGAAATATGTACCGGTAAAAGTAGCGACAGAAGATTATGAAGCATTCTGCAAAGCATATAAAGTTGTAGAAAACGGTGGAGAACTTGCAGGAGGATTTGCCGAGAATAAACTTCAGTCATACAAAGGTCTGAAAGCAAAAGTTACAGCAGATACAAATGGATTGAAGACAGCAACTAAGAATGCGGATGGAACATTCAGTTTCTCAGCAAAAGAGACAGGAACGGAATCTGGAATTGAAGGCCAGGAATTAAAAACAGCACCAACAGCAGAAGAAGCAGGACTTACAGTAAAAGAAGCAAAGGGCTCTTATGGAGAATTCTTAAGAGTAGATCTGACGGGTAATTACGGAGACCTCGGAGCAAATATGCAGAGTGTAAAATGGACATACTATGGAGATGACAGTACATACACGAATGCAAAAGCAACATACGGAACAAAATTTGCAGCAGATAACTGGATGCATAAATCAATGGGAATTCAGCTTGGACTTACCAAGTCACTGCGTTGTACATTGCCGGAAGGAACAGATGGAACAGGCTACTGGACAATGACAATCTCAGCGCTTGGATATAAAGATGTAACCTATAACTTCCAGGCGACAGATGCAAATATCGTAAAAGATGTAGACGAAGAGATCAGCACAACAAATCTGGAAGCAGCAATTAAGAAAGCAGAAGGCTTAACAGAGTCGGATTACACAGCAGAGAGCTGGGCAGCAATGCAGACAGAACTTCAGGAAGCAAAAGAGGAATTAGCAGCAAAGCATTCACAGGCGGCAGTGGATGAAGCAACCAGTCATCTGAATGCAGCAATCGACGCACTTGTAAAAGCAGAGAAAAAAGAGACTTATGTTCTTATGAACATCCCATACGCAGCATTCTACAAATCTGAGACAACAAAGAATGACGTAGATGTTGACGTATTTACTTCTGCAACAAAGAACAAGACACGTACCACAGGACTTGCAGGTGGTTCTTATCATGAAAATGCAGATGGATCACAGATTGATGGTATTAGATTTGCTGTGAAAGTAGATCCTTCCGTAGATCTTACAAAATACAAAGAAGTAAAAGATACGGATAAAGTTGATATTACAGTGACGAACCGTGGACAGACATCTACCACAACATTAGAAGGAAAAGATACACTTTTTGAAAACGAGACATATGCATACTATCCATTGACAGAGGCTCCTGCAAATTACAAAGAAGTTTCTATGGACAAGGATGGAAAACTTGTATTCAGCGAGGTTAAAGGACAGAAAGCAGAAGCTCTGACAGGTGTTACGGCAGAATTGTTAACACAGTCTTCTTATGGAGATTACCAGCTTAATCTGGACGGACTTCCGGAAGATAAGATTACATCTTCTAATGTAAATGCAGTCATTGTAAAGACAACAGATGGAACTGCCTATGGTATGCGTCATCTGGAGAACATCTGGAGAGGAAATGAGCTCGCTTGGAGTACCGGATATACAGAGTCAGTACATGGTTGCCCGACATCTTCAGCGCATTATGCATCTATGATGGGCAAGACGATTGACAGTATTGAATATTATACAACAAATGGTCTATATACAATTGATGTTAATGATCTTTATGTCCCTGTAAAATTTGCAAAAACAGAGGATGCTGTTAAGGTTGTAGATGCAGATATTTCTGCTGGTAAGACGGCGATAGAGCTGAATCTTAGGGATGATTTTGATCCGGAATACACTGTTGAAGGATTGAATGTGAAAGTGGAAGGCAATGTATTAACATTTAAAGCAGATTCTTCAATTAATCCGGGGAAATATACACTTACAGTAAAAGATAAAAATGGGAAATATGCAGATTTGAAAACAACATTCATTCTGTCAACAACAGATATGCCGGCAACATATGATGCAGATAACAAAAAGCTTACAGTGGCAGAAAACAGTAATGAGGAAGCATTCAATACTTATATCGGAAATATTACATCTGTAAATGTGAACGGCACCGATTATGCAGCAAGTGGAAGAGGTTCTGTAAAGATTATTGATAAAGACGGAACGCTGGTGACAGATGCAGCGCCATTTAAAGATGCGGTGGCCGGAACAGAATTCCAGATCACGGTTACATCAACTGGTTATACAACACCTCTTGCATTTACATACAAAGTTCCGGGAGAAACTCCGGCGCCATCTGAAGTAGATACAACGAAACTTGCAGCAGCAATTGAAAAGGCAGAAGGATTAAACGAATCAGATTATACAAAAGACAGCTGGAAAGCACTTCAGTCAGAGCTGACAAAAGCGAAATCTGCACTGGAAGCAAAAGAGAGCCAGGATACAGTTGATAAAGCAGCAGACAGCCTGAACAAAGCAATCGACGCACTGGAAACAGCGACACCGGATGAGCCGACGAAAGAAGTATCAACAGATGCACTTGAAAAAGCAATGAAAGCAGCAGGTGCTTTAAAAGAATCAGATTATACAGCAGACAGCTGGAAAGCACTTCAGTCAGCACTGGCTGAGGCTGACACAGCACTGAAAGAAAAGAAAAATCAGGATACAGTTGATAAAGCAACTGAGAAGCTGAATAAAGCAATCAGTGCACTTGTGAAAAAGGATGCAGGACAGAAAGTTAACGGTACAGATGGAACAAACGGTACATCAGGCAAATCCGGTAAGACAGGATCCACATCGAATACGAAGAGTGGAAAAGCTGCGAAGACTGGAGATCCGTCTGGCATGTTTGCGTGGTTAGGTCTTGCAGTAACATCTCTCGGAGCCGGAATCGGAGGATTCTCACTTAAGAGAAAGAAAAGAGAAGATGAAGAATAGTATGAGTTGTATAAAACAACAAATTACAGATTAGAGTAACTTAAGAAAAAGTACCCATGATAACATAAGTAATATGATATCGCGGGTACTTTTTATTCTATATACCGGAAAATTCACAAAGACTACATAGTTCTCTGCTATAATAATAAAGATAGAAGAAAAATATATCATGAAAATATAGATTTAAGAGGAGGGCCGGGTCTTATGGATAAGATCAAAATATTAGTAGTAGATGATGAAAGCAGGATGCGGAAACTGGTGAAGGATTTTCTGGAAAGAGAAGGATATCAGGTGATCGAAGCCGGAGATGGTATGGAAGCAATGGAACAATTTTATGATGAAAAAGATATTGCACTGATCATCCTGGATGTCATGATGCCAAGAATGGACGGCTGGCAGGTATGCCGTGAAGTGCGCCAGTCATCCAAAGTTCCGATTATCATGCTGACTGCAAGATCAGAAGAGAGAGACGAATTACAGGGATTTGATCTTGGTGTCGACGAATATATCTCAAAACCATTCAGTCCGAAGATCCTGGTAGCCAGAGTGAATGCAATCTTAAGAAGAGCCAATGTAATAGGAGAGAGTGATGAGATCAATGCCGGCGGAATTGTGATCGACAAAGCAGCACATCAGGTGAAGATTGATGATAAGGAGATTGAATTAAGCTTTAAAGAATTTGAACTTCTGACGTATTTTGTTGAGAATCAGGGCATTGCATTATCAAGAGAGAAAATTTTGAATAACGTATGGGATTACGATTATTTTGGAGATGCAAGAACCATTGATACACATGTTAAGAAGTTGAGAAGCAAACTTGGAGAAAAAGGAAATTATATCAAGACAATCTGGGGGATGGGTTACAAATTTGAGGTTGATGAAGAATGAAAATCATAAGTGAAGAAAAAAAAGCAAAGATCAAAAACAGGCATCATTCGATCAAGACGCAGATGATCATGGCGTTTGTAGGACTGCTGATCTGCCTGGTAGTGACATTAATGTTCATCAATGGAAAATTTCTGGAACCATATTATATCAGTAAGAAGGAATCCCGTTTTATAGAGCTTTATGAAAAGCTGAATAATGTATCAAATGAAGATAAGTGGAACAGTGCAAGAAAAAATAGTTCACTTATTCATTTCGCTGAAAAGAATAATATTTCTTATCTGGTCATAGAAAAAGATAATGATGTACATACAAATGTGCATGATAAGAATATGCTGAAGAATCAGATGATGGGATATTTTCTGAATCAGGCACAGAAAGAAAGCAGAATCCTGGATTCCACGGAAGTTTACCAGATCAATCAGTCATGGGATCCATGGAATCAGAACTATTATGTAGATATGTGGGGAAGCCTGGATGATGGCAGTCAGTTCCTGCTCAGAAGTCCGGTGGAAAGTATGCGGGAGAGTGCGGCGATATCGAATCGTTTCTTATTATATATAGGAAGTATTTTGATGGTTGTATCTATCCTACTGATCTGGTATTTTGCAAAACGTATCACAGAACCGATCCGCGAACTGGCAAGATTATCAGACCGTATGGCAGATCTTGATTTTGATGCGAAATATACCAGTGGTGGAAGTAATGAGATTGGGGAACTTGGTGAGAACTTTAATCGGATGTCGGAAAAACTGGAAAGTACAATTTCAGAGCTCAAGAAGGCGAATAACAGCCTGCAGAAAGATATCGAACAGAAAGACAAGCTGGAAAAGATGAGAAATGAGTTTCTGGGAAATGTATCGCATGAATTAAAGACACCGATCGCACTGATCCAGGGATATGCCGAAGGATTAAAAGAGGGTGTGAATGAAGATGCGGAGAGCCGGGAATTCTACTGTGATGTAATCATGGATGAAGCTTCCAAGATGAATCAGATGGTTAAGAATCTTCTGACATTAAACCAGTTGGAATTCGGCGATGAGGATATTGTGTTTGACAGATTTAATCTTACAGCACTTGTAAGGGGCGTGCTCCAGAGTATGGAAATCATGGCAGATCAGGCAGGGGCAAAAATTCTCCTGCATACAGAAGAAGATATCTATGCATGGGCAGATGAATTTAAAGTAGAGCAGGTCGTGAAAAATTATGTCAGCAATGCATGTCATCATGTCAACGGGGATATGGTGATAGAGGTAAAAATGGTTCAAAAAGACGGTAAAGTGCGGGTATCCGTATTTAATACAGGAACTCCGATACCAGAAGCAGATATTGCACATATCTGGGATAAATTCTATAAAGTCGATAAAGCACATACACGCGAATATGGCGGCAATGGAATCGGTCTTTCTATTGTAAAAGCGATTATGAAATCGTTCCATCAGGAATATGGAGTAAAGAATTATGATAATGGAGTTGAATTCTGGTTTGAACTTGATGTACAATAAAGAATAATGGGCACGGAATGAATGGCCGGAGAGTTCCAGATCACATACGAAAGGCAGGACGACGAGATGATAGCGATTATTGACTACGATGCAGGAAATATAAAGAGTGTGGAAAAAGCCATGCAGCTTCTGGGACAGGAAGTAACAATCACAAGAGACAGAGAGACGATTATGAATGCAGATAAGGTAATCCTTCCGGGAGTCGGAGCATTCGGAGATGCGATGGGAAAACTCAGACAGTATGGACTTGATGAAGTAATCAGAGACGTAACAGCCAAAGGAACGCCATTTCTTGGAATCTGCCTCGGACTGCAGTTATTATTTGAACGAAGTGATGAGACTCCGGGTGTGGAAGGCCTTGGGATCTTGAAGGGAGAGATATTAAGAATCCCGGATCAGGAAGGACTTAAGATCCCTCACATGGGATGGAACTCACTAAAATTCCAAAATAACGGAAGATTATTTAAAGATATTCCGGAAGATTCCTATGTATATTTTGTACATTCGTATTATCTGAAAGCAGAGGATGAAGGCATTGTGACTGCAACAACAGAGTATAGTACACATATCCATGCTTCGGTAGAACAGGGAAATGTGTTTGCATGCCAGTTCCATCCGGAAAAGAGCAGTGATATAGGAATTCAGATTTTAAAGAACTTTGTGGAATTATAGGGGGACAAGGCAATGCATACAAAAAGAATTATTCCATGTCTGGATGTAAATAACGGAAGAGTGGTAAAAGGAGTCAATTTTGTATCTTTAAGGGATGCGGGAGATCCTGTCGAGATTGCAAAGGCATATGATAAGGCAGGGGCGGATGAACTGGTATTTTTGGATATTACAGCATCTTCGGATGCGAGAGGTACAGTTGTCGATATGGTCCGTAAAGTAGCGGAAAATGTGTTTATTCCGTTTACGGTAGGTGGAGGAATCCGTACAGTGGACGATTTTAAAGCTCTTTTGAGAGAGGGTGCGGATAAGATTTCTATTAATTCATCTGCAATCAATACACCAAATTTAATTTCTGAAGCGGCGGAAAAGTTCGGAAGCCAGTGTGTGGTAGTGGCGATCGATGCAAAGAAACGAGAAGACGGAAGCGGATGGAATATCTATAAGAATGGCGGACGTATCGATGTAGGAATTGATGCTGTGGAATGGGCAGCGAAAGTGGAGAAGCTTGGTGCAGGAGAGATTCTTCTGACCAGTATGGACTGCGACGGAACGAAAGCAGGATATGATCTGGAACTTACAAGAGCAATCGCAGAAGAAGTGAGTATTCCGGTAATCGCATCCGGCGGGGCAGGCAATCTGGAACATTTCTACGATGCACTGACAGAGGGAAAGGCAGATGCAGCGCTGGCGGCATCCTTATTCCATTACAAAGAGCTGGAGATCAAGGAAGTAAAAGAATATTTAAGAGAAAAAGGTGTATCTGTCCGTCTATAGTTTGTAGTCTGCATGACAGCATGGACAAAAAAATAAAAAGGATAGTGTGAAAAATAATGGCAGCGATTAATAATGACTGGCTGGACGCTCTGAAAGAAGAGTTCAAAAAGCCATACTATAAGAAATTATTCGAGACAGTAAATGAGGAATACAGAACAAGACAGATCTTTCCTCCGGCAGATGATATCTTCAATGCATTTCATCTGACACCGCTTCATAATGTAAAGGCAGTAATTCTGGGGCAGGATCCATATCATAATGTAGGACAGGCGCATGGACTCTGCTTTTCGGTAAAAAAAGGCGTGGATGTGCCACCTTCGCTTGTGAATATATATAAAGAACTACATGATGATCTGGGATGTACGATCCCGAATCACGGCTGTCTGACTAAATGGGCAGAACAGGGTGTGCTGATGTTGAATACGGTATTAACCGTAAGGGCACATCAGGCGAATTCTCATAAGGATATCGGATGGGAAGAATTTAC
>OLSL01002515.1_pt1 | contig 14628 bp, 9 predicted proteins | sample 1672511 | NCBI WGS metagenome assembly OLSL01 (sample SAMEA3136694, study PRJEB25190) | human gut metagenome | biome: human gut; feature: human-associated habitat; material: faeces | place: Austria | collected 2013
CAAGAGGTAAGGCGGCTCTTGTGGGAAAAAGGTAATACCGTTGAATGCGTCGTACGGTTGGATAAGATGAATTGAAACAAAAGAAGGCTTTCCCATGATTCGCCCCGTTACCGAAAAGAATATTCCCGCCTGCGGATATTTGCAAATGCCGCTCCCGAAAATTACGGAAGAAAGGTAAAAAAATATGGCTTCCAGTCTCATGCACTACGCGATCACGGATAAAATTTTGCAACTGTTTCCTATGCACGACGGTGCACGGTTGCGCTTTGGTGCGGTACTGCCGGACGCTTCCGTAAACAAGCGGAAAACACATTTTCGCATTTACACTGAAAAGCTCGGCATTCGGCTTTATGATCTTGAATCGTACCGCGCGCAGTTCGGCGAGCGTATGCAAAAAGACGACCTTTACCTCGGCTACTATCTGCACCTCATCGAGGATGCTTTGTACCGCAAAACGCTGTACGACACCTTCGGCTGGAATCCCTACACGCCGGAAAGCACCGCGCGCATGCACCACGATTACACGCTTTTAAACCGTCATTTCATTCAAAAATATAATATTCGGGATGACCTTGCCGTCCCGGAAAATTTCCCGCAGGAACCGATTTTCGCTTTTGAGCCGTTTGACGCCGAAGGTCTTCTGCGTTCGATTCATCAAAACTTTGTGCCCGCGCCGGCGGATGCCCCCTACTTTTTCACGGCTGCCATGGCGGACACGTACATTGAAGGCGCCGTGCGGCTGTGCACCGCGGAGCTTGACCGCTTTCACTGCGGCAAAACGCTTCTTTCCGCCGAGGATTTCACCTGGACGCCGCCGGAAAACAATAAGAATTTCTGAATAAAAGCAAAAACACCCTCCCGAAGTGATGGATACGCACCCTATATAGGAAGCATATCCATGACCGACACGGGAGGGCCTCTTGATTTCTCTTTGGAAAGCAGCTTCGCGGGGCAGACGCGCTTTCCTATGCGCATTCGGAATTGACATTCCCGTTCCGCTTCGGTACAATAGAATCAACAAGAACCTCGGGGGACAAAACAGTATGAATTTTCTGGAAGAACGTATCGTAAAGGACGGCGTTGTAAAAGCCGGCAATATATTGAAAGTAGACAGCTTTTTAAACCACCAAATGGATGTGCGCCTGTTTCGCCAAATGGGCAAAGAGTTCAAGCGACGTTTTGCAGATAAGCCCATCAACAAAATTCTGACGATTGAAGCCTCCGGCATCGGTATTGCATGTGTGGCGGCGGAATGCTTTGACGTGCCGGTCGTTTTCGCGAAAAAGAGCCAGAGTGTGAATATTGATGGCGACGTATACGTTTCCGAAGTGGAATCCTTCACACATAACCGTGTGAATCGCGTGATCGTTTCGAAAAAATTTCTCGGCCCCGAGGATCACATTCTTATCATCGATGATTTTCTTGCAAACGGCTGCGCGCTGCAGGGGCTCATCTCTATTGTAGATCAGGCGGGCGGCACGGTGGAAGGCATCGGTATCGCGATTGAAAAGGGGTTCCAGCCCGGCGGCGCGAAAATTCGCGAGATGGGCTACCCGCTCGAATCGCTCGTCATTGTGGAAAGCATGGACGACGCAACCGGCACGGTCGTTTTCCGTCCACAGCCATAAAAGGAGTTTTGTATGAGACGGTTTTTATCCCGCGTTTTGCCCCTTTTGCTCAGCTTCGGCTTGATTTTTAACTGCACAGGATGCAGCACGGTTTTGGTCTTAGCCGGTAAAGCTCGTGAAAACAGCGAAGCTTCGTCCTCCGTGATTTCGGAAAGCTCCGCGTCCTCCGGCGTCATCTCCACCCCTGTGCCGACCGAAGACGGCGACCTGCGTGCGTTTTACACGGATGTTGCAAACGCTGAAAGTGTCACGGTAATGGTGTACATGATCGGCTCCGACTTAGAGAGTGAGGACGGCTCCGCGACCGACGACCTTTTGGAAATGGCAGATGCCGCGCTTTCCGAAAACGTTCACCTTGTACTCCAGACCGGCGGCACCGAAACCTGGTGGAACGATGTCTGTACAGACGATGAAAGTGAGCGCTTTGTGATCGAAAACGGCGATATGACGCTGCTCCAAAGCCTTGGCAGCATGAATATGACGGACGCCGACACGCTCTCCGATTTCATTCGCTTTTCCGCCGAAAGCTACCCCGCAGACCGCTACGAGCTCATTTTGTGGGATCACGGCGGCGGCACCATGACAGGCTTCGGCTACGACGAGCTGTACGAAGACACTTCTTTGACACTCTCTTCTCTTTCTACAGCGCTGTATAACGGCGGCGTGCAGTTTGATTTCATCGGCTTTGACGCCTGCCTGATGGCGACGGCAGAGGTGGCCTACGCCTTGGATCCGTATGCGGATTACCTCATCGCCTCCGAAGAATCCGAGCCCGGCGAGGGCTGGGCGTACAAAAACTGGCTTACGATGCTGGCGGAAGACCCCGCCGTACCCACGGCGGAGCTCGGCAAAAAGCTGGCGGACGATTTCCTTGAGGCCTATATTTTCGCCGACATGCCGACGCTTTCCGTTTTAGACCTGCGCTATGTGCCGGAATTATACGCCGCGTTGGAAAGCTACTGGGGAAGCGCCTACACCGCACTGCAAAGCGGCAGCTACGGTGCGTTTTCGCAGGTGCTCAACAACGTGCGGGAATTCGGCGACAACGAATACGACCAGGTCGATCTTTCCGACCTCGCCACGCTGACAAAGCAGAGCCTTTCCCTCGGCACCGAGGATGATGTGCAGGCCGCCGTTCAGAATATGGTGGTGTATAACGTCACCTATGAAAAGTCCGCCGCGGGCATTGCAGTCTATTTTCCGTGCCTGTGGCCGGATTATTACGGCGATACACGCTTTGAAATGACCTGCGTCGGCTTCCCGGAATCGTATTTTGAATTCTACGATAAATTCATGAACACGATGCTCTCCGGGCAGTCGCTTTCGCAGAGTGATATCGATTTTTACTCCTACTACGATTGGTTCGATTCCTCTGAGGTTGGCGGCGAAAACGTCACCACAATAAACGACAACGATTTTGAACTCATCGACAAGGGCGACTATTATGCACTCTCTCTTTCCGATGAAGCATGGAACCTCATCACGTACATTGATATGACCGTTTACCTCGACGACGGCGAGGGATATATTGACCTTGGCAATGACAACGTGTACGAGTTTGACGACGACGGCGACCTAAAAGTCGATTTTGACTATACATGGATCTCGATCGACGGCGTGATTGTGCCGTTCTACGCCGAAACCGAGGAACAGACGGACGATTATTGGTACACAACGGGTTATGTGCCGGCCGAACTGAACGGCAGCACCGATATTGAGATCGTTCTGCGCTGGGACAGCGACCATGACAGCGGCTTTGTTGCGGGCTACCGCTTAAAGACCGACGAGCCTACGGTAGCGGCAAAGGGTCTGCACAGCTTTGCGGAGACGGATCAGATTCAGTACACCTGTTCGTATTATGATTACGATTTCAACTACGACCGGGACTACACGCTCGGCGACCCGGTAACATACACAAGTGAACCCGTCGTCACCTATGAGGAAATCGGCGAATACCGCACGGTGATTCAATACACCCTGCGCGACATCTACAACAACGAACACTTTACAGACCCGGTAGAGCTTTCCTGTGAATAAATAGTTCTATAGAACATACCCTGCTGCGCTCCGTGGCAGGGTATGTTTCGATTTGACTTACACTATAATAGGCGGTATAATGAAAATTATTGACAAAAACGGAATTGTATGGAAAACTATGCCGTTTAAACGGTTCGGAAAGGACGAACGCCATGCGAAAGCTCCTCGTTTACATGAAAGACTACAAGAAAGAGTCGTTTTTAGCGCCTCTTTTCAAGCTGCTCGAAGCCACCTTTGAGCTGATTGTCCCGCTCGTAATCGCGCAGATCATCGACGTGGGCATTCAGACCGGCGACACCGGCTTCATCATCTCCCGCTGTCTGCTTCTGGTCGGATTCGGTGTGGTCGGCATGGTCAGTGCCATCACGGCGCAGTATTTTGCCGCAAAGGCTGCCGTGGGCTTTGCCACCGGGCTGCGTCACAGCTTGTTCCAAAAAATCAACGAACTCTCCTTCTCTCTTTTGGACCGTGTGGGCACTTCCACGCTGCTGACACGCATCACAAATGACGTAAATCAGGTGCAGAACGGTGTGAACCTTGTACTGCGCCTGTTTATGCGCTCGCCGTTCATTGTGTTCGGCGCATGCGTTATGGCGTTCACCATTGATCCCGGCAGCGCGCTGCTGTTCCTCATTGTGGTCGCTCTGCTCTCCGTTGTGGTATTCGGCATCATGCTGCTGACCATCAAGCGCTACAAGGCTATTCAAAACCAGCTGGATTCCGTTTTGAACACCACGCGTGAAAATCTGAACGGCGCACGTGTCATACGCGCGTTCTGCGGTGAAGACACCGAAACAGAAAAATTTATCGGCCAAAATTCGCTGCTCTCCAAGCTCCAGAAATCCACGGGCCGTATCTCCGCACTTTTGAACCCGGTTACGTTTATCCTGATTAACGTCGGCATCATTCTGCTCATCCATTACGGCGCTGTTCAGGTCAACACCGGCATTTTGACGCAGGGCCAGGTCGTGGCGCTGTATAACTACATGAGCCAGATTTTAGTTGAGCTCATCAAACTTGCAAACCTCATCATCACCGTAACAAAGTCCTTTGCAAGCGCCGCACGTATCCGCGACGTGCTCGAGCTCGACACAAACACCGTTTATTCCGACGACAAGAAAATCTACAATACCCACGCCGTCGAGTTCGACCGCGTTTCCATGCACTATAACGAAGGCGCGAAGGACGCGCTTGAAAACATCAGCTTCACCGCCGAGCCGGGCGAGATCATCGGCGTTATCGGCGGCACAGGCAGCGGAAAAACGACGCTTGTGGGGCTTATTCCCCGCTTCTACGATGCGTCCTCCGGCACCATCCGCGTGGACGGCCGCAACGTGAATTCCTATTCGCTTGAAGAACTGCGCGAAAAGGTGCACGTCGTATTGCAGCGCGCGGTCTTGTTTCGCGGCACGCTGCGCGAAAACCTGCTTTGGGGCAATAAAAATGCCAACGACGAAGAGATGCAGGCAGCCGTAAAGGCTGCGCAGGCCGCAGACTTCGTACAGAGTAAGGGCGGGCTCGATATGAAGATTACCGCCGAAGGCCGCAACCTTTCGGGCGGACAGCGCCAGCGCCTTTCCATTGCCCGCGCACTTGTAGGTAACCCCGAGATTCTCATTCTGGACGACTCCGCTTCCGCGCTCGACTATGTGACCGAAAAGGCACTGCGCGGCGCGCTTTCCGCACTGCCGAATAAGCCGACGGTGTTCATCGTCTCGCAGCGCACATCTTCGCTGCGGCACGCGGATAAGATTCTCGTCTTAGACAACGGCGCGCTTGTCGGCTGCGGCACACACGATGCGCTCCTTGAGAACTGCTCCGTGTACCGCGAGATCTATGACTCTCAGTTTGGCGGAAAGGAGGCAGCTGCGAAATGAGCAAGATAAATAACAAAAACAGTACCATTAAACGTGTTCTTTTGCAAATCCGTCCGTATCTGCCGACCATCATTTTGCTGCTTGCACTTGCCGTAGTCAGCGTGCTGTGCTCGCTGTACATCCCGGTGCTCGTCGGCGACGCCATCGACGCCATCATCGGCAAGGAACAGGTCAACTTTGCCGTTATCCTGCCGAAGCTCTTCACCTGCGCGGTGCTCATCGGCTGCGCGGCGCTCTCCCAGTGGCTGATGAATGTCTGCGGCAACAAGGTCACGTACAACACCATCCGCGATATGCGCAAGGAAGCCTTTAAAAAAATTCACCGTCTGCCGTTTTCTTACCTCGACGCACACGAAACCGGCGACATCGTTTCCCGCATCATTGCCGATGTTGACCAGTTTGCAGACGGCCTTTTGATGGGCTTCTCACAGCTGTTTACCGGCGTTGTGACGATCATCGGCACCATCGGCTTCATGCTTTCCGTCAACGTTTGGACAACGCTTGTCGTGGTGCTTGTCACACCGCTTTCCATTTTGGTGGCGCGCTTCATCGCAAAGAAAACGTTCGCCATGTTCCGCTTACAGTCCGAAACACGCGGCCGCCAGACGGCATTCATCAATGAGATGATCACGAACCAAAAGGTCGTGCGCGCATACGGACACGAAGACGAGAACATGGAGAAATTCGACACCATCAACGAAGAGCTGCGCCGCCACACATTAAAGGCGACATTCTTCTCCTCCATCACAAACCCCGCCACGCGCTTTGTAAACTCCGTTGTGTACGCGGCGGTTGCGCTCATCGGCGCTTTTCTGGCCGTGACCGGACAGGGCTTCACCATTGGTATGCTCTCCTGCTTTTTGAGCTACGCAAATCAGTACACGAAGCCGTTTAATGAGATTTCCGGCGTTATCACCGAGCTTCAGAACGCGCTCGCCTGCGCAGACCGCCTGCTTGAATTCCTTGACAGCGAAGAAATGCCTGCCGACCCCGAACTGCTGCCGGAGCACAGCGAGACCGCAAAAGGACAGGTCACGTTCGATAACGTTTGCTTCTCCTATACAAAAGACCGCCCGCTCATCCGCAATTTCAGCTTGGATGTACCGGCAGGCTGCCGCGTCGCCATTGTAGGCCCGACGGGCTGCGGCAAAACGACGATGATCAATCTTCTCATGCGCTTCTACGACCCGGACAGCGGCAGCATCAGCGTGGACGGCACGAATACGCAGACTATCCCGCGCCGCGCACTGCGCCGTAACTTCGGCATGGTCCTGCAGGAAACATGGCTGAAAACCGGCACTGTGCTCGATAACATCCGCATGGGCCGCCCGGACGCTTCCGAAGAAGACGTTATCGCCGCCGCAAAGGCCGCGCACGCACATAGTTTTATTGAGCAGCTGCCGAACGGCTACCATACGCAGATTGGCGAAGACGGCGGCAGCCTTTCCGCCGGACAGAAACAGCTTTTGTGCATCTCGCGCATCATGCTGACGCTGCCTCCTATGCTGATTCTGGACGAAGCGACGTCTTCCATCGATACACGTACCGAGCTGCGCATTCAGCGCGCGTTTGCCAAGCTGATGCGCGGACGCACCTCGTTCGTCGTCGCACACCGCTTGTCGACCATCAAGGAATCCGATGTTATCCTCGTCATGCGCGACGGCAACATCGTAGAGCAGGGCGACCATGAATCTCTGCTTGCGAAAAACGGCTTCTACGCCGAGCTGTACCGCAGCCAGTTTACGGATGAGGAACAGCCGGTGGGTTAACGCACAAAAATGCAGCCTTCTCTATTCGAGAGAGCTGCATTTTTTATTTTCTGCCATACCGCACAAAGCTGCGTTTTGCACTTTGTGCGGTATTTTTTTGAATATCAATATAGTGGAAGTTTTAGTCAATGCGTTTGAGGAAATCAAACGGCAAAACGATTATGATAAAGATATAGGCGAACCTTGCCCGGACTGCGCATGCGCAAACTGCGTGCGGAACGCCTTCGGTGCACAGCCGTAGCGCTCCGTAAATAAGCGGTAAAACCGGCTTAAGCTGTTAAAACCGCATGCACCGCAGATTTCAATGACGGGCATGTCCCCCTGCAAAAGCAGCTGCGCCGCCAAAGACAATCGCTTGCCGTTGATGTACTCCGTCGGCGTCATGCCGATGTAGCGGCGAAACGACCGCGTAAGGTGCTCCTGCGACATATTTGCAAGCGCCAAAAGACACGGAAGACCTGTGGTGTAATTTTCGCGCCGCTCCATTTTTTCAAGCAGCTCCGAAAACCACGCAGGCAAAATCGCTTCCGGCGCGGGTGCTGTAAGAAACAGCTGCACCAAATACGGAAACAGGCTTAAAATGTAGCGGCACGCCGTTTCGTTATCGGCAAAGCGGTTCGTGTTCAAAAGCTTTTCCTGCACATCCGTTAAGGTGTGGCCGGAAAGCACACAATGTAACGGCAGCTCCGGCGTATCAAATATGGCGCGGTCAAGCTGCAAATAATCGCACAAGCGCTCAAACACCGTGCACGGAATGCCGATATCGAGCTGCTCGAAATCCGCGTTGTTGAAAAAATCATAGCGGTGCACGTCCCTCGGGCGCATCAAAACGAACGAGCCTTCGGAAAGCAGCTGCGAGCGCCCATTCACGGCGTGGATGGCCCCGCCGTGCGAGACGAGAAACAGCTCGTAAAAATCATGCGTGTGAATTTTATACGTCGCCAGAACACCGCACTGGTGCAGAACGCGCGCACCCTCACCGGTGTGCAGATTTTCTTCGGAAAAATGCAGAAGCTCAACGTCGCTCATTTCGGTGCCCCCTTTCTTCTGCTATTATAACGCGTCAAAAAAACGGAATCAAGAAATTTCAATTCTAACTTTGGGAGGATAACGGTATGTTCAAGACCTATGTTCAAAAACTGCGCAATGCGTTGGAATTCACGCGCGTTTACAAAGAGAACGCAAACGACATTTACCTGCGTGAAGCCGCCTGCATGGATTTTCAGCTTCGTCATATCTTAGTGCCGATGGATGAAAACGACGGCATCGCGGGCCGCTATGAGCACGACTTTGTGGGCTTTTCCTCGCAGGTCGGCGGCATTTACACGTATTACTTTAACGAGCATGAATTTTTGAACGCATACATGGCTTGTAAGCAAAACGGTGAGATCACCGCTGCGGAGGACTACGCTTTGCAGGCTGTGCAGGCCTATTGGCACGAGGAAAACACTGCGCGCAAGGTTGAATTGGAATTTTCGAAGCGCTACGGCTATGTGCCGCCGAAAGCTTTTGCCGGTGCGGGCGTGGGCAACTGCGACTGCCGCGTGGCAGGTACAAACCTCGATTTTGAAAAGCTCATCTGCCTCGGCTTTGACGGACTCGATCAGGAGATTGACTGCGCGGCGGAAGTGAACGGCGCGTCTTCGTTCTACACGGCTTTAAAGCTGTGGATTGAAAGCCTGCGCGGCGCATGCGAGCGTTACCGCGAACAGGCATTGGTGCTTGCCGAAAAAGCAGAGACCGAAGAAGCCAAAACGCGCTTTACAAAGCTTGCCGAAGCACTTTTAAACATTCAGCACAGCACACCGAAGACGTTCCTTGAGGGCGTGCAGCTGATGTGGATTTACGCTGTCAGCAGCGACATTATGAATTACAGCCGCATGGACGATTATCTTGGGCCGCTCTACGCCGCGGATATCGACGCAGGGCGCATCACGGAAGAAGAAGCCGTGCAGACCGTGCTGTATCTCTATAAGCACTTTAAAGAGATTAACAAGATCCATGACTGCCGCGTAATCATCGGCGGCGTGGGCAGAAAGCACCGGAAGGAAGCCGACCGCCTCGCCATCGTCATCATGGAAGCTTCCCGCCGCTTCCGCGAGACTGTGCCGCAGCTCACCCTGCGCTATTACAGCGACATGGACGAGACCGTTTTCCGCAAAGCGATGGACGTGAATGCGGAGGGCACCACGTTCCCGATTATTTACTCCGATGAGACGAATGTACCGGCTGTGGAAAAGGTCTTTGGCGTTTCGCATGAGGAAGCCGAGCAATATGTGCCGTTCGGCTGCGGCGAATACGTCATGGTCGGTTACAGCGTAGGCACACCGAACAACGGCATCAACGCGCTGAAAGTGCTGGAAATTGCGCTGCACAACGGCCTTGATTTCTACCAGAACGTTCCCTGCGGCGAAAAAACCGGCGACCCGGCGCAGTTTGATACCTTTGAAAAGCTGTATGACGCCGTGCTTGCACAGCTCAAGCCGACCATTGACCGCTTTGCTGTACACAAATACCTCAACTATAAAATTGCGGGCGAAAACGCACCGTATCTGCACCTCAGCCTGCTTTTGAACGACTGCATCGCGCGCGGCAAGGCTACGTTTGAAGGCGGCGTGCGTTACCTGAATGCTTCCAGCGAAATGTTCGGCATCATCAGCTGTGCAGACAGCCTGACGGCCATTAAAACGCTCGTTTACGACGAGAAGAAGCTCACTTTGCCGGAGCTCATCGATGTGCTGGATCACGATTTTGAGGGGCACGACGATATTCGCCGCATGTGCCTTTCCGCACCGAAATACGGCAACGACGACGACACGGCTGACGACATCGCAACGCGCCTTTTCACCGATATTGCCGACCTTACCATGGCGGCGGGTAAAGCTGCGGGGCTTGACCACTACAATATTGTCAGCGTCAACAATTCCATGAGCGCAGAATGGGGCAACTTCTGTGCGGCGTCTGCCTGCGGCAGAAAGGCCGGCAGCCCCATGGCAAACGCTAACGGCGCTTCCATCGGCGCGGATAAGTGCGGCATTACGGCGCTGCTCAACTCCATGTCGAAGTTTGACAATACAAAGCACGTGGGCGTTATCAACAATGTGCGCTTTACAAAGGAGCTCTTCAAGGGCTCTATGGATAAAGTAGAAGCCGTCTTGAAGGCGTTTTACGACAACGACGGCGTGCAGACGAACCTGTGCGTCATCGGCAAGGATGACCTTGAAAACGCCATGGTGCACCCGGAAAACTACCAGAACCTCCTCGTGCGTATCGGCGGCTTCTCCGCGAGATTCGTCACGCTGAATCCTGTTGTGCAGCGCGAGATTATTGAGCGTACGACCTACGGCGCGTAAGCGGAGGCCGATATGCGGGATCTTATTTTTGATATTCAACGTTTTTGCGTGTATGACGGGCCGGGCATTCGCACCACCGTGTTTTTCAAAGGGTGCAACATGCACTGTGCGTGGTGCCACAATCCGGAAAGCTTTTCAGCCGATGCCGAGCTCTTGTTTCGCCGCGAAAAATGCACGTCCTGCGGAGCATGCACTGCGGTATGTCCGAACGGAGCGCATGAAATTAAAGCAGACGGCACACATGTTTTTGACCGTGCAAAATGCGCGGCGTGCGGCAAATGTGCCGAAGTATGTCCGAACGATGTCCTGGAGCTTTCCGGGCGCGAAATGACGGTGGAAGCCGTGATGAAGCAGATCGACAAGGACGCAAAATATTACCGCTCGTCAAAAGGCGGCGTCACCTTTTCGGGCGGCGAGGCTTCTTTGCACTTTGAACTCCTGAAAAAGCTGCTTACAGCCTGCCGCGAAAAAGGGTACCACACCGCGCTGGAGACAAACGGTTTGATCTCTGCCGCACATTTAAAAGAACTGATACCGCTCACCGATCTTTTTCTGTTCGATTTTAAGCACAGCGACCCCGATGCCCTCAAAAAATGGGCAGGCGCGCCGCTTGCGCCGATCCTCGAGTCCCTGGCAGCCCTTGAGGACGCGCATGCGCATGTGTGGTTGCGCTGCCCGGTCATTCCGGGCGTGAACGACACGGACGCGCACTTTGAGGCGATTTGTGCGCTCAAGCATCAATATACCTGTATTGAAAAGGCCGAGATCATGGCATACCATGACATCGGCAAAACGAAATGGGACGCGCTGGGGATACCGTATTCGCTCGCCGCGCTGAAGACCGTTTCGCCGGAACAGAAACATATTTGGGAGACTAAAATAGCCGATTAGCGGCACTTTTGGGGATAAGAGAGGGAACGCTTCGTTCCCTCTCTTTGCTTTATCTCCCACATTTTTTCTAAACATTTGACAGATTTCCCGGAATATTGTATGCTATGGAAAACACCGCAAATTTTCTCTGCGGGACCACAAACATTAGGAGGTCACTTATGTTTTGTATATACTGCGGCGCCACCTTGCCGGAGGGCGCGAAAAAATGCACGCTCTGCGGCAACCCCGTTGTGCGCACGCCGGAAGCCACTGCACAACCCGTAAGCGAACCGGAGTCGGAATCTGCCCCCGCACCGGAAACGCCCACGGAGCCGGCCGTGGAAGACATCTCCTCAAATTCGACAGAGAGCCTCTCTGAAGCGGAACCGACACCCGAAGTTGAAGATGCCCCTTCAAACAGTCCGGACGGCGAAGATGTTTACAGCCATTCCCCAACGGACTTCACGGAGGATATTTCCTCCGGCGATGCGCTCGGCGACAAACCCGAAGGCATGGAGCACGAGGGCACATTCACCGTTTCCCCCACCCCGGAGGAAAATTCAGGACCGGAGCCGCGCGTGCAACCCATAGAATATACGTATAACGACGGCTACGCCTACGAGGAATACGACGAAAAGCCGAAGAAAAAGCGTTCTTTTAAATGGCTTTTCATCGTGCTTCCCATTCTCATCGCCATCGGCGCTACAATCGGCGGCATTTTCTGGTGGTACAATGCGCCCATGCAAAAGCTCACCCGCGCGCTTGACGCTTACGATTATTCCGCTGCGGCGCAGGTACTTCCCACGCTTTCAAAGGACGAACTCGCTTCGGTCTCCGACCAAATGCAGAAATATGCCCAGACGGTCATCGACCGATACAATAAAAGCGAAGCGAACTACGACAGCTCCTATGAACTGCTCGACCGCCTGCAAAAGCTGTTCCCGAACATCGGTCTCGATGATCAGCTCGACGGCATTCAATCGCTGAAAGACTCCAAAGAGGCCTACAAAAACGGCAAAAACCTGCAGGCACAGGGCGAAGACGGCCGCGCCATTACGGAATATCAGAAGGTCATTCACGCCGATGTGAACCACGACGACGCGCAGACGCAAATTCAGAACATCCGCACCGCGTACAAAGAAAAAGTGTTAAGCGATGCGCAGAGCCGCGCGGACGAGAAAGATTTCCTCGGTGCCGAAGCCATTTTGATGAACAGCGCCGATATCCTCGGCGATGATAAAGACGTCCAGGCTAAGCTGGAAGCGATTAAGGACGCAGAGCTCAACAACTACGTGGAAACGCTGCTCGGCACCGCCAAAACGCTCGCGGACGACGGTGACCTGCCCGGCGCTGTTAACGTGCTGCAGGACGCCACACGCAGCGACAAGCGCATCGACGCGCAGATTGCCACCTACAAAAACCAGTATAAGCAAAAAATTCTCGATGCTGCCGCAAAGCAGGCCGGTGAAAGCCGCTATTATGACGCGGTGGAAACGCTGCAAAACGCCGACGACATCCTCTCCGGCGACAGCGACATTGCGGCAAAAATCGAAGAATACAGGGCGCTTTACCCCGTTTCGCTGACAGATCTTTCTCCAAGCGGCGGCGAAGATTGCAGCCAGAACTGGACAGCCTATGACGTAAACGGCAATGCGTACAGCAACGGCCTTAGCTTCTCGCTGTACCCTGTCATCGCAAAAACCGTCTACACCGAATACACCCCGAACGGACAATATAAGCGCCTGACGGGAACATGGGTCGTGGAGGGCGATAGCTCCGACGATTTTATCGGCATGGTTCGCATTTATGTGGACGACCATTTGCAGTATGAAGTTTCCTCGCTCACGGTGAATAGCCCCGCAAGCGCGCTGAGCCTGAGCATTTCCGGCGCTTCCACCGTTCGCATTGAAGTGGAGGGCGCGTTCGCCTCGCTGCGTGCCGTCGGTTATCTGTACCTTGCAGATGCGAAATTTGAAAACTAAACCGCTATAAAAAGAGATACCGCACAGGGTAAACTCACCTTGTGCGGTATTCTTTTGCGCAAAGCCTGCCGTGCGGTCTATGCACGTGCAGCTGATCCTTCCACAATACAGAAAAACTCTGTGGAAAACACAACGCGCATAAGAAACGGGATGTCCCTTTTTGGGGGACATCCCGTCTTACTTTGGCTTACGCCTTATGCTTTTGTTCCATCACGCGTTTGCTGCGTTCTCGTCTTCGTCGTTTTCGTCCTTCTTCTTTTTGCAGAGGACCATAACAACGACCTGTACCAGCGCGATTACAACATGGAGGATTGTCCACTTGTCGACGAAGATCATCGGCAGGGTCATGTCTTCGGTGAAGATGAAGACGATGATGGCAATCAGAGCCGGGATGATGCTGATGAGTCTCCAAAGGCCCTTCTTGTTCTTTTCGTACTCCATAACCTCTTTGCCGTTCTCATCGAGAACCACGTTGCCGTCTTCGTCTTCCAACGCCTTCTTTTTCTTGCCGATATAGCCGATGAGAAGGAGGATGGAAAGGAGGGTCGTCACGATGGTGAGGATCAGGTTGATGAGTGCCCAAGCGCCCGTGCCGAGACCTGCGAGCGGCGTTGCGTTATCTGCGATGTCTTCACCGTTTGCAAGCGGTGTTTCGTTATCGTTGATCGTTTCGCCTATTTCGCCGTCATTATTGCCATCGCCTTTTCCGCCGTTATCGCTCGGCGTTGTGGAAGGTGTGGCAGTCGGTTTCGGGGTGGGTGTTGCAACCGTAGCCGGAACGACCGGAGCTACCGGCGCCGGAGTAGGTGTTGCCGGGTTCGGGTTCGGATTTGGAGCCGGTGTAGGTGTAGACTCTTCTGTCGGAGCCGGTGTAGGTGTAGGCTCTTCTGTCGGAGCCGGAGTGGGGGTAGGCTCTTCTGTCGGAGCCGGAGTGGGTGTAGGCTCTTCTGTCGGAGCCGGAGTAGGTGTAGGTTCTTCTGTCGGAGCCGGAGTGGGGGTAGGCTCTTCCGACGGAGCCGGAGTAGGTGTGGGCTCTTCTGTCGGAGCGGGTGTAGGTGTAGGCTCTTCTGTCGGAGCCGGAGTGGGGGTAGGCTCTTCCGACGGAATCGGGG
>OLSL01002525.1_pt1 | contig 14586 bp, 8 predicted proteins | sample 1672511 | NCBI WGS metagenome assembly OLSL01 (sample SAMEA3136694, study PRJEB25190) | human gut metagenome | biome: human gut; feature: human-associated habitat; material: faeces | place: Austria | collected 2013
ACTTGGACAGCACGGTGTTAACATCGTAGAGTTCACAAAACAGTTCAATGCAAGAACAGCCGATCAGGGAGATTTAATCATCCCTGTAGTAATTACCGTATATGCGGACAGAAGCTTCAGCTTCGTAACAAAGACTCCGCCGGCACCGGTATTGATCAAGAAGGCATGCAACATCAAATCCGGTTCTGCAGTACCGCAGAAGGATAAAGTAGCAACCATTTCCAAGGCAAAATTACAGGAAATTGCAGAGTTAAAAATGCCAGACTTAAATGCAGGTTCTTTAGAAGCAGCAATGAGTATGATCGCTGGAACATGCAGAAGTATGGGAGTTACAGTAGAGGAATAGGTCGAAAGTAACTACCTTAAGACAATCGCAAAAAAGACTGAAAACGAAACAATCGTGGGAGGGAACACTCCCGATATTACCACTAGGAGGTTTTTTAATGAAAAGAGGAAAGAAATATGTAGAGGCTGCTAAGAACATTGACAGAACTGCTCAGTACGACGTTGCAGAAGCAGTTAGCCTTGTAAAAAAAGCGGCAGTTGCAAAATTTGATGAGACAATCGAAGCTCATATCAGAACAGGCTGTGATGGCCGTCATGCAGAGCAGCAGATTCGTGGAGCAGTTGTACTGCCACACGGAACCGGTAAAGCTGTAAAAGTATTAGTTATCGCAAAAGGTGAAAAAATTGATGAAGCAAAAGCAGCAGGCGCTGACTTCGTTGGTGGAGAGGAATTAATTCCAAAGATCCAGAACGAAGGATGGTTAGATTTCGACGTTGTTGTTGCTACACCTGATATGATGGGTGTTGTTGGACGTTTAGGACGTGTATTAGGACCTAAAGGTTTAATGCCAAACCCAAAAGCTGGAACAGTTACTATGGACGTTACAAAAGCTGTTAACGACATCAAAGCTGGTAAGATTGAGTACAGATTGGACAAGACAAATATCATCCATGTACCGGTAGGAAAAGCTTCTTTCACTGAAGAACAGCTTGCTGACAACTTCCAGACGCTTATCGATGCGATTAACAAAGCTAAACCGGCAGCAGTAAAGGGTCAGTATCTTAAGAGTGTGACACTTACTTCTACAATGGGACCTGGTGTAAAAATCAACCCAATGAAGCTTGCTTAATCAGTATTGAATAAATGTAAATAATAGAGACACCGTATGCGGAGTGATCCGTTACGGTGTCTTTTTGTGCAACATGAAATCTAACAAACAGTATTCTGTATACATTGTGCATTTTTTGACGAACAATGCATGAAAACATTGAAAATCGGGGAAAATAATGATAACCTATGCCTGTGAAAAAAATATCAAGCAATTAAAAGGAGGCACTTTGTCATGGTTAATATTCAAAAGGCAGCAATTATCGGATGTGGGTTTGTAGGAGCGTCCTCTGCGTTCAGCTTACTTCAGAAAGGGATCTTTTCCGAACTGGTACTGATCGATGCGAATAAAGAAAAGGCAGAAGGGGAGGCAATGGACATAAGCCACGGTAGACCATATGCGCACCCGATGAAAATATATGCGGGATCTTATGATGATATCAGTGATTGTTCACTAATCATCATTACAGCTGGAGCAAATCAAAAACCGGGAGAGACAAGACTGGATCTGGTACACAAAAATGTAGCAATTTTCAAATCGATTATTCCGGAAATCACAAAACGCGGATTTGAAGGAATCCTGCTTGTTGTAGCAAATCCAGTGGATATTCTGACTTATGCGGCACTTAAGATTTCCGGATATCCGAAGGAAAGAGTATTCGGAAGCGGAACCGTTCTGGATACTGCGAGATTCCGTTATCTGTTAAGCGAACATCTTCAGGTTGCGAGCCGGAGCGTACATGCCAATATCATCGGAGAGCATGGAGACAGTGAGCTTGCCGTATGGAGCGGGGCAAATGTGGCGGGAATACCAATCAATGATTTCTGTGAACTTCGCGGACATTATCAGCATCAGGAATCTATGGAAAGAATTTATAAAACTGTGCGGGACAGTGCTTACGATATTATCCAGAAAAAGGGTGCAACCTATTATGGTGTTGCAATGGCGGTTGCGAGAATTGCCGAAAGCATTGTTATGAATGAAAATGCGGTTCTTCCTGTCACGAGTCTGATGGAGGGAGAATACGGACTGGAAGGACTCTGTATCAGTGTTCCGACCATAGTTTCGCAGAAAGGTGCAGAAAAAGTTCTTGAGATTCCACTGAGCGATGAAGAAAAAGAAAAATTGCTTTCTTCTGCAAAAGAACTGAAGGAAGTTCTGGATGGCCTGGATTTATAATAGAAGAAACTGGATAAAATTAAAAAAGAAAAATTACACTTGACTTTCCGGTAAACATATGCTATATTTACGAAGTAACTGCCGAAGACAGTAGGTGCCGTAAGGCATAAGGGTCAAAACGCCTACCGAGGAAGACAAGATTCATTAGATTTGAATTTGTAAACCTCTGTGCTTTGGCGCGGAGGTTTTTTAGCGCATGATTGCGTGATATGAAAGTCCCCGCTGGGACCGAGACTTTGAAAATACTACAAGGAGGTGCACCATTCGTGGCAAAAGTTGAATTAAAACAACCTATCGTACAGGCAATCGTTGAAGATCTCACAGATGCTCAGTCAGCAGTTATCGTTAACTACTGTGGACTTACAGTAGCTCAGGACACTGAACTTCGTAAACAGCTGAGAGAAGCAGGTGTTATCTACAAAGTTTGCAAGAACACAATGATGAAGAGAGCTTTTGAAGGAACAGATTTCGCACAGCTTGACGAATATCTGGAAGGACCGAACGCTATTGCAATTTCTAAAGAAGATGCAACAGCACCGGCAAGAATCATCTGCAATTTCGCTAAGAAAGCAGAAGCTCTTGAAGTAAAAGCAGGTGTAGTTGAAGGCTCAGTATATGACGCAGCTGGTATTCAGGAACTTTCTAAGATTCCGTCAAGAGAAGTACTGCTGTCCAAATTACTTGGAAGCTTACAGTCACCTATTACAAACCTTGCTCGTGTTCTTAATCAGATCGCAGAACAGGGCGATGCTCCGGCAGAAGCTGAAGCAGAAGCACCGGCAGCAGAGTAAGCTGTACCGGAATCCCATCCGAGTGTGGGAACAGTAAGAGGCGAAAGAGCCAATCATTAAAATCAAATGGAGGAAAATAAAATGGCAAAATTAACAACAGCAGAATTTATTGAAGCTATCAAAGAATTATCTGTACTTGAATTAAATGACTTAGTTAAAGCATGTGAAGAAGAATTTGGTGTATCCGCAGCAGCAGGTGTTGTAGTAGCAGCAGCTGCAGAAGGTGGAGCAGCAGCAGAAGAAAAAGATGAGTTCGACGTAGAACTTGTTTCTGCTGGAGCATCTAAAGTTAAAGTTATCAAAGTTGTTCGTGAAATCACAGGACTTGGACTTAAAGAAGCTAAAGAATTAGTTGACGGAGCACCGAAGGTAGTTAAAGAAGGCGTTTCTAAAGCTGAAGCTGAAGAAATCAAAACAAAACTTGAAGCTGAAGGAGCAGAAGTTAACCTTAAGTAATTTTGGTTATCACACTGTGAATGACAAGAGCGTATCGCGCAGGATTTCCTGCAGTGATACGCTCTTTTGATTTTTTGTACTTTTCTGCGGTATGCATACAATGATGATGAGGATTGCGAGAGTGCAAAGCACGTAGCAATCTGGTATCAAAGGGACCGAAAGTAAATTTTGCCACTTACATTATAAAATACAATAAAAATACAATTCTTTGAAAAGTTAGACTTGACAATCGGGAAAAACCTGTGGTAAAGTAAAAAATGCGCTATTGTGGAAACGTATGCCATAAGTGCGCCCTGAATAAGGCGGAAATAACCCGAAAATTTATCATATAAGGAGTGAAACGTCAAATGGAGAAAAACAGAATTCGTCCCATCACAAACGGAAAAAGTATGCGCATGAGCTATTCCCGGCAAAAAGAAGTACTCCAAATGCCTAATTTGATCGAAGTTCAGACCGACTCTTACAAATGGTTCCTGGATGAAGGATTAAAAGAAGTATTTGATGATATTTCTCCGATTACCGATTACAGCGGACATCTGAGCCTGGAATTTGTCGACTTTACATTGTGCACAGATGAAACCAAGTACACAATCGAGGAATGTAAAGAACGCGATGCTACTTATGCTGCACCGCTTAAAGTGAAGGTAAGACTTCACAACAAAGAGACAGATGAGATCAATGAACATGAGATCTTTATGGGTGATTTACCGATTATGACAAGAACCGGTACCTTTGTAATCAATGGTGCGGAACGTGTTATTGTCAGCCAGCTGGTGCGTTCACCTGGTATTTATTATGGAATTGCGCATGATAAACTTGGTAAAGAATTATACTCTTGCACCGTTATCCCGAACAGGGGTGCATGGCTTGAATATGAGACGGACTCCAATGACGTTTTCTATGTCCGTGTGGACAGAACCCGTAAGGTGCCGATCACAGTCCTGATCCGTGCACTTGGTATTGGAACGAATGCTGAGATTATCGATCTTTTTGGTGAAGAGCCAAAGATTCTCGCAAGTTTCACAAAGGATACTTCAGAGAACTATCAGGAAGGTCTTCTCGAATTATATAAGAAGATCCGTCCGGGTGAACCGCTTGCTGTAGACAGTGCAGAAAGTCTGATCACCAGCATGTTCTTTGACCCGAGACGTTATGACCTTGCAAAGGTTGGACGTTATAAATTTAATAAGAAGCTTATGCTCAAGAACCGTATCACAGGACATACGCTGGCCGAAGACGTAGTAAGTCCGATGACAGGTGAAGTAATTGCAGAAGCAGGAGCTGTCGTTGACAGAGAACTTGCAGATGCCATCCAGAATGCAGCTGTTCCATATGTGTGGATCGCAAGAGAAGAAAGTGACCGTAATATCAAAGTACTTTCTAATATGATGGTAGATCTCAAAGCTGTATGTGGAATCGATCCGGAAGAAGTTGGCGTAACTGAACTGGTATACTATCCGGTACTTGCTGAACTCCTGGAAGAGACAGCCGGAGATATCGATGAGCTGAAAGAAGCAATTCATAAGAATATTCATGAACTGATTCCGAAGCATATTACAAAAGAAGACATTATGGCGTCTATCAATTACAATATGCATCTTGAATATGGAATCGGTAAAGATGATGATATTGACCACTTGGGTAACAGACGTATCCGTGCGGTTGGAGAACTTCTCCAGAATCAGTACAGAATCGGTCTTTCAAGACTGGAAAGAGTTGTTCGTGAAAGAATGACAACACAGGATCTGGAGGGCATTTCTCCGCAGTCACTGATCAATATCAAGCCTGTAACTGCTGCTGTTAAAGAGTTCTTCGGATCATCACAGCTGTCACAGTTCATGGATCAGAATAACCCGCTTGGTGAGCTGACTCACAAGAGACGTCTTTCCGCACTTGGTCCAGGTGGACTTTCCCGTGACCGTGCCGGATTCGAGGTTCGTGACGTTCACTACTCACATTACGGAAGAATGTGTCCGATCGAGACACCTGAAGGACCGAACATCGGTCTGATCAACTCTCTCGCATGTTATGCAAGAATCAATGAGTACGGATTTATAGAAGCACCGTACCGTAAGATTGACAAAACAGATCCGCAGAATCCGGTTGTAACCGAAGAGGTAGTATATATGACTGCGGATGAAGAAGATAATTATCATGTAGCACAGGCGAATGAGCCTCTGGATGAGGAAGGACATTTCATTCATAAGAATGTATCTGGTCGTTACCGTGATGAGACTCAGGAATACGAGAAAAGAATGTTTGATTACATGGACGTATCTCCGAAGATGGTATTCTCTGTTGCTACAGCACTGATTCCGTTCCTGCAGAACGATGATGCGAACCGTGCGCTGATGGGATCCAACATGCAGCGTCAGGCCGTACCGCTTCTTACTACAGAAGCTCCGGTAGTCGGAACAGGTATGGAAGTAAAATCTGCTGTCGACTCAGGTGTATGTGTCGTTGCAGAAGAAGGAGGTATTGTTGAGAGATCAACATCTACCGAAATCACAATTAAACAGGATGACAAGACAAAAAAGACTTATAAGCTGACCAAATTCCTGCGAAGCAACCAGAGCAACTGCTATAACCAGAGACCGATCGTTGTTAAAGGTGAAAGAGTTGAAAAGGGACAGGTAATCGCAGACGGACCTTCTACCTCCAATGGTGAGATGGCTCTTGGTAAGAACCCGTTGATCGGATTTATGACCTGGGAAGGTTACAACTACGAGGATGCTGTACTTCTTAGTGAACGTCTTGTACAGAATGATGTTTATACATCTGTTCATATCGAAGAATATGAAGCAGAAGCCCGTGATACAAAGCTCGGACCAGAAGAAATCACACGCGATATTCCTGGCGTAGGAGATGATGCACTGAAAGATCTGGATGAGAGAGGTATTATCCGTATCGGTGCTGAGGTTCGTGCAGGAGATATTCTTGTCGGCAAAGTTACTCCGAAGGGAGAGACAGAACTGACAGCAGAGGAAAGACTTCTTCGTGCAATTTTTGGAGAAAAAGCTCGTGAAGTAAGAGATACTTCTCTGAAAGTACCTCATGGTGAATACGGTATCGTTGTAGATGCGAAAGTATTTACAAGAGAAAATGGGGATGAACTTTCACCGGGAGTTAACCAGGCAGTCCGTATCTACATCGCACAGAAGAGAAAGATCTCTGTAGGTGATAAGATGGCCGGACGTCATGGTAACAAGGGTGTTGTTTCCCGTGTACTTCCTGTAGAAGATATGCCGTTCCTTCCGAACGGACGTCCGCTTGACATCGTGCTGAACCCACTGGGTGTACCATCACGTATGAACATCGGACAGGTACTGGAGATCCACCTTTCTCTGGCTGCCAAAGCACTTGGATTCAACATCGCAACACCAGTATTTGATGGTGCAAACGAGGTTGATATTATGGATACCCTGGATCTGGCGAACGATTATGTTAACCTGTCCTGGGAAGAATTTGAAGCAAGACATAAAGAAGAACTTCTTCCGGAAGTTATGGATTATCTGTATGAGAACAGAGACCACAGAGCACTGTGGAAAGGCGTTCCGCTTTCAAGAGACGGTAAAGTAAGACTGAGAGACGGTCGTACCGGGGAATATTTCGACAGCCCGGTAACAATCGGACACATGCACTACTTAAAGCTGCATCATCTGGTAGATGATAAGATCCATGCACGTTCAACAGGTCCTTACTCACTTGTTACCCAGCAGCCTCTTGGTGGTAAGGCACAGTTTGGTGGACAGCGTTTTGGAGAGATGGAGGTTTGGGCTCTCGAGGCGTATGGTGCTGCTTACACACTGCAGGAGATTCTGACTGTTAAGTCTGATGATGTTGTAGGACGTGTAAAGACATATGAGGCAATTATCAAGGGTGAGAACATTCCTGAGCCAGGTGTACCGGAGTCCTTTAAGGTACTTCTTAAGGAATTACAGGCACTGGCACTTGATGTACGCGTACTGGATGCAGATAATAATGAAGTAGAAATTAAGGAAAGCACAGAGTATGGCAATACTGACTTCAGAAGTATTATGGAAGACGGTGGAAAGCGCCATTATTCTGAGGAAGAGTTCCAGAGAAACGGTTCTACCATTCAGGAAGTAAAGAATGGAGAGATTGCAGACGTTGATATGGATGCTTCCAATGCAGATGATTTTGATAAAGATGATATGGACGGGTCATTTGGGTCTGATGGATTTGATGCAGATGATTTTGATGATTTAGGAGACTCAGATAACTAAGAGCCAGAAGGGAGAACCATTTATGCCGGAAAATAAAACCGATGGAGGACAGTCAATTGCTTTTGAGTCCATTAAGATTGGTCTTGCTTCCCCTGAGAAGATCAGAGAGTGGTCAAGAGGCGCTGTCACAAAGGCTGAAACAATTAACTACAGAACGCTGAAGCCGGAACCGGATGGCTTATTCTGTGAGCGTATTTTCGGACCGCAGAAGGACTGGGAGTGTCACTGCGGAAAGTATAAGAAGATTCGTTACAAGGATATGATTTGTGATCGTTGTGGTGTTGAGGTTACAAAGTCCAGTGTCCGCCGTGAGCGTATGGGACATATCGAGCTGGCAGCTCCGGTTTCCCATATCTGGTATTTCAAGGGTATTCCGAGCCGTATGGGCCTGATCCTTGATATTTCACCAAGAAATCTTGATAAGATTTTATATTTTGCATCCTATGTCGTTCTTGACAGGGGTGAGTCTGATCTGAATTATAAGCAGGTACTCTCCGAGAGAGAGTACCGCGATGCAATCGAGCAGTATGGCTATGGCAAGTTCCGTGTAGGAATGGGTGCTGAGGCAATTCAGGAGCTGTTAAAGGCAATTGACCTTGAGAAGGATTCTGAGGAACTTCGCGCAGAGCTTAAGGATGCATCTGGCCAGAAGCGTGCTCGTATCATCAAGAGATTAGAGGTTGTTGAGGCATTCCGTAATTCTGGAAACCGTCCTGAGTGGATGATTCTTGATGCTATCCCGGTTATGCCGCCGGATCTTCGTCCTATGGTTCAGCTGGATGGAGGAAGATTTGCAACATCTGATTTGAATGATCTGTATCGTCGTATTATTAATAGAAATAACCGTCTGGAAAGACTGCTTGAGTTAGGTGCTCCGGACATCATCGTGCGTAACGAGAAGCGTATGCTTCAGGAGGCAGTTGATGCCCTGATCGATAATGGTCGTCGCGGTCGTGCCGTAACAGGACCTGGAAATCGTAACTTAAAGTCTCTTTCTGATATGTTAAAGGGTAAGCAGGGACGTTTCCGTCAGAACCTGTTAGGTAAGCGTGTTGACTATTCTGGTCGTTCCGTTATCGTCGTAGGACCAGAGTTAAAGATTTATCAGTGTGGTCTTCCGAAGGAGATGGCAATCGAGCTGTTCAAGCCATTCGTTATGAAGGAGCTTGTTGAGAACGGTTCTGCTCACAATATCAAGAGCGCAAAGAAGATGGTAGAGCGTCTTGAGACAAAGGTTTGGGATGTGCTTGAGAATGTAATTAAAGAGCATCCTGTTATGTTAAACCGTGCACCTACACTTCACAGACTTGGTATTCAGGCATTCGAGCCAATCCTTGTTGAAGGTAAGGCAATTAAGCTTCATCCGCTTGTTTGTACCGCATTCAACGCCGATTTCGATGGAGACCAGATGGCTGTCCATCTGCCGCTGTCCTTAGAGGCACAGGCAGAGTGCCGTTTCATGCTGCTGTCCCCGAACAACCTGTTAAAGCCGTCTGACGGAGGTCCTGTAGCAGTTCCTTCTCAGGATATGGTCCTTGGTATCTATTACCTGACTCAGGAAAGACCAGGTGCAAAGGGCGAGGGTATGTGCTTTAAGAGTATGGATGAGGCACTGCTTGCATATGAGAATGGCTGCATTACATTCCACAGCAAAATCAAGATTCGTGTAAGAAAGACAATGGCTGATGGCACTGTTCTTCAGGATACACTTGATACTACACTTGGAAGAAGTATGTTTAATGAAATCCTTCCGCAGGATTTAGGATATGTAGACAGAAGCATTCCGGAGAATGCATTAAAGCTTGAGGTTGACTTCCATGTCGGCAAGAAGCAGTTAAAGCAGATTCTGGAGAAGGTTATCAATACACACGGAGCAACAAAGACTGCTGAGGTTCTTGATTCCATTAAGGCAATGGGTTACAAGTACTCAACAAGAGCAGCTATGACCGTATCCGTATCTGATATGACCGTTCCGCCGCAGAAGCCAGAGATGATTAAGAAGGCTCAGGCAACTGTTGACCAGATTGCAAAGCATTACAAGATGGGTTGGATTACCGATGAGGAGCGTTACAACCAGGTTATCAAGACTTGGGAAGCAACTGATAAGGAGCTGACAAAGGCACTTCTTGATGGTCTTGATAAGTACAACAACATCTTCATGATGGCTGACTCTGGTGCCCGTGGTTCTGATAAGCAGATCAAGCAGCTGGCTGGTATGCGTGGACTTATGGCAAACACAACTGGTAAGGCAATCGAACTTCCTATTAAATCAAACTTCCGTGAAGGTCTTGACGTATTGGAGTACTTCATTTCCGCTCATGGTGCAAGAAAGGGTATGTCCGATACCGCACTTCGTACTGCTGACTCTGGTTACCTGACAAGACGTCTTGTTGATGTATCTCAGCAGCTTATGGTTCGTGAGATGGATTGCTGCGAAGGAAAGAACATTCCATATATGGAAATCGGTTCCTTTATGAATGGTCAGGAAGTTGTTGAGCAGCTTCAGGAGCGTATGACCGGCAGATTTATCGCAGAGACAATTGTTGATCCTGATACAGGAGAAGAAATTATTCACGAAAACTGCATGGTAACACCAAAGCGTGCTGCAAAGATCATGAATGCACTTGAGCGTATGGGCAGACATACAGTAAAGATCCGTACTGTTCTTAGCTGCCGTTCACATGTAGGAATTTGTGCAAAGTGTTATGGTTCCAACCTGGCAACAGGACAGGCTGTACAGATCGGTGAGGCTGTTGGTATTATCGCAGCTCAGTCTATCGGTGAGCCTGGTACACAGCTGACCATGAGAACCTTCCATAGTGGTGGTGTTGCCGGTGGCGATATCACACAGGGTCTTCCTCGTGTCGAGGAGCTTTTCGAGGCACGTAAGCCAAAGGGTGTTGCAATCGTAACTGAGATTGGCGGTATTGCTACTGTTAAGGATGTCAAGAAGAAGAGAGAGATTATCGTAACAGATCCGGAGAGCGGAGAGTCAAAGACTTATATGATCCCATATGATGCAAGAATCCGTCCGATCGATGGCAAGGTAATAAATGCCGGTGATCCGCTGACAGAAGGTAGCATCAACCCGCATGATATCCTGCGTATTCAGGGTGTTCGTGCCGTACAGGATTACATGCTTCAGGAAGTTCAGCGTGTATATCGTCTGCAGGGTGTTGAGATCAACGATAAGCATATCGAGGTAATTGTTCGTCAGATGTTAAAGAAGATCCGCATCGAAAGAAGCGGAGATTCCGATGTTCTTCCAGGAGTATCCATGGATGTTCTTGATTTTGACGATATGAATGAGAAGCTTGTCGAGGAAGGCAAGGAGCCGGCAGAAGGAAAGCAGATTATGCTTGGTATCACAAAGGCATCTCTTGCAACAAACTCCTTCCTGTCAGCAGCATCCTTCCAGGAGACTACAAAGGCTCTGACTGATGCAGCTATCAACGGCAAGGTTGACCCGCTGCTTGGTATGAAGGAAAATGTTATCATCGGTAAGCTGCTTCCGGTAGGTACTGGTATGAAGCGTTACCGCAATCTGGAACTCAATACAGATTATCAGCAGTCTGATATTGTTGATTTCTCAGATGATGAGAATGATATTGCAGGTGATGATACTATCGAGCTTTCTGAGGACTTTGATGAGTCTGATGATGCAGACGAAGCTGTAAAAGCAGCTGAGGAAGCATTCGCAGATGATGATGACGATGCAGATGATTTCGATGAGGAATATTCAAAAGCATTTTCTAAATCAGATGATTCTGATGCAGAATAAAATATAAAAAAAGCTGTTCCGATGGCAATGCTGTCGGGACAGCTTTTTTTATAACAAAAATGTTGATAAAAATATGTAAAAACGCAAATTTCCTATTGACAGAAAAATATAAAGGATATATAATTTAAAGGCATGTGGCCTTGGAAGCAAAATGCTGTCCAACAACCGGGCTTGCATGATTCATTACATTATAATGTTTTTAATTTCCGCAGGAGGTGAAACGGATGCCTACATTTAATCAGTTAGTTAGAAAAGGAAGACAGACTCTGCAGAAGAAGTCTACTGCTCCGGCACTTCAGAAGGGATATAACTCCTTAAAGAAGAAGTCTACCGACAAGAGTGCTCCGCAGAAGAGAGGTGTTTGTACTGCAGTTAAGACAGCTACTCCTAAGAAGCCGAACTCAGCTCTTAGAAAGATCGCCAGAGTACGTCTTTCCAATGGAATCGAAGTAACAAGCTACATCCCAGGTGAGGGACATAACCTTCAGGAGCATAGCGTAGTTCTGATCCGTGGCGGCCGTGTTAAGGACTTACCAGGTACCAGATACCATATCGTAAGAGGAACCCTTGATACAGCAGGTGTTGCTAAGAGACGCCAGGCTCGTTCTAAGTACGGTGCTAAGAGACCGAAGGACGCTAAGAAATAATTTTAATTAAAACTAAATAAAACGCATTTTAATTAAGAAGAGATTCTTGCGCAAAACAAGTAAGTAAGTGTACCACTTTTTTTGATTAGTGCCGGCATTCGAACAATACCTTCCTGGCGGTTGCAGGAGATAGAAAGGTACAGCCAAGTGTGCGTCGAGGACGCTGCTTGTGTTGGAGAAACAAGAACCGAGCGCGAACACAAAGATGGATGTGAGTACCGATGAGATAACTGAGAGGCGAAAGCCTCGTATTGTAGTTAAGGAGGGAAGTATCGTGCCACGTAAAGGACATACTCAGAAGAGAGACGTATTAGCAGATCCGTTATACAACAATAAGGTTGTTACAAAGCTGATCAACAACATTATGTTAGACGGTAAGAAGGGTGTTGCCCAGAAGATCGTTTATGGCGCTTTTAACAAGGTTGAGGAAAAGACCGGAAAGCCAGCTGTAGAAGTTTTCGAAGAGGCAATGAACAATGTAATGCCAGTTCTCGAGGTTAAGGCTAAGAGAATCGGTGGAGCAACTTATCAGGTTCCGATCGAGGTTAAGCCAGAAAGAAGACAGGCTCTTGCTCTTCGTTGGTTAACCATGTTCTCCCGTAAGAGAGGCGAGAAGACCATGGAAGATAAGCTTGCAAACGAGATCATGGATGCAGCAAATGGAACAGGTTCCGCTGTAAAGAGAAAGGAAGATATGCACAAGATGGCAGATGCAAACAAGGCATTTGCTCACTATCGCTTCTAATAGTTGCATTATCTGATATTTACAGCAAGTTAAGGAGGAAAAAATCTTGGCTGGAAGAGAATATCCATTGGAGAGAACCAGAAATATTGGAATTATGGCTCATATCGATGCAGGTAAGACTACTCTGACTGAGCGTATTCTGTATTATACTGGAGTTAATTATAAGATTGGTGATACACATGAGGGTACTGCTACCATGGACTGGATGGCTCAGGAGCAGGAGAGAGGTATCACAATCACATCTGCAGCTACTACCTGTCACTGGACACTGGAAGAAAACTGCAAGCCGAAGCCAGGTGCTCTGGAGCATCGTATCAACATCATTGATACCCCAGGCCACGTAGACTTTACTGTTGAGGTTGAGCGTTCCCTTCGTGTACTGGATGGCGCTGTCGGCGTATTCTGTGCAAAGGGTGGTGTTGAGCCACAGTCTGAGAACGTTTGGCGTCAGGCTGATACCTACAATGTACCTCGTATGGCATTCATCAACAAGATGGATATCCTTGGTGCAAACTTCTACGGTGCAGTAGAGCAGATCAAGACTCGTCTTGGTAAAAACGCAATCTGCCTGCAGCTCCCAATCGGAAAAGAAGATGACTTCAAGGGAATCATCGACTTATTCGAAATGAAAGCTTACATCTACAATGATGAGAAGGGCGATGATATCACTATCACCGATATCCCGGAAGACATGAAAGAGGATGCTGAGCTTTATCATACAGAACTGATCGAGAAGATCTGTGAGCTGGACGACGATCTCATGATGGAATATCTTGAGGGAGAAGAGCCAAGCACAGACAGACTGAAAGCAGCTCTGAGAAAAGGTACATGCGAGTGTACAGCTGTTCCGGTATGCTGCGGTTCTGCATATAGAAACAAAGGTGTTCAGAAGCTTCTGGACGCTATCCTGGAGTACATGCCTGCTCCAACAGATATCCCGCCAATCGATGGTGTTGACATGGATGGAAACCCGACCGTGAGACATTCTTCTGATGAAGAGCCGTTCTCCGCTTTGGCATTCAAGATCATGACAGACCCATTCGTTGGAAAACTTGCATATTTCCGTGTATATTCAGGAACAATGAATTCCGGATCATATGTATATAACTCTACAAAGGGCAAAAAAGAGCGTGTTGGCCGTATCCTTCAGATGCATGCTAACAAGCGTATGGAACTGGATAAGGTTTATTCAGGTGATATCGCTGCCGCTATCGGATTCAAATTCACCACAACTGGTGATACAATCTGTGATGAGCAGCATCCGGTAATCCTTGAGTCCATGGAGTTCCCGGAACCAGTTATCGAGCTGGCTATCGAGCCTAAGACAAAAGCAGGACAGGGCAAACTGGGTGAGGCTCTTGCAAAACTTGCAGAAGAGGACCCGACCTTCCGTGCACATACAGATCAGGAAACAGGACAGACCATTATCGCTGGTATGGGTGAGCTTCATCTGGATATCATCGTTGACCGTCTCCTTCGTGAATTTAAGGTAGAGGCTAACGTAGGTGCTCCTCAGGTTGCTTACAAAGAAACAATCACCAAACCTGTTGATGTAGACAGCAAGTATGCAAAACAGTCTGGTGGTCGTGGACAGTATGGTCACTGTAAAGTTAAATTCGAGCCTA
>OLSL01002538.1_pt1 | contig 14547 bp, 14 predicted proteins | sample 1672511 | NCBI WGS metagenome assembly OLSL01 (sample SAMEA3136694, study PRJEB25190) | human gut metagenome | biome: human gut; feature: human-associated habitat; material: faeces | place: Austria | collected 2013
GGCTAGATATAAAAATATTGTTTAAAACGATATTGGTAGTCTTTAAGAAAGATGGCTCAATGTAAATCCTACAAGCAGCTTATTTTATAGAGGGAATAAGCTGCAAAAGGATAAAAATAGACAAGTTATAAATATAAAGATTGCATTTAAAAGAGGAAGTTATGAATAAAAGGAAAAATAATAATTCTCCACTTAAAATTGCAGTTCTTGGACATAAGACAATTCCGAGTCGCCAAGGTGGAATTGAAATTGTAGTTGAAGAATTAACAGTTCGTATGGCAAAACTGGGACATAAAATAACAGTATATAACCGTAGCGGACATCATGTAAGTGGTAAAGAATTTGATGGAAAGAAGCTAAAAGAATATAAAGGAATCCGAATGAAATATGTACTGACAATAGATAAAAAAGGATTAGCAGCAATGAGTGCTTCCTTTTTTGCAGCGGTGGCAGCAGCGTTTGGAAAATATGATGTGGTACATTTTCATGCAGAAGGACCATGTGCAATGTTATGGTTGCCAAAATTATTCGGAAAGCGATGTATAGCCACGGTGCATGGATTAGATCATCAGAGAGCAAAATGGGGTAAATTAGCCAGTACATATATTATGTTGGGAGAAAAATGTGCGGTTAAATTTGCTGACGAAATTATTGTTTTAAGTAAAGGGGTTCAGGAATATTTCCTTGATACATATGGGAGAGAAACCCGTTTTATACCTAATGGTGTAAACAGACCAATTATTCGAAGTGCAGAAATTATTAAGAATAAATTTGGTTTAGAAAAAGATAGCTACATCCTCTTTTTGGGCAGATTAGTTCCAGAAAAAGGGCTTAGATATTTGATAGAAGCCTTTAAACAGGTAGATACTGAGAAAAAACTGGTTATTGCTGGTGGAAGTTCAGACACAGATGAATTTACAAAAGAATTAAAAGAACTGGCAAGGGATGATTCAAGAGTTATTTTTACTGGGTTTGTTCAAGGAAAAGAGTTAGATGAACTTTATAGTAATGCTTATGTATATACTTTGCCGAGTGACTTGGAAGGAATGCCGCTTAGTTTATTAGAGGCAATGAGTTATGGGAATTGCTGCTTAGTGTCTGACATAGATGAATGTGCATCTGTTGTAGAGGATAAAGCATTTGTTTTTAAGAAAAGTGATGTGGCAGATTTGCGAAGTAAATTGCAGAGAGCTTGTGATGATAAAGAACAAGTACAAAAATATAAAGATGAAGCTGCAAATTATATTTGCCAAAAATATAATTGGGACGATGTTGTAGAACAAACATTAAATTTATATAGAGGATAGAAAAATGATTCGAATATTGCAATGCGTAAATGATATGCATCGAGCAGGACTTGAAACGATGCTTATGAATTATTATAGAAATATAGATAGAGAAAAAATTCAATTTGATTTTTTGACACACCGTCCGCAGAGAAGTGATTATGATGATGAAATTGAGAGTCTTGGTGGGAAAATTTATTATGCCCCCCGTTTGTATCCACAAAATTATCCTAAGTATTTTAAATGGATGAAACAGTTTTTTATTGAACATCCAGAATATAAAATTGTACATTCACACATTGATGCAATGAGTTATTTACCGTTAAAAGCGGCAAAAAAGGCGAATATACCAGTGCGTATTGCTCATAGTCATAATACTTCTATTGATAAAGATTTTAAGTATTTATTAAAACAATATTTTCGCTCCAGAATAACAACTGTTGCTACTGATTATTGTACCTGTGGACAGGAAGCTGGAAAATTTTTGTTTGGAAATAAAGACTTTACTTTTATTCCTAATGCGATTGAAGTTGATAAATTTCTATATGATGAAAATTTAAGAGATAAGAAAAGAGCAGAATTGGGAATAAAAGATGAACTTGTAATAGGACATGTAGGGCGACTTTCTTATCAGAAAAACCACAAGTTTTTAATAGAGGTATTTAATGAATTATTAAAATCAAAATCCAATGCTCTGCTAGTATTAGTAGGTGTTGGAGAAAAAGAAAGAGAAATAAAAAAACAGGTACAAGAGTTTGGTTTAGAGTCAAAGATAAAATTTTTGGGTAATAGGAATGATGTAAATGAATTATATCAGGCAATGGATATATTTGTAATGCCATCTTTTTTTGAAGGAGTACCAGTAGTTGGGATAGAAGCTCAATTTTCGGGATTATCCTGTATTTTTTCTGATCATGTACCAAAAGAAGTGGATTTTTCTGGAAATTGTGATTTTATTTCTTTAAATTGCGATACTTCAAAATGGAAACAAATAATTTTACAAAAAGCTGATGAAAGTGATCGCTTAACGAAAAGTATAAAAGTAAAGGGAAGTAATTATAATATTCAAAATGCACATGGCATTCTGGAAGATTATTATAAAAAAATGCAAAAGAGAATTGAAATGGAGGAATGCTAAGTGCCAGACAATGTTTTAATTATAGATAGCGATTATGAAGAAGCGAATGGATTTGTCAAAGGCTTGAAAGAAAGTACAAAAGAAGATTGGATAGTTGCATTATATGAAAATAATAAAGTATATGGATTAAGACGGTATATTAAATTCTTTCTTGTGGCAGCGAAAACAGTTTTATCTGCAAGTAAGTATAGAGGGAAAACGGTGTTGTGTTGGCAACAATTCTATGGTATTGCAATAGCTTTTTTTAGTAGATTGTTTCATGTGAAGAAAAAATATACGCTTGTAATAATGACTTTTATATATAAACCTAAAAATGGTATTACGGGAAAAATATTTTATAAATTTGTAAAATATGCCATAACATCCAAATATGTTGATAAAATAATTCTTACTACACAAAGTGAAGCAAAATTATATAAAGATATTTTTCATGTAGATGGAAAATTGTTTGGTTTTGCAGAATGTGGTGCAGTAGAATATGATCCAAATCATTTTGAAGATAGTTCGTTGAAAAAACAAAATTATTTATTTTCGACAGGACGTAGTAATCGAGACTATGATTTTTTAATAGATGCTCTCAAAGATACAGAATATCATTTAGTAATAGCATGTGATACCTTAAATAGGGATAATACAGATAATATTGAGATACATCATGATATATTTGGTGAAGATATGTTGCGATATATGAGAAATTCGCGTGCAGTTGTGATTGCATTAGATGATGATAAAATAGCAGCGGGACAGCTTGTATTGTTACACGCAATGAATATGGGGGTACCGGTGATTATTACACGTTCGCATGGAGTAACGGATGATTATGTTATAAATGAATACAATGGATTAGTTATTGAGAAAACAAAAGAAAGTTTACTTGATGCTTTACACAAAGTATTTTATGACGATAATTTATATAAAAATTTATGTGAAAATGGAAAAAAAGAATTTGCTACTAAATATACATATTACGCAGTAGGAAAAAAAGTTGGAAAGATTTTAAAGTCTATCTGAAAGTCTGGAGGGAGAAAATGGAAAATGAATTAATAAGCATTATTGTTCCAATTTATAATGTGAGCAAATATTTGGATAGATGTATGGAATCTTTACTGAAGCAGACATATACAAATATAGAAATTATTATGGTTGATGATGGATCGCCAGATGATTGCGGAAGTAAATGTGATGATTATGCTTCAAGAGATCGTAGAATAAAAGTAATTCATAAACAGAATGCAGGGCTTGGTATGGCAAGAAATTCTGGACTTGATATTGCAAACGGAAAATATGTAGCTTTTATTGATTCAGATGATTATGTTGACATAGAGATGATAGAAAAATTGTATCATCGTTTACAGAATACAAAAGCGGATACTTGTTTTTGCAGATATTATAATGTAACAGCAGAAAAAATGAATATTTTGGCACCAGAAATATACAAAAAAAATAATTATCAGCAAGATGAAATAAAGGAAATATTACTTGGTATGATCGGTTCGTTACCAGAGGAACCAGGGGATGTGGAAATAGGAATGTCAGTCTGGAAAGGATTATATTCTTTGGATATTATCAATAAAAGTAAAATACGATTTCAATCTGAACGAAAATATATTTCTGAAGATATTATATTCCATATAGAGTATTTACAAAAAGCACAGAAGGTTGTTGTTGAAGAAACGCCTAACTATTACTATTGTGATAATGGAGGATCTTTGACAAAAAGCTATAAAGCGAATCGCTTTGAAATGGAAAAAATATTATTTCAAAAAGTAATAAATGAGCTTGATAAAATATTTCAAGAAGAAGAATACAACCAACGATTATTTAAATCGTTTTTAGGAAGAGTCCGACGTTGCATTTCACAAGAAGTAAATGATAATTCGAATCGAAAAAATGTAAGAAAGAATATAAAACAAATTTGTGAAGATCAATTAGTTCAATCGGTTATAGAGAAATTTGATGACAAAAATTTGCAAGTGACTAAAAGAATGGTTAATTTCTTTATGAAATATAAAATGGTACTGGCACTTTATTGTGTCTTTAAAATTAGAAAATGAGGAATTTAAGTATGACAGATTCAGTAAGGGTTACTGTATGTACGCCTACATATAATAGGGCTAATGTATTGCATCGAGTATTTGAAAGTTTAAAGTTTCAAACTTATAGAAATTTTGAGTGGATAGTTATTGATGATGGTTCACAAGATGATACAGAAAATGTTGTTAAAATATTTAAACAAGAATCAGATATAGATATTAAATATTTTTATCAGAAGAATCAGGGTAAACATAATGCATTAAATTATGCAGTAAAACTGGCAACAGGTGAATTATTTATAATAGCAGATTCAGATGATAGTTTTCTGCCAAATAGTTTAGAAGTTTTTGTAGAAACATGGTTATCAATACCTGAAAAAGATAGAAAAAAATATAAAGGAATTTCATGTAGATGTGTTGATGAAAATGGAACATTGATAGGAAATAAATCATTTGAAAATAGCTATTTGGACATCAGTGAATTAGATTATAGATATAAGAAGAAATATACTGGTGAGTTGTGGGGAGTGATACGAACAGATGTAATGAGAGAATTTCCTTTTCCTAGTATTGCAGGTTTGAAATTCTATCCAGAGGTGGTTGTTTGGGATAAAATGTCAAAAAAATATTTGACAAGATATATAAATGATGGACTCAGAATTTATTATCACGATCAGGAAAATGCAACAACATTTTCAAAAAAGAATACACGATATAATGAAAATTATTACTTGTGGTTACATTATATTAATGATATTTGGGAATATAAAAGATACGATAAAAAACAATTTTGCAAAGCGTTAATAGGGATTAGTCGAGATGGTTTATTATCAGGAAAAAATATAGTGGATATTTTAAAGGATATTCATAATATGTCCAGAAAAGTAGCTGTTTTCGTACTTTTACCTATATCAATAATGTTGGAAAAACGTGATCTTAAACAAATTAATAGATAATAAAAAGAATATTTCTTTTATACGTATTATTTTGCAGGACTGCATTGGGTTTGTTGGAGGTAAATAGATGATATTAACTAAGGATGATTTAAAATCTTGCATAGACGAAGAAAAGAAAATTTATTTTGAAGATGGAAATTACATAAACCTATTGATATATAATGAAATTCGTTTAAAAACATATAGATATGTTAAATGTTTGAGAAAATTGGAATATCACAGAAATCAAAAAGGTTTTTTTCATAAATTAATGTATGTATACTATCGACGAAGAAAGAATCGATTTGGCGAACGCTTAGGAATTGAAATGGAAGAAGGATGTTTTGATACAGGATTAACTATTTATCATCCAGAAAGCATAGTGGTAAATGGATTCTCAAAGATAGGGAAGAATTGTAAATTACATGGAGATAATTGTATTGGAAACAATGGTAAAAATTTAGATAGCCCGGTATTAGGAAATAATATTCGGGTGGGAGTAGGTGCAAAAATTATTGGAAATGTGAGATTAGCAGACGATATAACAATAGCAGCAGGAAGTGTAGTAGTTAATTCATGTGAAATAGTTGGTGCTGTATTAGCAGGTGTGCCTGCAAAAGTTGTAAAAATTCCTGGGGGGGGGATAACTCTATTTAAAATAATCAGGTCCCTTTTAATGTTTATTTCAAATTATAAAAAAGGGGGACTTGTAGTATGTTAAAACAGCTTGTGAAGAATGTTATATGGGGATATAAGGCATCCTCAGAGAGATATGTAGCACATTTGAGAAAAATTGGAGTACGAATTGGTGAAGATGTAACTATCTATGCACCAACGAAAACATTTATAGATGAACAATATCCTTGGATGGTTTCAATCGGTGCTCATGTTAGGATTACAGAAGGAGTAAAGATTTTAACACATGATTATTCGTGGTCAGTTTTGAAACTGGCCGATACAGCAATGAAAGGAGTCGTTTTAGGAGCGTCCGGGGAAATACATATTGGAAATAACGTGTTTATTGGGATGAATACAATTATTACACGCAATGTAAAAATTGGAGATAATGTTATTATTGGTGCAGGAAGTGTTGTGACTAAAGATTGTAATGAAAATTCAGTGTATGCAGGAAATCCGGCAAAATATATTATGAGTATTGATGAATATATAGATAAACGGAACAAGCTTCAGTTTACAGAAGCAAAGAAACTTGCAAGAATGTATTATGATCGTTATAAAATATATCCTGAAAAAGAAATGTTTGATGAGTATTTTATGCTTTTTTCCAAAGGGATAAATTTGCCAGCTAAATTTAAAGATAAGATTAATTTATGTGGAAATCCACAGGTTAGTGAAAAATATATGAATGAACAAAAATCAATGTTTGCAGATTACGAAAGTTTTTTGAAAGCATGTTTTAGAGATTAATAGAAAGGCGTAATAAAGGTGAAAAAATGCAACAATTAATTAGTGTTTTGATGAGTACTTATAAAGAACCAATCGAATGGATAGTAATGTCCATAAACTCTATTCTTGAGCAAACATATAAGAATATAGAATTGATTGTTGTGATTGATAATCCAGATAATAATGAATTAATTGATTATCTGACTGAATTACAAAAAAAAGATAAACGTGTAAAAATTGTTAAGAATAAAGAAAATAAGGGATTAGTTTACAGTTTAAATCGTGGTTTTACATTTTGTGAAGGAGAATTTATTGCCAGAATGGATGCCGATGATGTATCTGAGTTAGAAAGACTGGAAATGCAATATAAATATATAACTGAAACCAAATATGACTTGGTAGGGTCAGGGTTACAATTTTTTTGGGAGAATGAGCAAATGCAAGTTGTAGAAGTCAAAACTGATAATCAGTCATGTTTAGAAATGCTTAGAAAGGCTTGCTGTTCTCCACATCCAACATGGTTATTTAGACGTGAAGTTTTTGAAATATTAAAGGGGTATAGAGATATTGATTCTTGTGAAGATTTAGATTTTTTACATAGAGCAGCTCAAAGAGGTTTCAAGTTGGGAAATATAAATAAAGTATTATTGCAATATCGTAATAATCCTGAGAGTATATCGCATTTAAAAGCAGATAAACAAAGAACGACTCGTTATTATCTTACAAAACAATTTCGTAAAAAACGTCCGGTTGTATATGAAGAATATGTAAACTATATGAATAGTAAGCAATATGAAATAGATAAAAAACAGGTTACTAGAATTAATCAGTGGGAAAATTATATTGAAAAAAATAGGAGTTCCATTATAAAAAAAGGGTGGGGAGTATTAAATTTATTAAGTAAGCCGTTTTATTTAATAGAATGCAAAGAAAGGTTAAGAAGTAAAATTTTTATTTAAGACTATGGAAGATATTAATTTTATAAAAGGGTGAAGATAATGACAATTAAGAAAAGTAATATTGCTCCTTTTATAGCTGTGGCCGTATTGTTTTATTCTTTATTTCCAATTTATTCATGGGGAACAGCAGTGGCATCAAATTCAAGATGGTTTGCAGTAGCTATTGGAGCAATATATGTATTGATTAATTTTAGAAAACTTAATAAAAAAGTATATTGCTGGCATTTTGTTTATGCTATGTTGATTTTCGTTAGTTCATTTATGAATTATCAACATAGAACAATCGGGGAGATAGTTAACATTATTATGCCAAGTGTTTTTATACTTGAAATATTTTTGATTCCGGAAATAGTTGTTCTGCAAAATAAAGGAAAAGAATTGTTATCATGGATTACAGTTTTTTTTATAATTTGGTTACTATGTGTTACTAGTTCGATTTATACACAAACAGGAATTGATGCAGGCGTATATAATCCATATTTTATAGGAAATAAATTTAATGCATCATATTATTTTATTCTTTTGACATGTATATTGGACATTAAACGAAAAAAGAATCCATCTATACAAAATCGTATAATGTGGATAATTTGTTGGGGATTTTCACTAGTAACGATTATATTTATGAATTGCTCTACTGCAATAATAATGCTTTTGATGATTGCAATAGCACATATATGTGTTAGCAAGAAAAATTTCTTATTAAGGCATATTAAATGGGTGATTATTTTATTAATTATTTTTGCTACGGTTATCATATTAAAATTTGATAATATTATTTCATCACCAGTTGTAAGCAAGTTTTTATCTGATATTGGAGAAACTGGAACAATCAAAAGCAGAGGAATTATATATACTTACTTACCAGATATTATAAAACAAAAGATGTGGTTAGGATATGGATTTAATTCTAATATAGTAGCAGAAACATTTGCGGGAAATGCTCAAAATGCATTATTACATATAATTGTTCAGTTTGGAATAATTGGTGCTGGAGTATTTATTATAATGACGGCTTCATCTGTTAAATTTGCGGTAAAAGATAAAGGAACTGATCTTAGGCCGATTATTTATTACATAATTGTATTTATATTAGCTGGAATAATAGAAATAACATTTGGATTTTATTTTTATTTTTTATTATCGCTTTTGATGATAACTGGAGAAATACAAAATAAGGAGAATATAAGTGTGTGATTTAGTTTCAATAATTGTGCCTGTTTATAATGCACAAAATACAATAGAAAAAACGGTTAACTGTTTAAAAAATCAGGATTATGCCAATATAGAAATTGTATTAATAAATGATGGATCAGTGGATGACTCTGTAAAATTATGTGAGAATATGAAAAAACATGATGATAGAATATCACTATATTCAATAAAAAATAGCGGCCCGTCAGCAGCAAGACAATATGGATTAGACAGAGCGAGAGGTCGGTATGTGGCTTTTTGTGATGCAGATGATACTATGGAGTCAACGATGATAAGTACATTATATCATTTAATTCAAATGCATCAATGTCAACTTTCAATTTCTTCATTTAAAAATAATAGTAGAAGTAATGAATTAACAGATGATTCAGTGGAAATTTGGAATCAAGAAGAAGCAATCGAACATTGCTTAGTAGATATTCAAGTGGGAGGTTTTTTGTGGAATAAGCTGTTTGATTTGAGCATAATAAGAGGTCACAATATCCGGTTTGATGAATCGATTTATTATTGTGAAGATATGGAATTTGTTGTGGAGTATCTCTTGTATGGTGAAAAAATTGCTTATACAAAACAGGCACTTTATAATTATATTTATCAAGAAGGAAGCCTATCATCTGGTGATATGTCTTGGAAAAAATTGACGAATATTTTAGCACGAGAGAAAGTGTTGAATATGCTACAACGAACAAAAATGCAGAAAGCAATATCCTTAGCTGTACGGGAACTTGTTTTGCAGTCAGTGTATGGTGGACGTTCTATTGAGAAAGCAAATGATAATGAAGTAAAAAAATTGACGAAGGAGCAATTTGAAAATATAACAAGCACAATTAAAAAAAATTGCCATATGTATGGTTGGAATGTTGTTTTTCATGAAAGAGCTTCATTAAAGGATAAAGTTAATATTATAAGATTTGGTTTTTGGAAGAAATGGAAGAGAAAATGAAAGTAGGAATAGTGACAATAATTAGTAATAATTACGGTAACAGATTGCAAAATTATGCTTTGCAGGAAGTCTTACAGGAATTACAAGTGGACGTAGAAACTTTACCTGTTGAAATAAAATATGATTTAAAAGGGATGGTTAAACTCAGATTAAAGACAATTGCTTCTTGGTTTAAGCAGAAATATGCAGATGTAGCTTGGGGATGGTTTGATCAGAATATTCATTGGAGTCAGTATACGGCATTAACAGAAGGAATAGGGAATAAATATGATTTTTTTGTTGCCGGAAGTGATCAAATATGGAATCCATTATTTGAGTGTAACTCTGATAGAGAGTTTCTTGTATTTACTGAGGGAAAAAAGAAAATTGCTTATGCTGCCAGTATAGGCTTAGATGAATTACCACAGAATGTTATTAGTGAATATAGGGATTATATAGAAGATTTTAGAGCTGTGTCTGTAAGAGAAAAAACAGCAGCAGACATAATTGAAAATTTAGGATGTTGTCGCCCTAAGGTGGTATTAGATCCAACTATGTTGTTAACAGCAAAACAATGGGAGACTATAGTTGATCGAAGTAAAATAAAAATAAAAAGAAACTATATAGTAGTATATTTTTTGGGCCAGCGTACAATAGAATACGATACTTATATTACTAGCAAAGCAAAAGAAATGCAGGCAGAAATTGTTGATATTATGAACCCATCTTCAAAATTGGAGAATAAAATAGGTCCGGCAGAATTTATATCACTTATATATAATAGTAAAGCAGTTTTTACTGATTCATTTCATGGTTCTGTTTTTTCAATTCTCTTTCATAAACCGTTTGTTGTCTTTGAAAGACCTTATGAAGATGGATATGGAAAGATGTCTTCAAGATTAGACACATTATTGGATACATTTGATTTTAATGAACGCAGAATAAATAATAAAAAACAAATAGAAAAATTTAAGATGGAATGTGATTTTTCAAAAGCAGATGAAATTTTAAAAATAAAAAGGGAATATTCAGTAGAATACCTTAAGCAAGCATTACAATGCAGGATGGATGGTCAAAAGAATGAAGATTGAGAGAACAAAAAATGCAAGTCGTAATATTGTGTTTGGATCTATATTAAAAATATATCAGATTGCCATTCCGTTTTTTATGAGAACTGCAATGATTTATTATATGGGTGTACAATATTTGGGATTAAGTAGCTTATTTACATCCATATTACAAGTTCTAAATCTTGCAGAGCTGGGGGTAGGAAGTGCTATGGTTTATAGTATGTATAAACCGATAGCAGAAGATGATGAAATTACAATATGTGCACTGCTTAAAATGTATAAAACATATTATTGGCTTATTGGGTCTATAATAGCAGTTGCAGGTATTGTGTTGACACCATTTGTACCTAAACTTATCAAGAGTGATCTTCCAGCAGGATTAAATGTGTATATATTGTATTTATTGAATTTAGCAGTAACAGTACTATCATATTGGCTCTTTGCATATAAAAATAGTTTATTACAGGCACATCAAAGAACAGACGTTACAAGTAAAGTTACTTTGGTAACTAATACAATACAGTATATAGTGCAATTATTTGTGATAGTAGTATTGAAGAATTACTATGCGTATGTGATAGTAAGTCTTATAGCACAGGCATTAACCAATATAATTACAGCTCATGAAGCAACGGAAATGTATCCTAAATATAAACCAGTAGGGAAGTTACCAGATGCTATGGTGAAAAATATAAATCATAGAATCAGAGATTTATTTACTTCAAAAATAGGTTCGGTGGTGGTTAATTCAGCAGATACGATAGTTATTTCAGCATTTCTTGGATTGACAATGTTAGCTGTATATCAGAATTATTTTTATATACTTAATTCTATAATTGGATTTGTTACTATTATTTTTGTAGCATGTACTGCAGGAATAGGTAATAGTATTATTGTGGAAACAAAAGAAAAAAATTTTAATGATTTAAAGAAATTTACCTTTATAATTGTTTGGATTTCAGGTTTTTGTACAGTATGTCTGCTTTGTTTGTATCAACCATTTATGGATATATGGGTTGGAAAAAAGTTGGAATTAGAATTCTCCACAGTAATATGTTTTTGCATTTACTATTTTTTATATGAAGTAAACCAGTTATTGAATACATATAAAGATGCAGCAGGAATATGGCATGAAGATCGTTTCCGCCCATTAGTAACAGCATTGTCAAATTTAGGAATGAATTTAGTTATGGTTCAATTTTGGGGAATATATGGAGTAATTTTATCTACGGTGTTATCTATGTTATTAATAGGTATGCCATGGTTACTTCATAATCTTTTTACTGTTCTATTCACCAAAAAAGAACTTAAACCATATTTGAAAAAGCTTGTATATTATACAGTAGTGACATTTATAAGTTGCGTTGTAACATATTTTATTTGCGAAATGCTATGTATGGGAAAATGGATGACATTGATTATTAGAGGTATTATATGTTGTATAATTCCAAACGTTATTTTTGTGATAGCATATTGCAGAATGCCAGAATTTAAGGAAAGTCTTATGCTTGTTAATAAAATATTTAAAGGAAAATTACCAGTAATAGGAAAATTTGTTACAGAAAATGAAGGAGAAAATAAATGAATGTAATAGCCTGTGTAAACAGGAATGAAGAAGTAAGACTAAAGAGTTCTTCAGGTGGTGTCTTTTCACTACTGGCAGAAAAAATTATAGAAAAAAACGGAATTGTTTATGGCGTAACTATGACGAGCGATTGTTATTCGGCTAAGTTTATCAGAGTTTCAGATATTGACGGATTAGATAAACTAAGGGGATCAAAATATTTGCAGGCAAAAATGGGAAATACTTATAAAAATGTCATGCAAGATGTTGTTAATGAAAAATTGGTATTATTTTCTGGAACAGGCTGCCAAATAAATGGGTTGAAAAGTTATCTTCAAAAAGAGTATGAAAATTTAATTTGTATTGATGTAATTTGTCATGGGGTACCATCTCCAGAATTATGGAAAAGATATGTTCAATTTCAGGAAAAAAAACATGGAAAATTGGAAACGATTAATTTTAGATGTAAAGATGATAGTTGGATTGATTTTGGAATGAAAGAAAATCAATTATATATTTCAAAAGATAAAGATCCGTATATGCAGATGTTTCTCAGAGATTATTGTTTACGACCATCCTGTTATAAATGTGTTGCAAAAGAACATAAAAAATCGGACATTACAATCGCTGATTTTTGGGGAATAGAAAGTGTAGCACCAGAAATGAACGATGGAAAAGGTACATCGCTTGTATTATTAAGAACTGAGAAAGGTGAAACTCTTTTGAATGAGATTAAAGAGTGTATGAATATTAAAAAAGTAGATTATGAAAGTGCTGTTCGTTGTAATCCGTCAGAATATAAATCTGTGGATAAGCCAAAATTGAGAGAGTCTTTTTTTGATGATATGAATACGATGGCGTTTACCGATTTATCAAATAAGTATGCTGCACCAATTATAATTCCATTAAAATATCGAGTAAAAACAGTAATTAAGCAAAAATTAAAAACCATATTAAAACCAATATTGAAAAATGTAAAACGGGGGGGGGTACCAAGAAACTAGATCAAATGTAGATTATGGTATGTTGTTTACTTTTAAAAATGACAAATCAAAATGAGAATAATGGTTGAGAGTTGGTGGTATAAATGAAAAAAGATAGACCAGTTTTATATACAAAAAAAGAAGAATGTTGTGGATGTACGGCTTGCTTTGCAATTTGTCCCAAGGAGGCGATAAGCATGACTGAAGATATAGAGGGTTTTGAATATCCGGAAATAGACGATTCAAAATGTATATGTTGTTATCAGTGTATAAAAGTATGTCCAATAAAGGCAGCGGTAATGTAAGTGAATAATCCGGTGCCCGTGTCCCTGCTGTCCGGTGACAGGAAACCGCAAATCCGTTTTTTAGGAAACCACCATTCCGGTAGTGGAAACCTTTATCATAAATCCTTTAGAATGTAATCATGCACCAAGCTGGTGTAAATTCATTCAAAGGAGGTCATGACCATGACCAAGTATCGAGAGATTCTCAGGCTAAAAAGTCTGGGACTCAGTCAGCAGAGCATTGCCGACAGCTGCAATGTCTCCAAGAAAACGGTTAATCGCGTTTTGAAGCGTGCAAAGGAATTAAATATTTCCTGGCCACTTGATAAAAGCGATACCGATGCTGTTCTTGCAGAAATGTTTTTTCCTTCTGCAAAGCAAGTCAGATCCAATAAACGGATGCCTGACTACGATTATGTCCACAAAGAATTACTCCGTAACGGAGTCAGTAAGAAACTCTTGTGGACAGAATACATGGAGGATTGTCATGCAAATGGCGAAGAACCACTTATGTATTCCCAGTTCTGCTATCACATCCAGCAGGATGAGCAGAAACGACGTGCTACCATGCATATCAACCGGAAACCTGGTGAGCAGGTTGAGGTCGATTGGGCAGGAGATCCTGCAACAATCATTGATCCGGATACCGGTGAAATCACCAAAGCCTATATATTTGTCGGAGTGATGACTTATAGCCAGTACGCATATGTGGAAGCATTTCTGGATATGAAGCAGAAATCATGGATTAATG
>OLSL01002542.1_pt1 | contig 14536 bp, 19 predicted proteins | sample 1672511 | NCBI WGS metagenome assembly OLSL01 (sample SAMEA3136694, study PRJEB25190) | human gut metagenome | biome: human gut; feature: human-associated habitat; material: faeces | place: Austria | collected 2013
TATAGAACAGAATTTACGTAGCGTACTTAGTGATTGTGAAATGGTTATGAAGAAGACTTTTGCTGTCGTTGCAACTTATATAGAACTTCCAGAATTTTATTACATATAGCTGGATTTAAGAGGAATATTTATTTATGATTGAATTAAAATCTATAAAGCGAATAATGAATGAATATAAGATTTTGCTTGAAAAATATGAATATAAAATTGAAAATTTTACTATTGCAGACTACAAAAAGCTAATAGGTGATGTAAAAATGTTCTGGTACCGAAATCACAAAGGTATAGAATACTTTATCTCTCATATTACGGAAGATGATAGAGTGGCTTTTCTTGCAGGAGCGGTTCGGTTAGATATTGGGAATAATGGACATTACGAATATATTTTGGTGGGGAAGATTAGACTGGTCAATGAACCATTGTTAAAAATGGCGATATTCTATAATGGTAAAGAAGATGAAATTAATTTTGAGTATACAAATGAATATGTGAAGGAATGTATTCAAGATGTATTGCTTTTGCTTAGAAAGTATACAGATGACTTTTATATTTTGCCGATAGAATATATTACATTTAATGACGGAGATGAATATCATTCAGTTTTATCAAAAGCTTCTGAAAACATGATTCTTTCAATGTTTTCGACAAAATATGACGGGGTTAAGGAATTTTATGAAAATAATAAGACATTCGAAGACATTGAAAATAATTTATTGCCACAGATAAAAGAGCAAATAATATTTGATGGTCTGGAAGATGTTAAGATGCCATTAAGAGACAGGTGTACTAACTATTTAAAATCTAATGGTCATATTATGCCTATTATGAATAATTTAAATGAAGCGCAATTGTTTTATTTACTTGTAGTGCAGTTTTGTATGCAGGCGATAGAAATTGTAATGATTATGGATGTGCATCATATGATTCCATTTATTAGAAATGATGTTGTTTTTCAATATTTTACTATATTAGCGCAGTCTAATATAGTAAATGAATTTACAGAACAGAAATATTTGAATACATATATTCCGTATGTTGTACAGAAGGCTTTTGACTTTTCAGATAGGGAATACAATTTTGTAAAAGAGCATATGGGAAATGGAAAAATGATAGATGTAATTTTGAATTCATTTGAAAAAGAGAAATTTCCGCTACCAAGTGAGATTGTGAAGTGCGTTGAGAGTTATCTAAAATGTTGTGAGCATATCTAAAAATGTGCTGAGATGAGAATAGTAGATAACAATGTGGCATATGAGTGATATGAAAACTAATGGTACTACCCATTAGTACCACAAAATTTTAAGTTGCAGAATTAGCGGTTGCAGATTATAATTTCTATAGGTGGACTTGTAAAATATTAGAAGAATATTTTCTGAATAGTAACCAAACCTGCAAGCCACCAGAACTACACACAATAATGACAATATAGCAATGGTACTGGATTGGTACTAAAAATGTGTGAAACGAAAAATAATGAGTGGAAAAGATGCATATTATCAATACAATGGAGTATAGATAACGGTATTGAAACAACCAGAATCAAACCAAACTTTGCGAGTTTGAATAGTAAACAGAAAGCCGGAAAGCCGTATAAACAGCGGACTTTCTGGCTTTTAATGTGAGACGTGATACCTTTTTGATACCTAAATAGCAGATTATCTATAAAACTTCTAAAAATTTGTTGGCTATTTCAATAAATTCTTTTTTACATTCATTAACATAGGAAATGTGTCCACCAATAACCCCATCTTTGGATGTTAGTTCAAAAATTGGTTTTTGAGCGGCTTGTGCTAATGGAATTAAGCTATTGTAGTTTTTAAACTCTGCAATCTTATAGTTGTCTTGGTATTGTACTAAGTCATATTTTGATAAAGTGGAGGTGGTTAATGGGGAAATGATATAATCTTCAATAGTTTTTGGTATTTGTCCGCTCCAATTTTCAAATGCTTTGGCTTCACGTTTTCTATATTTATTGAATTGTTGTAATATGTACCCTGTAAATTTTGGAGTACCAGTAACGCAGTCAAAACCTGATATAGAAGCTCGTTCTAACGATAATTGGAAGTTAGTGATCCAAGTTGCAAAGGTTCGCCCAATATTTTGAGTGCCACGTAAGGAGAACATATCAGGTATAACAGGTATAAAATAATTATCACATCCTAATAAAATTGCTCTGTTTAATGCTCCCATATTAGGACCAATATCAATGAAAACATAATCTATATTTTCTTTTTTGCAAAAATTCATAATTATTCTATAAATTGCGGAAGTGATTCTAAATCCCCTTTCCATTCCGGCTAGTAATTGAGTCCAAGCGTTAGTAAGTTCCATTTCAAAATCAGATAATAATAAGTCACCAACAAATATCCAGATATTCCTATTTTTTAACTTATAAGGTGCTACAAAACTTATGTCACCTGAACCAGAAACAATCGGTTCTACAGCCTTGTATATACTATTGCCATTAGTTCCCCATTCTTTGCTAATAATTGCATCATCACATAAATGGGTTGATAAGTTGCATTGTGGATCAGCATCAACAAACAATATTTTCTTACCGATTTGCTCTAAAGCAAATCCAATATGATAAGTAAAAGTTGTTTTTCCTACACCGCCTTTATTATTAAAAAATACAATATTTTTCATTGAGTTCCTCCTATGATATTATTTTCTCCACTTGTAACTATTATTTTTCTTATCATTTCCTTTTTCATCAACACTACAGCTCGTAGCAGGCCAGTTGTCATTGTCATAGTAACGCACCGATTTATCATCAGAAGTGTTGCATTTGCCTGGATTGCGGATAAGTTGGAATAAGTGGATAGTGCTGCGGTCATCTTCATCAAGTCAAAGGAATGTAAGCATAATATCCTCAGCACAACCGGGAGTGACACCAATAAAATGAATATAATTGATGTTTAATATCTTTGCCATTTCCATTAAAGTGTTATTTTGGGGAATACGATAGCCGGATTCATACTGGGCAATACGAACATCAGCATTACGTTCCTCATATCCCAATTTCAAACCTAGTTCATGTTGCGTTAAGCCCCGGAACGTGCGGATTCTCTTTATCCGTTCTCCTAATACCATAGTCATGAGCCTTTTCTTTAATTACAGGTGGTACACCATAATATATTCTTCCACATTCTTCCTTACAATTTCAAAACCAATCTTCAAATATATCTTTGCTGCATAATTGGCTTTTTGAATAGAAAGAGAATTCCAGCTGTATTCATATGATTTAAGCAGAGTAGAAATTTCTTTCGTCATGGCTGTTCCAATGTCTAAGCCAGATATTTTTTATAAAAAGAGATTGCCAAAGAGGGCGTTTCATCATCTATATGTCCGTAATCGTTCGTAATGCAAACCCAAACAGCTCAGACAATTTTACAGTCAACCTCTGCCACTAAGCCAAAATCATCTTTTGATTTCCCGGAATGCTCAACATAAATCTGCAATTCGGGAGATGCATAATGGTTTTAGGTGGAGATTCCCCACCATCTGGAATAAAGATTGCTTCATATAGAAAATTATTCAGTAATGGATATTCCTGTTTTTGAAATTTTCGCATTTTTACGTCCATGGCTTGCCTCCTAATTTTGCATTCTCTATATATTCTAGCATAATTCAAATAATACAACAACAAAAACTTATCAGAAATGCAAAACTTAATAAAAAGATAATTTTAACAAATGGGGCTGTTGCAAAAAAGATAAATTATCTATAGAACGATATTTTTGGCAAAACTAATTTATAATAATATTTTGGAGATTAATTTATAGTTTTTGTGATTGCAGTTCAATTATGCAGATGTTGAGTGCAATCACATATATAGAACCATGATTTACTATATTACATATAGTGCAGATGTTCCGATAGGTAAAGCAGGACAAGATTTATATATTTTGGATTTGATTCTTAGTGGTGTTCAAACTTGTGTTGATAAATACTCTTTAGATGAAAGATTGAGAACAGAATATAAAACGATTGAAGAAATGGAAAAAATTCAGGACAAATTCTGTTACAATGATGGTAGACAAACGATGTGTGTTACACCTGAAAATATAATAATGAGTAACCTTAAGTCAGACAGGGCAGGAATTATTGCAGACGTTTTAATAAAGCATAGGGTAATAAAAGATGTTGAAGAATTATATGAAAAAAATAATTATACTGTTTAAAATACTATACTGTAGAAGAATAGGAAATAAGTGATTTCTGTTGATATGGCGGACTTTTGCACGCAGGAAGTACTTACCGCAGTGCTGGCAATAAGTTTTATGTGCAGCACTGCACCCCCTTTGAGGCATTCCTCATGATTTATGTAATATTTGCCAGCTGTTTCTTTGTATTTACTCATCTTCAGTTACCTCTCTCCACCGGCTTTAAAGTTGTAGACCGGCCTGATTATTTTCTCAATATTCACAGTATCTCCAATTACTTCTGCAATTTCGTCTATCCTTCTGTAAGCAAAAGGTGCTTCGTCTAAAGTTTCCTTTCCGATACAGCTGGAATAAATTCCTTTCATTTCGGATTTAAAGGATGAAACAGTAAAACTGTTTTTTACATCTTCACGTTTCATGATTCTTCCGGAACCGTGTGGAGCAGAGCAGTTCCAGTCGATATTGCCAAGTCCTGTTCCGAGAATGATTCCGTCTCTCATATTGATGGGAATGATTACCTTTTCTCCGGATTTGGCGGATATTGCACCTTTGCGGAGCATTGGCGCACCAAATGCATGAATGGTATCGTCTGAATTATCTACATAGTTGTGGATACATTCACAGGAATCAAGAACTTTCCATTTCATTCCTTTTACAAGTTCGTCCAGAATAATTTTTCTGTTCAGGGATGCAAACTGCTGAATTATCTGCAGGTCGTGTAAATAATCAGCCATAAGCGGACCTTCGAGCCATGTAACTTCATATGGAACGGTGAGTCCTTTTTCTTTGAGCTGTTTCTGACCTTCTTTCAGATAGTATTCTGTACCTTCTTTTCCAAGGTGTCTGCTTCCGGAATGGATTACGATAAAAAGATTTCCTTCTTCGTCTTTGTCTGCTTCAATAAAATGATTTCCAGAGCCAAGGCTGCCGAGACTAAGAATTGCTTTATCGGTGCGGATGTGTTTGCTGCATTTCAGTGTATGGAAGTCAAATTCATCGGCAAAGTGGTGTGCCTTGGTGCGTATTGCAAATCCGGATGGGACAGATTCTCTTATTATGGAATCAAGCTTTTGACATTCGATTTTTTTGCCCTTAATCCGGGCAAGTGTCATTCCGCAGCCGATGTCTATGCCAATAAGATTTGGAATGATTTTTTGGCCAATTGTCATAGTCAGACCGATAGTTCCGACTTTTCCAGGATGAACGTCGGGCATTACCCGGATTCGACAGCCGCAGGAACTTTCCTGGTCACAAATCATCTGAAGCTGGGAGAGGGCATATTGGTCAACTGCTGTTGCAGTGTTTTTGGTTGTATAAATCTTGGCCGAAGTATAGGCACCATTGATAATTTCCATAATTTCAAATTCCTTTTCATTCATAGTTTTCATTTTTTTAAAGTCAAGTATATCATAAATTTTGGGAAAAATCATTGAATTTGTGGTTTAAACTTTAAATCCCAGGAAAATTTTACTTTGGCATTTGCTGTAAGAGAATAAATATAGTATAATAAAATTAAGTACAGAATTTTGCAGATGAGTGGATGGCGTCTGATTTAAAAATATTAAAATGATAAGAAAAGAAGGAATGATATGATTGATATATATACAAAAAAAGAAAATTCAAAAGACTGGATTATTCAAAATGACCTTTATTTTAATCTGAATACAGGAAACGAGGAAATGCCAGAAAAGGAAACTCGGGATATAATGCCTGGTGGAGCAAAGAATATGAAATGAGAGAGCAGAATGATTTATAAAAATATTATATTTGAGGCAGCTCTATTTTCATATGAATTATCTTTTGATCATAGAATCACACTTGTTGGTGGGGATAGTGGAACCGGGAAAACAGTGCTGTATGATATGCTGGAAGATTTGTGATTAACTGACCAGTATCATGCAACCAGACTGTTTAATTATAAGTCAGATAATTTGGAAGAAAATCTGAAGAAATGCAGGAATTGTTTTATTGTAATTGATAATGCAGATATTTTGATGGATGATGAAATAAGAAGGTTTATTAATTTTGAATTTTCTAATCAATATATGCTTTTTCTAAGAAATTGCGATGGGTTGAATGTATCGGATAAAAGTTTTAAAGTAATGAGTCTGGAAAGCAATAAGATAACACTCAAAGAAAGGAAAATCGAAGATGGAAATATTAATACAATCGGATGCTGTGCAGAAAGTATTGGATAATATTTCAGATAGGAAACAGGGCAAATAAACATAAAGCTGGAGGAAAAATATTATGTGTGAATGTGTATTTTGTCATAAAGAAAAGATTATAACAGATTTTGTATATGAAGATGAGCTTGTGATGGCTTTTTTGGATATGGAGCCTATTAATGAAGGACATATATTACTTGTGCCGAAACAGCACTATCTGGATGTGGATGAAATTCCAGATGAATTGCTGGCACATTTGATGATTGTGTCAAAGAAGATAGTGGCAGCACTAAAGGAAATATATCATCCTGATGGATATAGTATTATGCAAAATGGTGGTGAGTTTAATGATGTAGGACATTATCATATGCAGATTTTTCCAAGGTATACAGGAGATGGATTCGGCTGGACTTATGGTAGTGAAGAAAAGGCTGTGAATGCTGAAATAGCAGAACGGATAAGAAAACAGTTGAGAGTTGATTCTGTTGTTGGAAATATAACTAACTGAACAGTTGATAGACTATTGAGAAGTTACCATCCTGAACATAAGGGTATTTTCAAAGAAGAAAATCAGGAAGCAGATTCATTTTCAGGAACAATATTTCAATAGTGAAATTGTGATGTGAAGATAAGGAAATAAAAATGTTTAAGGTTGCAATATTATAAAAACGTGCCATTAATGCACAAATAGATAAGAATATTTGGCTAGAAGAGTATTGAGGGATATGGCAGATACATCTGGACTTGGAATTGTATCTGAAATATGCGAGGATTGCTTTTGGACAGATGCAAAATGATGTACTGCCATCATCGGATTATGTGTTGGATGGAACGCTAGGAGTGGATGATTTGGTAGAAGAAATTTTAGGATTATTGAGTAAGTGTTAATAGATGAAAAATATGCTAAGAAAAGTATTTGGAGAAAAACTTGAAAATGAAATATACCATAACAGAGAAGCAGCATATGTAGTGGTAATTGACGATGACAAGATTGCTGTAGTGAAAACATCCTCTGGTAAGTTGTTTTTGCCCGGTGGTAAAATGGAGTCAGGAGAATCTTTAGAGGATTGTGTTATGTGCGAATGTCTTGAAGAAATGGGAGCGAAAGTGATATTAAAGGAATACTTTGGTATAGGTGAAAGATATTTTTATCATTCGCATCACAGATGGGCTGTGGAATATGCCTTGGAAAATATAAGAAAGCAGGATTAATATGAAACTTAATAATATCAAATGGATTTTCTTTGATATGGGTTCGACCTTGATTGATGAAACATTGGCGATGGAGCATCGGATAAGAGAAGTTATTGAAGGGTCGGATGTGACTTATGAGCAATTCGTGGAGAAGAAAATATTTTTTGCAAAACAGAATAAATCTGCAGATTTGGAAACTATAAAGTTCTTCGGATTAACAAAGACTCCTTGGCATAAAGAGGATGAGCGATTATTTCCTGATACAATGAAATGTTTGAAAAAACTGCATGGGCAATACAGGATAGGAATCATTGCAAATCAGTCCTTGGGGAGCAAGGAACGTTTGGAAAGATTTGGAATATTGGAATACATAGATTTGGTTGTTGCTTCAGCTGAGGAAGGTATGGCAAAACCGGATAAGCGTATTTTTATGATTGCATTGGAACGAGCAGGCTGTAAGGTAAATGAAGCTGCTATGGTAGGGGACAGGCTTGATAATGATATTGTTCCGGCTAATGAAATAGGTATGTATACTATTTGGATTAAACAGGGAAATTGGAAGGATGCGTGCCCTAGGGAAGAATTGGAACAGCCGGATATGACGGTGGAGAGCTTATGCGAGAGACTTGTTTAGAAACATAAAATGGTAGTTGAGCATAGTTCGTGGTTAAGTATATGGTTTGATAACTGTGCATATATGGAGCAATGAAGCTATTGATAAATACAAGGAGAAGCGAGATGAAAATTGAGATAAATCCAAACGGAATATGGTATCATGGTAGCAATAAGCAATTTGAAGTATTAAGAGAAGGAAGCACTATCACACAGTGGAAAGAACTGGCAAAAGCTTTTTCGCATCAGCCGTCTGGGCTTGGTTATGATGATGATGGCACAATACAGCACAATGGAACTGAAAAGGGCTATTTGTACATAATAGAAGAGCCTGTCGTAGTAGGAGAGGACGTGTATCAGCATCCCAATACCACTATGGATTTGAATGTAGAATTTCTGACAAAGAGACCATTGAAAGTGCGACTTATTGAGGAGTTGGGGATATGAGTAACAGGATAATCGTATGTGGTGAAAATGGTGCTGGAAAAAGTACATTGGGAAAAAAGATTAGCTGAAGAGCTGGGATATATATTTAAAGATATTGAAGAATACTACTTCTTGGTATGTAATACAGACTATAATGCAACTGTCAAATCCCCGGAAAATTTTACTTTGGTATTTGCTGTAAGAGAATAAATATAGTATAATAAAAATTAAGTACAGAATTTTGCAGATGAGTGGATGGAGGCTACTTTATGGATAAATCAACCGTTACAATGATGAACTGGGAGTTGTATGTATACAGGGGCAGGTATCGGCTGTCCGGGACTGCGGACCATCATCCGGTTTTGGGAAGAAATGTGTATATTGCACAGACATCGGATTTGGTCAGCAGTAAATGGGAGAACGATGTTTTATTTTATGAAACGCGCAACACGATATATCAATGTCCATTGAAGTATATGAGTACAAATCCGTATGGGAATGTTATGGACAGTTATAAGGAGAAACTGAGTCATCTGGATGAAGAATCTGATTCGGTACTGGATAAAATAATAGCGGCGGCGGCAAAAATTGCGACCGGTAAGACGGATGAATTTGCAGAGGATATCCTGAGAATGGCAGAGGAAGGGAAAAAGGAACTGGAGCAACGGGAAGAAGCGGATAATCAGAGGATGTTTGCTGTCATCAGGGATGTCCCGGACTGTGTGTTTCTGGAAGTCAATCAGGTGGAGTTTGGGGATAAACTGGCGTACCATATCGGGGAAAGGTTTGGCACAGTAGAACCAGTATTACATTCCGGAATGTTTCAGGATAGTATTCTGTATACAAAATATGAGATGGAAGAGGATGATGTAAGCCTGGATTTCCGAGAATTCCTGCATGACCTGCAGACAGATTCCACATGGCACACATGGATTATCTGCCGGCAGTCCCGCTTTCCCGCCTGCAACTGCGATCGCTGTAAATCTGCGGTTTCCATCGGCATTTGCTTTTGCAAAGGCACTCCTCTCCGCACAGATGCCGGCTCCAAAGGAAGCATTTTCCATATTACAGCCGGTATAAATTCTGCCATCTTCTGCCAGGAGTGCTGCACCTACCGCAAATCCGGAATAGGGGCAATAGGAATTTTTTCTCATATCATATGCAAGATTTATCAGTTCTTTCTGTTTTGCTTCTGTCAGATTTATCAATTCTTTTTCATCTCCTTTTCCCTTAATTCACTGACATGCCGGAATACGTCAGGGTGTTCGGATTCAAAACGTTTTTCCAGCTCACCCTCATAGATATGCAGCATCTTATATGCCTGTGGATTTTCCCTGCTTAATTTTTCTTCCAGCTCTTTTTTGCGCACTTCAATGTTATGAATGATTTCTGGTTCACTAATACCAAGTTTCTGCGAAATTTCTTCTATATGCAGTTCCAGACGTTCTAAAAGCTCCGCCTCATCGAAGGTACTCAGTTTCTTCCATAAATGCGTAAATTTTCCGAGATTTTCTTCGGATACCCGGTAGAAATCTTCGATATTGATGGAATTTAAAATTCTCTGGACATTCTTTTCCATCTGTTTTCCGGCATCTTTTCCAAATGCCCAGACGAATTCCTGTAACGAATCCTGTTCTTCTGCATCGCTTAATTCCATGCGCAACAGCAGGTCATCGGAAATTCCCTCGAGCGGAAACGGCTTTTCATAACCGATTTCGATGAGTGCCGCCGTAATGGTACGGCGCACCATGCCTTTCTCGATTAATTCTCCAAGACCGAGTCTGCGCAGCTGATCGTTTACCTGTGAAGTATGCTCTGTCAGGTAGAATTTGATATGACGGCTCCGGAGTGACTGATCAAATGTTTTTAACCGGTCTGCCGCTGTGATATCCAAGCTGCTTACGGCGGATGCATCCACGATAATACATTTTATGTCATCCGTAAGTGCCTGTTCGAGATCGTCAATAAAAACACTTATGTTGGCAAAGAAGAGATTACCGCCAAACTGATAGATGATAGTATTTTTCACCGGATGTGCATGAACATTTCGGCTCAGGTCATAGAAACCCTCGTGTCCCGGAATCATACCGAGAAATGCCCGGGATGGCTTTGCCGCACGCAATACCACGTTTACGAAGGATAATATAATTCCGATTACAACGCCGTAAATCGTGCCGAGAACCAGAACACCGAAAAATGCTCCAAGATAAATCAGGAATTCAATCCGGTTTACCCGGTGCAGACGTTTTGCAAGGTCAAATTCGACAACTCCGAGCAATGCACTTATGACGATTGCCGTAAGAACCGGCACAGGCAGAAATCCAATAAATCCGGTGGTAAAAATCAGGACAAGGACAATGCTGAGTGCCGCAACGATGGACATAAGCTGTGTCCTGCCACGGAACTGTTCTCCCATGGCGGTTCTCGAAACACTTCCATTGACCGGACAGGAACCGGTAAAGGCGCTTGCAATATTTCCCATGGCACAGGAAAGAATTTCCTGATTCTCATTTATCTTATAGCCGTTTTTAAATGCGAAATTATTTTCGGCAAGCAGTGTTTCCGCCATAACGACAACTGCAATCGTAAGGCTGGTACCCAGTACCTGTGTAAAATCAACAGCGATAAGCCCCGGAACTGCTATTTCCGGCAGTCCAGGTGACACTTGCGGCAGCAGTTTAACCCCGTACTTACTTAATCCGAAAAGTTTTTCTGCACCGGCTCCTGCAAACATCATCACTATCGCCATCGGGAAACGCGGGCAGATTTTTTTTGCGGTCAGGATAATGGCAAGGGTAGATGCACCAAGAAGCAGCGACAGAACATTAATCTGCCGGCATGCTTTCACGAGCTTAACCACCAGTTCAAATAATTCCCCATGTCCCGCAGAACTTCCAAGAAGCTTTGGAATCTGCATCAGAATAATGGTAACGGCAATTCCACTGATAAAGCCGCCCATAACCGGGGTTGATATGTAACTCAATACTTTTCCAGCCTTTAAAAAGTAAAACAAGAGCAGCCAGAGTCCGGTAAACAATGCAAGCACAGGGATAATAGCCAAAGCTTCTTTACTGCCAGAGGAAATGCCAAGTGTCACAAGCATACTTCCGGCAATCGCAGCCGGTGCCGCATCTACACCGAAAATAAACTGCCCGGAAGTTGTAAATGCCGCGAAGAACAGCAGCGGAAGAATCGAACCATATAGGCCGTATACTTCCGGAAGTCCTGCAATCTGTGCATATCCCATGGAAATAGGGATTGTCATGGCGGCAACAATGATACCCGCAAAAATATCTCCTGTCAGGTATTCCTTTTTATAATTTTTTAATGTTGGAAATAATCTTAGTTTCACAATTCTGCCTCTTTTACATTTTGGATTACTATGTCTGATGACCACGAATTGCTTCGCAGAAAACTGCTTCCGCAATTCTGTCAACATTCGGAATCCGCTGATTTGTTACACAAATCGCTTCTTCCTCATGTTTCGCGGGTTTCAAGGTCAAAAGCTTTATCATGCAAGCATGAACAGCTTTCGCACTTTGAAACCCTGTCATCAGAATATATTATACCAGTATTTTTGTGAGAATCAACTGTTGCATCAAGATCTGTTTTAATTTTAAATGTCAACCTATTCTGAAAATAATAGTTGACATTTGTTTTTTTTTGTTGCATAATCTAGGGGATTCGGTTTTACCGGTCTTTCATTTTATTTAGAAAAAAGGAGATTTATTACTATGTCAGAAAAAGTCACTACACTGCCAAAGCAGGCAGTATCCATTGAAACGATTGTGATTGTGGGTATCTTTACTGCCCTTTCCGCTGTTATATCAGCATTACCGATTGGTATCAAGATACTGGGTGTACCTGCAACTCTCCAGACATTTGCCATGGCATTCCTGGGATTTGCACTCGGCCCGGTACTCGGAACAGCCTCATGCGGAGTCTATATCCTGATGGGATTAATCGGACTTCCGGTATATAACGGATATACATCCGGTCCTGGTGTTTTATTCGGGGTAACCGGAGGATTTCTGTTTGGATTCCTGTTCCTTTCTTTTTTAAGCGGTGGCGGCATTAAATATACAAAGAAAGATTATTATCCGGTATTAAAAAATATTATCGTCATTGTTTTCTCGCTTATCGGACTGCTCATCTGTCATCTGCTCGGAAGTGCACAGTTTTCCGTTTTATGCCATAAGACATTTTCAGAGAGCTTTTTACTTGTATCATTGCCATATATTCCAAAGGATATTGTTTCTGTCATTCTTGCTTATGTCATTGCAGTATCTGTACGTACCGCTCTTTCCAAAGCAAAACTTCTTCCGGAATCCATCCGGTAGAAAAAAACCGGGGCAAGACTTTCCTGCCCCGGTTTTTTATTTGCCACATCTTATCCAATCAATACCGTTTTCTCTTCCATCTGCTGTAATGCCATCTGCACCATTTCCTCCAGTCCTGCCTTTTTAAGGAAAAATAATCCTGATACAGGTCCCTTTATTTACTTCACTTTCTATCTCAATCTTTGCATTATGGTAAATCGCACCATGCTTGACAATGGATAATCCGAGTCCGGTACCTCCGATTGCTTTGGAATGACTCTTATCGACCCGGTAAAAGCGTTCAAACACACGTTCGATATCATTCTGTGGAATTCCGATACCGGTATCACTGACCGTAAGGATTACCCTCTGTCCGCTTTTTCTACCTTCCTCTACCGATACGGACACCGTACCGCTTTCCTTATTGTACTTTATGGCATTTTCAATCAGGTTATGAACCATCTCGTTTAAAATCTGACGGACACCGTATACCACGGCATTACAGCCGGATGAGGTAACACAGATTTTTCGTTTCTGTGCAAGTTCCTGAAGATAACGGATATTTTCCGATACAATATCCAGAAGACATACCTCTTCTTTCTCGAGTTCGACCTGATTATCATCCAGTCTTGAGATCTTGATAATGTCTTCTACCAGATGTATCAGGCGCAATGCCTCGGTATGAATAATTCCGGCAAAATTAAGCATATCCTCTTCTTTTACAATGCCGCTTTCCATAATTTCTGCATATCCGGAAATCGAAGTAAGAGGGGTTTTCAGCTCATGGGAAACATTCGCAGAAAATTCGCGCCGCAGTTCATCCCGCAGTTCTTTCTCTGTTTCATCAATAATTACAATTACGGCACCGGTAATATCCGTACCGATGATGACCGGACTTGCAATAACCTGATAAACTCTCTGGTGCAGATGTATCGTACTTTCGGAACGTTCTCCCTTTAATGCCAGTTCGATCTGACGGATAATGCTTTCGTTTCTGTTAAATGCAATAAAATTATGTATTCTTCCGGTTGTCTCATTGATATCCAGCAGTTCTTTTGCACTCCTGTTATAGGACAGTACATTTTCACCGGCATCTATGATAATCAGTCCCTCACTCATGTTCTGGGTAATGGCTTCAATCTCGCTTTTGGAAGATTCAATGTTTCTTATTTGCTCTTCAATTACATTTTTCTGTTTATTAATTTTCCTGATAAACGGATAAAGCTCTTCATAAATGGAATCATCCGCATTCAGGCTGCTATCATCAAAATTAATCCGGTTAATCGGTTCTACAATCTTCTTTGTCTGCTGTCTTGAAATAAGAAACGAAAATATCAGTACCAGAAGAATAATCACGATCAATTCGGGTAAAAGTTCCAGCATCTGTGAAAATTCGGAATTTTCTTCCATGGCAATTCTTAATATGGAACCGTCATCCAGCCGTTCCGCATAATAATAAGTCTTGACGGACAGGGTATTGGAATGTCTGGAACTTCTTCCGCTTCCCTCATTTACTGCCTGTATCACTTCCGGACGATCCATATGGTTGGACATCCCATCAATCTCATCCGTCGGAACTTCACTATCATATAGAACACTTCCATCCGGCGAAATATAGGTAATACGGTAATCTGTCTTATTATCCATTTCT
>OLSL01002562.1_pt1 | contig 14460 bp, 16 predicted proteins | sample 1672511 | NCBI WGS metagenome assembly OLSL01 (sample SAMEA3136694, study PRJEB25190) | human gut metagenome | biome: human gut; feature: human-associated habitat; material: faeces | place: Austria | collected 2013
GGTGCCATTGGTGTTCCCATCTTAAGTGCGCCGTCTTCGCATACAACTTCACAGTTGATATCGTAACCGAACTTACAGTTTACGAAGCATTCTACGTCGATGCAGATACCACTCTTTGTACGCATCAGCATGATCTGTGGATCTTTCAGCTCTGAGCGAGAATATTTTGTAACCTTTGGCATGATAACCTGTACGCTTTCATAATCATCATTTACCAGCCAGTGGCATAAATCGATCTCATGGATAACAGTATCATGTACTGCCATTGGTGTGTTGTAGTTAGTTCCAACTTCCGGATTACGGTGTGTGCAGTGCATCATCAGCGGCTCTCCGTACTCTCCTGTTGCAATCGCATCTTTAATCTGGTTGTATCCTTTGTGATAACGTCTCATGAATCCTAACTGGATCAGATGCTTTCCTGCTGCTTCTTCGGCTTCCATAACTTTCTTGCAGTCATCTGCTGTTGTACAGAGAGGTTTTTCACAGAACACTCTTTTTCCAACTTTGATTGCCTCTAACAAGTCATCTACATGTGCGAATCCAGGTGATACGATCAGTACTGCATCTACTTCCGGATCATTGATCAGGTCTTTGCCGTTTGTATATACCTTTGCGCCTCCTGCAATCTCAGCTGCTTTCTTAGCACCTTCTTCAAATACGTCAGATACTGCAACTACCTGCGCTCCCTGTGTTCTCTCTGTGATTCTCTTGATATGATCTCTTCCCATTCCGCCACATCCGATTACTCCTACGTTTAACATAATTTTTTCCGCCTTTCTGTTTGGGTTTGTCTTTCAGACATCTCCACCCTATCAAAAAGCTTAAAACTATGAAAGAAACGCTCTTTCACATACGTGATACGATTCGTATCATTCCCGCAAATGCTTGTTTTTCAATGTATTCTTCTGATTATCTATCCTTGTAGCTTCTATTGTTTCGGACACTCCGCCTGCGCTATAAAGACTTGAAGTCCCTTTTTTGAGTATATCTCGATTTCGTCAGGTTGAACCCCGGCAATTTTTGATATCTTTCATAAAATGGAAAAGAGGATGCCCCAACAAAAGGCAGCCCCTCCAAACATTTATTCTACATTAGTTAGATGGATTCTCATCTTCCTCAAGTTTCTGTACTCTTCTTTTATATATTTTAGAAGATATCATTAATGCTAATAAACATAAGATTTCCACCTGCACAAACACAATAATTCCGGTTGCAATTGAACCAATAAGTTTATGGTAATTCCGATAGGAAACACTAAACCATATAATTCCTGTCAACACTGCCGCAATACTACTGACTATGACATTCGTCTTGAAATTCGGTTTCAATCTCCTGTCCCAGATTCCATTTCGGATACATGCAACCAAAAGATAAAAGGCAAGACTCATAAGTACAGCCCCTTCTCCGGCAAGATTCTTAATACTGTCATTCCCCACTATCATTTGTATTGCCATTACAATCAGCAATCCCCAAAAAGCAATCCAACATCCATTATGTTCGATTTTAAGAAGTTTTAGTTCCTGACGTTCATCTAAATTACTTTTCATCTTCCTAATTTTCATCCTCTTCATCCTCCCAGAATAAATCATCTAAACGTTTATCTAATACGCGACAAATTTTACAACACAGTTTTATTGTGGGATTATATTCTCCCTTTTCGATAGCATTTATAGTTTGCCTTGAAACACCAACAGCTTCTGCTAAGACCTTTTGCGTCATATCTTTTTCAGCCCTTGCCACTTTTATCGCAATATTTTTTGCCACTTTATGTTCACCTCCATTTATAAAGTAACACTTCTTTTCCATAATGTCAATTATATTTTACTTTTTGTCTTGTATATTAAGATAAGAATGCCCTTAATGATTAACCCATAATTGAATCTTTACTTCACGGTAAAAAAATTCCCTGTCATTTTTATGTCCATAAGTACTCTTTCAGGTGTATCCAAATTGCTAAAAATGCGTTATGTAATAGTAAAATACCACAAAAATCGAGTACAAATTTTGTAATGGGTTATGCGCTTAACCTTTGTAAATTCCACATTTATAATGTACCATATAATCATAATATCGCAGAAGAAGGAATGGAAATGACACAGAACAGAGTTAGAATCGTAGATGTTGCAGATGCGTTAGGTCTTAGTACTGCTACTATCTCAAATGTGATCCACGGCAAAACAGAAAAAATTTCAGATGAGACGGTAAAACGCGTCCAGCAGGAACTTGAAAGGTCGGGATATATCCCGAATATGGCTGGCATTTTGCTTGCGAGAAATAATTCAAGAATCATCGGAGTGGTGGTGAATGACCATGAAAAGTATGAAGGCAGGGTTTTAGAGGATGGATTTGTGATGTCATCGCTGAATGCTCTTTCCCATGAGGTTAATGAAAAAGGTTATTTTCTGATGATAAAAACGACATCTGATATCAGAGAGATTCCGGTATTTGCATCCATGTGGAATATGGATGGGCTGATTCTGATTGGATTTTGTGAAGCTGATTATGAAAGCCTTAGAAATCAGATGAGGATTTCGTTTGTAGTGTATGATGGCTATTTTGAAAAATGCTCAAAGGTAGTAAATCTGGTCATCGATCATTATGACGGCGGCTATCAGGCCGGGAAATATTTAAAGGAACTGGGACATAAAAAAGCATTATGCTTAGCAGATAATTTCATCTGCATGGATAAAGAGCGCATCGAGGGGTTTCGTAAAGCCTTTGAACACGGAGAAACATATAGATGGGAAATACCAAAGACAGAAAAAGAAAGAATGCGCTTTTATGAGGATAACTATATGCAATTGTTAAAAAGCAATGTTACCGCTGTTTTTGCAGTGTCCGATTTTTATGCACTTGAGTTTATGAGATTTTTACAAGGAAAGAACATTCAGATTCCAGAGGATATCCAGATCATCGGCTTTGATGATAACATGGCAAGCAGGGAAAGTAATCCTTCCCTCACAACGATTCATCAGGAAGCAAACTTAAGGGCGAAAGCAGCAATTGAATGTCTGGAGGCAATGCGCGATGGAGCAGAATATAAGACAGAAATCGTGCTACCGGTTGATTTAGTAAAAAGGGAAAGTACGAGGAAATTATAATGTCAAAATTTATGAAATCGTTGTGTAAAATAGCAATTCCTGTCACATTGCAAAGTATGCTGCAGGCATCATTTTCAATTGTTGACCAGATTATAATCGGACAGTTAGGGGAGACAAATATATCAGCAGTTGGATTATGCGGTAATTTTTCAGTGGTGATTGGTGCGGTAACGGTATCGGCTTTACTCATTCTTTTGGCTGGAGTATATACCGAATTATATCGTGTTGATGACAGCGTAAAAGAGCTTGGAAAGACACTGCTTATCGTATTTGCCTTGTATGCTCCGATCAAGGTGGAAAATATGATACTTGGCGGAGGCATTATAAGAAGTGGCGGTAACACCAAAATCATTATGATCATTGATATTGTTGGCACATGGTGTATCGGAATTCCACTGTGTCTGCTTGCAGCATATGTATTCAAGTGGGGAATTGTTGGTGTGTATACATTGCTTACCACGGAGGAATTGTTCAGGCTTGCTGTATCGTTAATTATCTTTAAAAGGCGTAACTGGATCGTTAGTTTATGCTGATTTACTTCTTGCAGGACTTTTACGACGAGATTGCCGACCAGATCTTCAAACTCCGGGAACAGCGAGAAAAATGTACGGTCAATACTGCTGCCAGAGACGCACAGATTGCCCGCATCAACGAGCTGCAGGATTTTCATCAAACAGCCCCCTGCTCGCTTAAGCATAGACGCACAAATGCCTCACAGCTGGTTTTAAATCCAGCCGTGAGGCATTTTTCAACTATTTATTTCTTTAAGAACTTTGCAATTTCATCAACGAGTTCCGGGTGCCATGAATCGGAATTTAATACACCTTTATGCCACATCGAAAACTTAGCACCGGCATCCGTTGTGCCCCAACCATTGCCGTAATGAATAAGCAATCCCATTTTTTCCATGATTTTGTTTAGAGCATTTACGCTTTTAACATCTAGTCCCACATCCTGCAGTTTTTTACAATTTCTCTTTTGTACAAATCACCCTTGTAATTATAAGGCATAGTTTCACCAACCTCAGCACATTATCGAATAATCAAGTTTAATCGTTATCGTTCTGAGCAGATGAAGTTAACTCCATCATCTTTTGTGCGTATGTAGCTCCATCAATTTCTTCATCAGCATACTGTCGCATAAGCTCATCAATCTGTTCTTTTAACTCTTCTCTAGTCATCTTTTCGCTCCCTTAAATTATTTGTTATAGTTTCTAAAGTCTTCTTCTGATTCATAAATATCATCAGCGGAAATACTATTCTTATGACCGCATTCGGTACACTTCCACACATAATGATGGTCATCAAATCCCGGTTGGTCATTCAAATAAGCATTACAACGGTCACAGTACCAATCAATTTCCGGAAATCTTTCACTCATCTTCGCTACCTCCTTTTTCATCTGGATGTGCAGCATCATATTCTTTAATACCATTTATGATTTCTGCTTTTGCTTTTTCTATTTCGGTTTCGTTGTTCTTCTTTCTCGATTTGAAATAGTCAACAACTTTAATAGTTGCCGCAGTCAATAATGAAGCACCAACTGCCGCTACTCCAAGCCAAGGCAGCATCTCCATTTTACCTGCCTCTTTGCTTACAAGCTCCAGCATTTCAACATACTTTTCTGGGCCTCCTGCTGCTTTTGCAGCTTTTGATAATTCTGCATAATCCCAATTCTGAGCCATACTATTCCTCCTCTTGACTTTTAGTCTTTTCATCTAGCTCTTTTATAAGTCTTTCTGCTTCATTAATACGCTGTTGTTCTTCGTCAATCTCTTCCTGAAGATGCTTGATATTCTTTTTCTTTCTAGCAATAATTTCTTTGGACGATTGGATATTGTCTAACAACAACTTACGTATTTCTGAAGTATTAACGTGAGCATTTTTTATCTCATCATTCTTTATAAGCTGTTGAGCAAGAATGCCTCCAACAATCGCAGCTATAGCTTTTACTGCACATACTCCTGAATGCGTTTATAGGTCGGATGCTCCTTAACCGCTCCGGTTTCCACTTCCATTCTGACCTCAACCGTCAGTGGATTTGTTTCCCGTGACAAAAGGACAACCGTCTCTATATGTGAATCATTGTCCAAACTCAAGCTCATATCTTCCGCAATGACTGGAAGCCTGAATTTGATGGACTTGAGCCACTGACCGTTGGACTGCCGTTCCTCGTAAATCTGAACCTCGGAAAGCAGCGATTCCATGAGCTGCCGCTTTTCCTGATCGTCCATGACGGAATAGAGCTTATCAAAGTAAATCAGCACCTTGTAGATGTTGTCGCCTGTCAGCTTTTCCGCCTCAATCGCCATTTTCTTGGCTCTGGCAGCAACGAGCTGGTTTTCTGTATCCTCGATCTTATCATACATCTTGTAAAGCCGGTCATCAAGGTCTGCTTTGCGTTTGATGTAGTGCTTATCGTCCGGGTCGAGGGAATCAATTTCATCCATCAGCCGTGCCTTTACTGAATAGCTCTGGCGAAGCTGCTTTTCATGCGCTGCGATCTCCTGCTCAATGGAAGAGGTATCCACCTTCATGCTGATTTTTTCCTGCATCATGGCAGCGAACTTCGGATTGCTTACCAGCTTTACGATAACCTCAGCAACGGCGCTGTCCAGCAGTTCTTCATTGATCTGTTTCTTGAAATCGCATTTATGTCCGTGCGTCATTGTACGATGCTTACAGCCATAGTAATAAAAATCCTTGTATTTTGAGCCGTCCGCCTTATGTTTGATGCTTTTGTTTCCGTACATTCCCACACCGCAGACCGGACATTTTACAATACCGGACAGCAGATGAATTTTGGTGTCCTTACCCCTGTTGACGTGTTCGTATTTCTCCGCTTGCGCCAGCAGCTTGACCTGCGCCTCGTGCCATAGTTCTTCGGAAACGATTCCCTCATGCAGACCATCCACCAGCAGATAATCGTCCTGTTCCACCAGCCGGTAATCATTTCGGGTGCCATGCACCTTTTCCGTCCGGCGTCTGCCATAGGCGATTTTCCCGCAGTATACCGGATTTTTTAGAATTCTGCGGATCAGTGCTGCATCGAATAAGGGATTTTTTCCGTTTTGCCTTTGAATTTTGTGAATCCCGTGGGTTGCAAGGTATTTTGCAAGACCGTTTGCACCGGTATCCGTATGCACATACTGGTCAAAAATCACGCGGATTGCCGCCGCTTCTTCCTCATTGATGAAAAGCTGTCCCTTTTCCAGCTTGTAGCCATAAGGCGCAAAGCCGCCGTTCCATTTACCCTCACGGGCTTTCTGGATTCTGCCCTCCATGGTCTGCACACGGATATTTTCACGCTCAATCTCTGCAACCGCTGACAAAACAGAAATCATCAGCTTTCCCGCATCCTTGGAGGAATCGATCCCATCCTCCACGCAAATCAGGTTAACGCCAAAGTCCTGCATAACCTGCAAAGTGGACAGCACATCTGCCGCATTTCTGCCGAAACGGGAGAGTTTGAACACCAGCACATAGGACACGCCGTCTTTACCGGACTTGATATCCTCCATCATGCGGTTAAACTCTACACGCCCTTCAATGGACTTGCCGGATTTACCGGCATCCTCGTATTCGCCCACAATCTCATAGTCATTGAACTCGGCATAGGCTTTCATTCTGGATTTCTGTGCATCCAGAGAATATCCGTCAATCTGCATGGCGGTGGACACGCGCGTATAGATATAGACTTTTATCTTTTCTTTTTTCATCATGTCTTCTCCGCCTCAGCCTACTTTTTATCTGTTTTATGCTCCAACAGCTTGATGGAATCCAGATAATCGCGCTCAACTTCGCTGAGGGTACGGGCTTTGTATTTTCTGTACTCGCCGGTTGCCTTGTCGATAGCCTGCTTATGGCTGACGCTTCCGTTGCCAATCAGCAGCTGCTCTCCACTCATGGTCAGAATCCGATCAAGATGCTCTGACCAGTCCTGCATGGTCATTGCCCGCTCCCGCTCCGCCTGTCGTTCCGCAAAATCCAGATATCCGGACACAAGCTGCCCCATAGCACGAAGCTCTTTCTCGTTCAGATAGTTCTTGGCAACTACCGCCTCTTTCAGCGTGGGCTGATTGCCCGCAAAGGTGGTCAAGCCCATAAATTCTTTCTCCGCATCGGCGCGTGTGTAAATGACCTCCGCCGCGGTTTGTCCATGAATGGCATAATGAATCTTGTTTTGGACTTTCTTGAAAAACTGAACGGAGATTTCCGCCTTGGGATCATAGTCAATACTGGTCGCGTAGATTTCAAGCACCTGACGGTAAAACACCTTTTCGGAAGCGCGGATATCGCGGATACGCTCCAGCAGCTCCTTGAAGTATCCGCCGCCGCCCAGATTTTTCAGGCGCTCATCATCCAGAGCAAAGCCTTTTCGCATATACTCCTTCAAAATTCCCGTTGCCCAAATACGAAACTGCACGCCGCGCTGAGATTTCACACGGTAGCCGACAGAAATGATGACATCAAGATTATAGTAATCCACCTGATAAGTCTTACCGTCAGCGGCAGTTGTTGCAAAATTTGCAACAACTGCTTCTCGCTTCAATTCGCCCTCAGTGAAAATGTTCTTGATATGTCTGGAAATAGTAGATTTGTCACGCTGAAACAGCTCCGCCATCTGGTCAATGGACAGCCAAACGGTATCTCCATCGAAGGTCGTTTCGATCTTTGTCAAGCCATCCTCTGTGGTATAAATCATCATTTCAGAATTGTTCTGCTCATTCTCCCAGCGTTCCATGGTCACTTCACCTCGTTTTCTGCCATTGCAGGAGCTTTTGCTCCTGCAATGGGAGTTTGGACACTTATTTCATGATAATTATATCATGCCGCTTTCACGGGTTCAATATCGTTTTCGTGAATATTCTTATCAGCATCATCTTTTTCAGACACGGCTTCCTCTATGACGAGATCGGGCAGCGCGTCAAGATTCAGAATCACGGCATACTTTTCAATCAAATTTGCCAGCAAAGCGGCGAAGCCGCTCCATTCATCTACCATAGGCAGTCTCCCTCTCTTTCTCCGTTCTGTGCGTATATGCCGCCAGCACTTCCTTCGGAATACGATCCAGCACGGCGACGGCATCCTCATAATCCCGATGCAGCTTGGCGTCAGCCAGCTTTTTCAAGGTACTTCCCTGCGTGGCTTTGTCCAGCGACTGTTCCAACTGCTCCGTTTTCTTTTTCAGCTTTTTATTTTCGGCAGTCGTGGCGATAAACGCCGTATTGTACTTTTTCAGCGTCGTGTGCATCTGCTCCACAGCCGGGATATACTTGTCCAAAAAAGCGCCGATTTCTGCTGCTTTTCCTTTGGCATTGAACGCATTGACGCCTGAAAGCAATTCTTCCAGCTTGGCCTTCTGCTTGGTCAGGCGAGTCATTTCCTTGAATACCCGCGGTGGGATATGGTCGCGTCCGGTTTCACTGGCACTCTCGCCGCGCTCCAAATCGGGGTATTTTTTGACCATATGCTCCCAAAATCTGTCCTGCCATTGCGTTAGCTTCTTCTTGTTGCCTACGATTTCTTTGGCACAGAGCCGCCCATCCGCTGTCAGCGGGACAAAAGAAAGGTGCATATGGGGCGTTTTCTCGTCCATATGCACCACAGCGGATAGGATGGTTTTCGGGTCTTGGTGTTCCCGGATAAAGTTCAGTGCCTCCTGAAATAGGCTTTGATTTCAGCTTTTTTCTTGCCCTTGAAGAACTCCGGCGTTGCGGTCACAAGGGCTTCTACCACACGCACGCTGTCCGAGCGGACGCGGCAGCCTGCTTCTACAATCTGCTTTTCAGCCTCGGCACGATACTTGCGCTGTGGCGTAATCAGGTGAAAATTCAAGTGACTGCGGCTCTTGTCGATGTCTGGATTGCTGGCGTAATTCTCCTTTGTGCGCTCATTGTGCGACTCAATATTGGAAATCTCCGGCCCTTTGTACTTGGCAAAGCGAAGGATGGCAAACTGTGGCTTACTCATTTAGTTCACCCTCCGTTTCTGCCATACGAGGTCATAACCCAGCGCGTCGGCAAGCTTGACGACCTCTTTATAGCGGATGCTCTCCCGCTGCAATTTTGCGGACAAATTGGAAACGCTATCCGACCAGCCATATTCATCATGTAATAGGTCAACAACCTCCTGCATGCAAGTCAAGCTGACAATCGGAGAGCGGTTGAAAGATTTACGAGTAGAACGAAAGCTGACCTTGGAGCAGCTTGCCGCCGAGGTGGGTATCTCGAAATCCGCACTTGGCAAATATGAATCGGATAACGGCAAGGACATCAGCCCGTACAGCATTCTGTTGCTGGCTGACTATTACGGTGTTTCCTGCGACTATCTGATGGGACGGACGGAAACAAAAAATCACCCAAACACAGCTCTGCATGAGCTGCATTTGGGTGATGCTTCGATTGATGTATTAAGAACAGGCAAGTTCAACCACCGGCTGCTGTCGGAACTGATCTGCCACAAGGATTTCCAGCGCTTTATGCTGGATGCTGAGATTTACGTTGACCGGATCGCAGATATGCGCGTCAACGATATGAACGCCGTGCTGGAAGCCGTCCGGCAGACGGCACTGATGAAAAACGGCGGTGAGGAAAATGACCTGCATCTGTGGACATTAGAAGTGGCGCAGATTCGGGAAGATGAATATTTTGGGAACCTGATTGCAGATGACCTGAAAGGCATTCTTCGTGATATTCGGAGTGAACACCGCCCCGATACCATGACGGCGGATGAAGTCTCCTTTGCAGAAAATATGCAGAACCAGTTACGGGAGGCAATGAACTTTGAGGGAAGCTCGGAAGAAAAGAAAGCAAAAGCATTGCTTGCCACATTAGGGATCGATTACGATGCCATCACAATGGAACAGTTTGTCAACTTGATTGAGGTGCTGAAGCTGTCCAAACACCTGAAAAGCCCCATCAGCCAGCGCGGGAAAACGGCCATGACCCATGGCAAAGGGAAGCGGAAGAAACACTGAAACAAAGGCGGCGCTGCGGCGGGACGGGGGCTTTATATACCTCTGCCTCCTTTTCCGGCCAGTCGGATTTTGCTTCTCAAAAATCCTGCGTTTGTGCCGTAACCCCCGTCACAAAATCCGCCTGTCCTACTGCCGCGAAAAAGCGTTTGTTGCCACACTCTGCCGCACCGCAGAGTACGCCGCCAACCCCTTTCCCGCGTCAGCCGGAAGCAAAGGTATAACACACTAGACTTTGCGAAGCAAAATCGTGTGCCAACAGGGATGCTGCGCGCCCCTATTGGAAACCCCGCGGCAACGGGGCGCGGGTCTCCGGCGGAGACCTCAAAGCGTGAAACGCTTTGAAGCGCTGACCGAGCCGACAGGCGAGACCTCCCTTTGAAATCCCTCATTTTCTTCGCAGGCGCATATACAAACTGCAAAAGGCAGCTTGTCATGCCTGCTCTGAAAACACAAAACCGCTGTAATCTCCATCCTGCGCGGGATGGGGATTACAGCGGTTTCTTTCTGACGCACAGAGCAGCTTCACTCCGTATAATACTGCGCCTGTGCGTTCCAGAGCGCGTAGTATTTGCCGCCCCGATCGGCGAGCAATTCGGCGTGACTGCCCTGCTGGATGACCGCGCCCTCGTGGAACACGGCGATCTCGTCACAGAATTTGCAGGAGGACAGGCGGTGGGAGATATAGATGGCAGTCTTATTGCCTGCGATCTCATCGAACTTACTGTAGATCTCCGCCTCGGCGATGGGGTCCAGCGCCGCCGTTGGCTCGTCGAGGATGATGAAGGGTGCGTCCTTATAGAGCGCGCGGGCAATGGCGATCTTCTGCGCCTCGCCGCCGGAAACCTCGACACCGTCCTCGGAGAGATTTTTGTAAAGCATGGTGTCCAGACCCTTTTCCATCGCTGCAAGACGGTCTGCGAAGCCTGCATCGATCAGAGCCTTCTTTGCCCGGTCACGGTCATATTCCATGCTGCCCGCCACATTGTTGCCCAAGGGCTGGCAGATGAGCTGGAAATCCTGAAATACCACGGAAAATATGCCCATGTAATCATCATAGCGGTACTTGCGGATGTCGATGCCGTTGAGCAAAATCTGCCCCTCCTGCGGGTCGTACAGGCGACACAGGAGCTTGATGAAGGTGGTCTTGCCGCTGCCGTTTTCGCCCACGATGGCAAGCCTTTTTCCGACCTTGAACCTCATATTCACATGGCGCAGCGCCCAGATGTCCGAGCCGGGATAACGGAAGGAGACGTCCCGAAACTCCACGTTATACTGACGATCCGACCTCTTTTCGGTGGTGAGACTCCCCTGATACATGGAATTTGGAATGTCAAGAAACGTATAGATGGCCTTGAGGAACTCAGCATTGGCCCGCATATGACTGACGGTGCTCAGTAGCAGGGCGGCGTTGCCGGAAAATGTGGTCACGGCGCTGACATACTGGGTCACGCTGCCGATGCCGAAGGCACCGCCCAGCGCCTTCAAGCATACGAACACATACACAACGCCGGAGAGAACAGCGGATAGAGAGGCGGCCAGCGCCTTGCTCAGTCCCACAGTGGTTTGGGACGCCTTTGCCACGGGAGAGCCAACGCCGAAGATATTCACTGTGCGGACATAATGCTCCGCCAGTTCGCTCTGGCGGTACATTCTGCGATCCATGTCTTTTTCCTTGTCCCCCGGCTGCATGAAAACGAAGTGGCTGAACACGCGATTGCCGAAGCATACCTGCTCTGCCAGCGTGTTCCAGGCAGAATAGGCTCTGCCGGCCAGCGCCGGACCAAGGCAGGTAACGGCGGCAATCAGCAGAAGGATGCCCACAAGGAAAAGCGGGTGATTGAGAGCGGTCAATTTTCCCGCCGAGGTCGGGACTTGCCGGGTGAACAGGCTCACCGTCAAGGCGGCAGCCCCTAAAATGCCGGTGATGCCTTGGACTGCCTGCGTATAGTACAGCTTGAGATGGGCAAAGCCCCAACCGGACCAGTCGGCATTCTGCCGGATCTGAGAGAACAGATCACGTGTTTCCTGCCTGTCACAGTCGGCATAATCCATCCGCAGAAATTTCTCGGTATACAGAACTTCTTTCTGTCTGTCAAGCAGTTCGCTCCGGACATTTTTCCACCTCTCCAGCACGGCCTTGAGCAGCTCTGCCGCAGCACTGACCGCTACGATCCAAAGGACCCATTTGGCCAGAATCTCCGGTCTGCGAAGGGTGGATAGTTCATCGACAAGCCGGGCGGAGAGCCAGATGACCGCATAGGGCGATGCTGCCTCCACAACAGCACAGAGGATAAACGGCATAAAGCAGCCCGGTGCGATCCGGCGCATATCTCGTGCCGCCCGGCGGTGGATGGCAAAGGTCTCCCGCAGGCTCATACCCTCAGCTTTCTTCTTCATCCTGCACACCTCCTTCCTGATAATAGCGGCTCTGCACGGCAAATAGCTCCGCATAAGCACCGCCCTTTGCCAGTAACTCCTTGTGGGTACCCTCCTCGGCGATGCCGCCGTCTGCTATAAAGAGGATGCGGTCACAGAAGCGGGTGGACGCCAGTCGGTGGGAGATGAACACGGAGGTCTTACCCGCCGTCATATCGCTGTACTTTTGGTAAATATCGTTTTCCGCAATGGGGTCCAGCGCCGCCGTAGGCTCGTCCAGAACGAGGATGGGCCCGTTCTTATAAAGCGCTCTCGCCAGCATCAGCCGCTGGGTCTGGCCGCCGGAGAGCTGTACGCCGTCCAGATACACCTCCCGGCCAAAGTGGGTATCCACCCCTTGGGGGAATTTGGCAATAGCCTCTGTCAAGCCGGCCTGTGCAAGGCAGTGATCGACTTTTACTCTGTCGATATGCTCGGTGGTCTGGGCAACACATTCCGCAATGGTGGTATCCAAAATGGAAAACCCCTGAAATACAGCGGAAAACAGGCGGTAATACGCGCTGCGGTCAAATTCACGAATATCCTGCCCGTTTAGCAGCACGCGCCCCTCGGTGGGGTCGTAGAAGCCGCAAAGCAGCATCACCATGGTGGTCTTGCCCGCACCGTTCAAGCCCACCACCGCCAGCTTTTCGCCGGGATGGATGGTCAGGTCTATGTGTCTGAGGATATCCCTCTCCGTGCCCGGATAGTGGAAGGACACGTTCTCCAGCCGCAGCTCATACCCGTCGGCTGCGGGCGGCTGCACTCCGCCCTCAAACCGAAACGGCTCCGGAATGTTCAGATATTCCTGTATTTTGGACAGGTCGATGCTCTCCTTATGCAGTTGGCTGCACTGGGTCAGGATGCCGGTCACCCACGATGCAGCGCCGCTGACGGCGGTAAAGTAGAGCAAAAATGTCGATGCAGGCCAGCCATGTACCAGAGTTTGCCGAATCAGATACGCATACGCGATGCCGTTGCGAAGAAGCGTCAGCGCCACGTCAGCCACATTAGCCCAGAGATAAGTCCTTTCCCGGCGGGCGATGAAGGCGGAGAGTGCCTTCATGGATTTTTCCCGCAATTCCCGCAGCCAAGGGACTAAACCAAAGACGCGGATGTCCTTGGCAAGCTGTATCTGCCGAGGCTGCGTCAGAAAATAGTGCAGTTCCTTGTCATACTGTTCCCGTTCATCCCGGTGGCGGTACTCCCACTCACTGATGTAGTGGGAAACGAAGAAGTCTGCTGCGGCGGTCAGCACCACCAGCAGAATCAAAAAGCGGCTCAAGCGGGAGAACAGCAGCAGATATACGGCAAAGCCGCCGAGATTTGCCAGCAGCTCCGTCAGCGTTCGCCAAATATGCTCCGCCGCATCGTCGTTGCCGCTGGTGGCCCGCTGCGCCTGCTCCTCCAGCTTCAGAATTTTGGAGTCGTGGACATTTGGGTAGGAGGTCTCGCAGCTTTTCCGGGAGATCATGCGGATGATGGCACAGCGAACATCGACCTCACCGGGCATCCGGATGGCATCGCAATACGCCGCAGCCCCCTGTAAGAGAAGAAGTGCCGCTGTGAAAAATCCGATAGTTGTCAGCAACTCCCCCACGGGAACGCCCTGCTCCACCCTCGTAAGAATTTCCGGTGTGACGTAGAGCTGCGCCAAATCCAACGCCACTTTGATGGCCGCGACCACAACGCAAAGGAGTAGCACTCTCCTGCGCTTCTCCCAAGCGGTCCGCACCATAAAGCAGACATTTTGCCGGACGCTGTACTTCGGTTTTTCTCTGTGTTTCATGTCGTTTCACCTCACGCACATAGCATAGCAGAAAAAATCGTCCCCGGTTGATTCCGGGGACGAATCGCTTTTTCCGGGGGATGAATTGCAGCTCTCATACTGATTCCTGATTAAAACATTTAATCAGGAATCCCGTGTGCTACGCACACTCGCATCGTGCTGACGCACGCTGCGCCG
>OLSL01002568.1_pt1 | contig 14414 bp, 11 predicted proteins | sample 1672511 | NCBI WGS metagenome assembly OLSL01 (sample SAMEA3136694, study PRJEB25190) | human gut metagenome | biome: human gut; feature: human-associated habitat; material: faeces | place: Austria | collected 2013
TCTCCCCGGGGCCCGGCGAGAGGCCGACCGTCCACGCCGACCGCGGATGCCATTACCGCCGGGGCGGGTGGAAGGCCGTCTGCTCGGACTTCGGGCTGACGAGGTCCATGTCGCGCAAGGCCACGAGCCCCGACAACGCGGCGTGCGAGGGCTTCTTCGGCGCCTTCAAGAACGAGGTCTTCTACGGGAGGGACTGGTCGGGCTGGACGGCGGAGGAGTTCATGGCGCTGCTCGAGGCGATGATGAGATGGTGGTCGTCGGGCCGCCTCAAGGGATTCCGCGACGACGGGCCGCTGCGCTACGATACGATCGACGGCCGCCCTATGCGGCTGGGGCTCGCCGCATAGGGCGGCGTGTCCAAGAAAACGTCCGCACCCCCTCGTTCTTGAAACTCTTGCCGCGCTTGCGGCCTTGGCTACGATCTTCGATGCTATTCGGAGTGAATGGGAGAGACATAAACGCAAACGGGATGGCTCAGGAGATGAAAATAGCCGAGAATAACCCCGGCTATCCATCGTAAGAACTGGGCCGCCCCACCATCCAAAGTCTGACCACCGAGGAATGGGGCTTTCCAGCCATGCTTGCATTGTAGCACGTGTCCTAGGGCATGATGGTGCAATTCCGCGTTTCATAGAATTGATGGAAGCAAGAGATGGCAAGGCCTCCGTCCTCCTTGTGCGTGATTGCCTCTGATGGCGCGCTATAATTGCTGCGACAAAGGGGGACGTATGGCAAAGATGGGTTACTACTTCAATCAGACGGCATGTATCGGATGCAAGACATGCCAAATCGCGTGCAAAGATAAAAATGACCTTCGTGTCGGTCTGTTGTTCAGGCACGTGCGCGACTTTGAGGTGGGGAAATATCCAAACGCTCGCGTATATCATCATTCCTCGACGTGCAACTATTGCGAATCGCCCGCATGCGTGGCGGCGTGTCCTAACGGGTCCATGTACATTGACGATGTGGATGGAACCGTGCAGCACGATTATTCGAAGTGCATCGGGTGTCAGTACTGCGTGCAAGCGTGTCCTTATGGCGTGCCGACGTATGACGAAGAGCTTGGCCAGGCAATTAAATGCGATGCGTGCATCGAACTGCGGGCGAATGGCGAGCAGCCGGCTTGCGTGGCGGCATGCCCCATGCGTGCGCTCGAATTCGGGCCCATTGCCGAACTCGAAAAGAAACACCCTGATGCCGTACGCACGATAGCCATTCTGCCTGAGCCTACGCAAACTCATCCCTGCACTATTATCGATGCCAAGGATTCTGCTCTCGACCCCGACTATGTGGAAGTGATGCTGTAGGGTGCTTCGCGTCGATGCGATCAATTAAAATGCTTCTCGCTTAGAATTCAGGATGGCTGTGGCGTTTGGTTTGCCTCGTCGCTTCGTGTCGCCCTCGTATGTAGGATGAAATATAAGGTTTTGCCTGGCGTGCGGTGCGAGTGCCTTTATCTACTGAAGCATCGATTTGAATGTTGCGACTTTGGCAATTAATAATTCGGAAAGATTCAAGTAAGAAATTCTCAAGGCACGCTGTATTGGTATTAATAAATACGGTTTTTACTCTGTGTTCAGAGGAGACGAGAAGGTCGCGGCGCAAAAGCGTCAAGGGGGAACTGAATACAGAAGGGGGAATAATGAGCTTTCTCGAGCGAATTCAGTCTTCCGGCATCAGTCGTAGAGGGTTCGTCAAGGCAAGCGCTGCTGCAGCGGCTGCTCTGTCGGTGGCAGGCATCTCCGGTTGCGCTCCGAATAGCGTCGAAGAGACTGCCGAAGAGACGGCAGGTTCCGAGCAACGTGACCTTGTGAGCGGCGAGTGGAAACCCGCAGCGTGCTGGCACAACTGCGGCGGTCGTTGTGCGAACAAGGTTCTGGTTCGCGATGGTGTTGCAATCAGGCAAAAAACCGATGACAGTCATGAGGATAGCGTCGACTATCCTCAGCAGCGCGGATGCCTCCGTGGTCGCTCCCAGAGGCAGCAGGTGTTTTCCGCAGATCGTCTGAAGTATCCAATGAAGCGTAAGAACTGGAGCCCCGACAACCCTCAGGGTGATTTGCGCGGCAAGGACGAGTGGGAGCGCATCAGTTGGGACGAGGCGTACGACTACATTGCCCAAGGTCTTCAGAAGGCGAAGGATGCCTACGGCAATCGCTCCATCCTTCTCCTGAAGGGTTGGAATTCCGAGATGACGCGTCCGCTGGGTCTGTTCGGTGGTTTCACGAATTTTTGGGACACGAACTCCTATGGTACGTGGTCGCTTACGGGCGGCAAGATTGGTTTCAAGTGCCTTGGCAATCAAGACCAGACTATCAATGACCGTTTTGACCTGCGCAATTGTGAGACCATCGTGATGATGGCCATGAATCCTGCGTGGAGCGCCGCTGGTAGCCAGATGCTCAATTACTATCAGGCGAAGAAGGCTGGCGCCAAGTTCATCGTTATCGACCCGATGTACAGTGAGACCGCTGCCGCCCTCGATGCCGAATGGCTGCCCATTCGCCCCGCCACCGACACCGCCTTCCTGCTGGGTCTTGCCTATGCGATGCTCGATCAGGACGACGAGAATGAGCTCATCGATTGGGACTTCCTCGACAAGTGCACGGTTGGCTTCGATGCCGATCATATGCCCAAGGATGCCAAGAAGAATATGAATTTCCGCGATTACGTCATGGGCGAATACGACGGCACTCCGAAGACCCCGGAATGGGCAAGCGAGATCTGCGGCGTGGACGCCGAGGCTATCGAAAAGCTGGCGGTCACCATGGGCAAGAATAACAAAGTTGCATTCTTGGTTTCTGCCGCTTCCGCTCGCGTGAACGATACCGACAATCTTCCTCAACTGGTTATGACTATTGGCGCCATGGGCGGCCATATTGGCAAGTCGGGTCATATGACGGGCACGACTATGCATGTGACTTCGGGCAACGGTGGTCCCGCGCTCATTGCAGCTGGCAAGGATGGACTGCCCGCTATCGAAAATCCCGTTGATGACGACATCAACGGCAACGAGGTGTGGGACGCCATCTGCGACGGCAGCTACACCTTTACTGGAACCGGTCACTACGATGTCGGCGAGAAGCGTGACATTGACATTCATGTCATCTATCAGTGTGGCGGCAACAAGCTCCAGACCAATATCGGCATGGGCCGTGGCATCGAGGCGTATCGCAAGGTCGACATGGTTGTTTCGCATGCACAGTTCTACACAACCAGTGCTCGCTACGCCGACATTGTGCTGCCTATCTCGACCGAGTGGGAGCGCGCGAATGGATTTGTGGGTGGAACGCTCGGTCATAAGAGCAACCGCGAGATGATTCAGTACTACGAGCGCATCGTGGATCCGCTGTACGAGAGCAAGTCCGACCAGGATATCGCGATGGAACTTGGTGAGAAGCTCGGTCTCAAGAGGGAAGACATCTATCCGTTTGACGCCAACCAGCAGTTCTTCAACACGCTGGCAAGCATGACGGTTGTGGAAGAGGACGGCAAGACTTACGTTCCCGCTGTGTCTATCACCCAGGAAGATATCGATGCGCTTGGTGTCGAGGGCACCCCGCAGGATGGCAAGATGCCGTATTCCGAGCTGCGTGAAAAGGGCGTCTACCAGGTTGAGCGCTACGAGGGCGACAACTATGGGTACATTGCGCTCGAGGACTTCTGCAAGGACCCCGAGGCCAATCCCCTCGAGACTCCGTCCGGAAAGCTCGAGATTTACTGCCAGTCGCTGGCCGATACGGTTAACGGTATGGGCTGGAGCGAAATCGAGCCTATTCCGACCTATATCGAGATTACGAATGGCTACGAAGCTGCGCAGAAGGGCGATTATCCTCTCCAGCTCATCAACCCGCACTACCTGCGTCGCGCCCACAGCGCATTCGACAACGTTGGCTGGTTGCGTGAGGCTTGGACGAACCCTGTGTTCATTTCCCGCAAGGACGCAGAGGATGCCGGCATTGCCGACGGCGAAACGGTGCTCATTACTACTGCGAACGGCTCTTCCGTCCGCAATGCGACGGTAACGTCCCGCATCCGCCCCGGTGTCGTGGCAATGCCTCATGGCGCATGGGTCGAGGTTGACGAGGAAACGGGAATCGATCGCGCCGGCGCCGACAACTACCTGTCGCCTCAGGCTCCTACTGGCCAGGGCGTTTCTGGTTACAACTCGGCCATTTGTAAGATTGAGAAGTACACGGGCGATCAGCTCGAGGCAGACGCCGACATGCCCGCCCGCATTCCTCTGAAAGATGGTGAATAATCATGTCTGAACAGAGCGCAACTGCCTCCGCAGGAAAATATGGATTCTATTTCGATCAGACCCTGTGCGTCGGCTGCAAGACGTGCCAGGTTGCATGCAAGGATAAAAACGATCTTCAGGTTGGCTACCTGTTCCGTCATGTACGTGATTTCGAGGTGGGGGATTATCCCGCTCCGCTCTCGTACCACTATGCTGGCACGTGCAACCATTGCGAGATGCCGGCATGCGTGGCAAACTGTCCGACCGGTGCTCTCTACATCGATGATGAAGATGGCGGCACCGTTCAGTACGACACTTCGCTGTGCGACGGTTGCCAGGCGTGCGTGACTGCGTGCCCCTATGGCGTGCCGGTGTACTTCGAGGAAGAGAAGGTCGTGCGCAAGTGCAACGCTTGCGCCGAGCTTCGCGCCAATGGCGAACAGCCTGCGTGCGTGGCGGCATGCCCGATGCGCGCACTCGAGTTTGGGCCCATCGATGAGCTCGCTGCCGCTCATCCTGACGCCGTGAAGGACATCGCTATCCTTCCGGATTCGTCCACGACGAGTCCGTGCACGCTTATCGATGCTCGTCCCGCTGCTCTCGAGGACGACTTCGTGGAGGTCCTCCTGTAAGGTAGCTCCATACTGTTGTAGGACGGCCACGGCGAATCCCCTCCCTTCGCCGCGGCCTGTCTTTGAAAGGTCCACCATGAAACACGATGACGCAATTGCCGCTGCGCTGGCAAACCGAAGCTTTGTATATACCTATCTGTGGCGTGCTTTTGCTGCCGAGCCCGACGAGGCGTTGCTGGCAACCGTCGCATCTAATCAGGCGACTGAGGAGTGCGTGATTCTTGCAGGCGAAGGGTCTCGCGCAGCGCAAGAGCAGCGTGTCTTGGTATCCACGGCATCGGCGCCCGATGCTCTCGAAGCGTTGAAATCCGACTATACGAGGCTGTTCATCGGCCCCGGCAAGCTACCTGCCCCGCCGTGGGAATCTGTGTATGTGGCGGGCGAGGATTTGCTGTTCCAACCGAGCACGCTTGAGGTGCGCGATGCATACCGCAAGGCTGGCTACCAGGCCACGGGGTATCCCCATGAGGCAGACGACCACCTTGCTACCGAGCTTGGATTCATGGAGGCACTCTCCAAGGATTCGCAAGCGGCATACGATGCGGGCGATTCTGCAAAGCTGCGTCTGCTGCTTTCCCAGCAGACGATGTTTCTCGCGCAGCATCTGAATGTATGGCTGCCTCAGTTCGTGGAGCGTTTGCTGAATACGGAGTCGCCAAAATTTGGCGAATTCTATCCGCGTTTTGCCGTGCTTGCTCGTGAATTGTGTGCCGCTGATGCTGCGGCGTTGGTCGAGATTTCGGGTTCCTTGCAGTAGTGAAGGTTGACGTGCTCGCGCGAATGTCGTGCGGGCACGTCTTTGATTTTGCCGCCTTATGATAGCGTGGCTCTTCGGTACGATTGACAAGGGCAAGCTGGGTTGAGCGAATGTGAAACGCCTCAGATGTAAGCGCAGGGCGTGGGGATTAAAGCCGGGGGAATTATGGACGCGGGCAAAATCAAACTCAAGACTAAGTTTGGCGTGCTTATCGTGGCGCTGTTTGTGGTGTCTTTGGTGGCGAGTTCATTGTGGACCTCGCATTCCCAACGTCAGCAGACCCTTAATGAGTTGCGCGAGAAAGGCCTGGTTCTTTCTCAGCAGATGACCGCCGTGTGGGATTTCATGAGCGCAAATCAGGATAGGTTCGAGGCATCGTCATTCTCTGAAACAGGCTCTTATCAGGGGCTCCACTGCGCTATCGCGGGTCGCTCTATCGCGCAGCTTTTCACCAATGAATCGGGTTATGTGACGCGTTTCGTCAATTTCGATCCGCGCAACATCGAGGATACGCCCGACGATTTTGAAGCTGCTGCGCTCGATGCGTTCCATGCCGATTCATCGCTCACCGAGTATTACGCTGTGACCGAATATGACGGTCAACAGGTGTTTCGTTATCTTGCTCCCATGAAAATCGAGCGCACGTGTCTGGAGTGCCACGGCGAACCCAAGGGCGAGATCGACATTACCGGCCATCCCAAAGAAGGATGGGCCATCGACGATATCGGCGGCGCCATCAGCATCGTCATCCCCATGGATCTCTATGTTTCCGCCGAGCAAGATAGCGTGCTGCAGAACGTGGTCTTTTTCATCGTGGTGCTGGTTGCGTGCCTGCTCATCGTGTATTTGACGCTCTCGCACTTGGTCACGAAGCCCCTTGGCAAGATTCGCCAAGGCGTGTCCCGCATCCAGACGGGCGATTTGGACGTGCGGCTTGACGGCGCCGAGTCATCTGCCGAGATGAACACGCTCGCGGCTGAATTCAACGACATGGCTCATGAGTTGTCCGATCTCTACGAAGGCCTTGAGGCCCAGGTGGACGATCGCACCGCGCAGCTTGCTCACGCGAATGAGGTTCTTGAGCGCCAGCGCGTGCAGCTCGAAGAGGCGAACGAGCTTCTGCGCAACGACAACGAATACAAATCTAACTTCCTTGCCATGATGAGCCACGAGCTACGCACGCCGCTTACCTCGATTCTGGCGTACGCCGAGCTGCTCAACCGCGAGGGCAATCCGGTCGATGAGAAGGAAGCGGAGGCGAGCCGCGAGATTGAGGCGAACGGTCGCGTGCTGCTCGCGATGATCAACGACATTCTGGAGATTAGTCGTCTGGATGCCGGCAAGACGCAGCTTGCGCTTGAGACTGTGGACATGGGCGATGTGGTGGGCCTGGTTCAATTGGTGGTGGGGCCGCTCGCGCGTCGCAATGGCGTGAAGTTCACCTGCGACATCAATCCCGATGTTCCACTTATTCAAGGGGATTTCGAAAAGATTCGCCACGTGCTTGAGAATCTTTGCGGTAACGCGATGAAGTTCACGCCGGAAGGCGGCAGCGTGCATCTGGCGGTGGAGCGCGATGCCGCTGCTCACGAGGTTGTACTCACGGTGATTGACACGGGTATCGGCATCGCCGATAAGGACCAGCAGCGTATATTCGAGAAGTTCGTGCAGGTGGATTCCTCCGTATCACGCAAATACAATGGCACAGGGTTGGGCCTTGCGCTCGCCAAGGAGTACGCCGAGATGCACGGCGGGTCGATTGCCGTCCAAAGCAAGCCGGGGCAAGGTAGCACGTTTACCGTGCGTTTGCCGGAGGATCCGACAAACGTTACGGGCGTCTCCAGTGACCTGGCGACTACGCAATTTGGTGAAGCTTCTGCGCCTGAGCCGACGTGCGACGCATGCGAGGCAACTGGGGCAGAGGCGTCTCGCGAAGAAGAGAGGTGATTCGCATGGCGGAACCGTACAAAGTCATGCTGATTGACGACGACAAGGGCGTTCACGTGCTCATGCGCCGCATCATCGAGGACGCCGGATATAGATACTGCGCCGCCTATGACGGCGAGAGCGGCCTGAAGATGCTTGCGAGCGAGCATCCCGACCTGCTGCTTCTGGATGTGATGATGCCCGGCATGAACGGCTTCGATGTGTGCATGAAGATTCGCGAGCAGGGACGCCGCATTCCCATCATCCTCCTCTCTGCCAAGGGCGACATCGTGGATAAGAGCATCGGTTTCAAGGCCGGCGGTGACGACTACGTGGTCAAGCCGTTCAGTCCCGATGAACTGCTGCTGCGCATCGAGGCGCACCTGCGCCGCCACAAGTCAGACCTGGCGTTTGCCAAGGCCGTGAGCCGCGAAGGCAGTAACAAGACCGGCGACCTGGAGATATTCTTCAATCGCTACGAAGTGCGCCTGCGTGGCGAACCGGTTGATTTGACCGCGAAGGAGTTTGAAATCCTGGCGCTGTTGGCGTCGAGCCCCGGTCAGGTGTTCACGCGCAATCAGATTTACGAGCACATTTGGGGGCGCGATAGCAGTGTGGACGAAAACAGTATCACGGTGTTCATGCGCAAGATTCGCGAGAAGATAGAGGATAATCCTTCGCAGCCGAAATATCTGCTTACTGTGTGGCGCGTTGGCTACAAATTCGCTGAACGTGTGGATGTGGCGAGCGAGTAGGCCAAAACGTTACGAGGCGCGTTAGGCGTGCGACAGCAATGGGGGAGAACGTGAACAGGGCGGAATATTGCGGGACGTACGATGTGGTGCGTGCTGATTTTGAGAAGTCGGTAGCGCAGTTTGGGCTGCCGTTTGAGGCAGCTGAGTCGTGTCCCCGCGCGCATCGTCTTGAGCTTGTGCGCGAGGTGAACGCTGTCGGACAAGGCGCTGATGAATCGCATGACGAGGTGCGCCAGTCCCTCCGCTGCGAGAACGGCGATGCGAGCTTGTGGCGCGGTTGGATTTCGCCGGCATGTCTGGCGTGCCGCAAGGGCGAGCGCACGGCGACGTTTTTCGTGTCGCTCAAATGCACCAAGCATTGCTATTTCTGCTTCAACCCTAACCAAGAGGATTACGAGTTCTTCCGCACCCATACGCGCGATATTGCCGAGGAGCTGCGCCAGGCGCATGCCCAGGGCGCGCAGTTCGATTGTCTGGCGATTACGGGTGGCGAGCCGTGCTTGCACAAGCCCGAGGTGCTCGAGTTCTTGCGCTGCGCGAAAGAGCTGTATCCCGGGGTTCATGTGCGCATATACACGAGCGGCGATTTGCTCGATGATGCGTTTTTGAACGATCTTGCAGAGGCGGGCCTCGATGAGCTGCGCTTCAGCGTGAAGCCGCAGGACACTGATGGCGATCAGGAGGAGCTATTCGGGCGCATGGCGGCTGCTTAGTCTCGTTGCTTCATGTATTTTTCGTGTTTAAGAAAGATGCAATTAAGAGTGAGCGGGTCGGCTCTTTCTTTTAAATGCATTGGCATCGATGAACGAGACCTTTGCTTTCTTAAGGGCCCTCCAGGATGAATCGTTATTGCTAAAGTCGCCTCTTTCCAGGACCTCATACACAAATAACCAATGGGTGTCGAAGCTATTATTTATGTAAAGATTACGTGCCGTCTCGTGAAGATTCGATTCAAGGTCGTCCATATTTTTCTCTTTAGCATATATCCAAGAGAGCAGCATCAAGATACAGTCGCTTGATTTTTCTATGTCGCTAAAGGCAATGTTGTCTATTGAGAACTCGTAGATAATTGCAAAATACAAGGCATAGCAGCAGGAGAGAAAGTCCCTTTCGCGCATGCTTTTGTCAAATAGCAGATTGGAGATATAAGAAATTTGCCCAGGCGTCATGTTTGCTGGATGGAATATGTAGTCGTCTGCAAGATTAATCAAATAAGGATATAGGTAAAGAAGGTGCGAACCCGTGCGTGCCAGGTAGTGTTTTGCACTTGATTTCAAGGGCTTTTTTGCGATCATTTTCAATGCATAATTAATGCAGGAAGCCTTGCCGTTCATCGTATTGGTTTGGTGGATGGCGGTGTCAAGGATTTTTCTTACCTCAGGTACGCTGAGAATTTCTTTTTCAGATTGGCAGTCCTGCAATGTTCGGACCCATTCCTCTTGGTTAGTTTCGGGAAGGGTGGAAAACTCGGTCTTTTTCTGGTTAATGGATAGTCCGTATAGGGACAAGTTTTTGTCGAGGGCAAAAGGAAATGAGTTGGCTTCTTCTAGACTATTCGCATAACACCAATAATCGTCGATGAACCTGACGAAAGTGTATCCCTCGTTAATTAGAGATTCGTCAACGCGGCAGAGGATGATTTCTGATAGTAAATTTGAAGTATGTGGCCCGATAATGAGTCCGTGGGTCTCTCCGTTTGTGGTGTTCTCGGCAAGAGTATCTATTTCATGACTCCAGCTGCAAATCTTACCATTACGGTTGTTCTTTGCTTTGCTCTTTCCTATAAGTGCCCAGTCAATGGCATGGGTGTATATGCTAGGAAAGCATTTGAAGATATCGCATTTTACCCTGTATTTCATACCAATAGATAAGGTGAGCTTCAGGTCGGACGATTCAGGGCTTCCGTAATTCATGTGAAATAGCCCATCCGTGCCCGGTATCTTACGGATATGGGTTCTGCTTACTCGATATGACTGATTTGCAGTGTGTTTCGTGAAATATTGTCGTAGTTCCCCCCAATGGTCTGCAGATGGAATGCTAATCTTGCATGTGCAAAAGGGTTAGGAATTCCAAGCTCTCTGAATGAGCCGATATCTCTTTTCATGCGAAATCTGACCCAATCGTGGTTCTCCCTCCTATTGAGCGCACCTTGCTTATCGCTGATGTATTTCAAAAAGGGTAATCCCGTGAATATCGGAGGGAGCTTGTCTGGAAAAAGGCCATGTCCAACGAGGCCGATAAGGAGCTCGTCAGCGCTTATCGAGTTCATTAAGTCTCTGTACGATTCTATTTCATTGGGGAGAAAAGGGTTATACCCGTCCATTGTTGGCCTTTCTTGATCACCTTTAACCCATCTTATTTGATTCGGGTACAAGAAGCCTAATGGAATTGTGTTTATTGCGCTATCAAGAAGGGGTTTGGTCAGGCAGTTTCAAGATTGCGTCCATACCCATACGGATGCTGCAGATGCGGAGTTCGGTTTCTTCGTTGGAGGCGAGCCGATGCAGGAACGCCGAGGAGCGCCCGGCGTTCCAAAAGGTGGTTCTGGAAGTCACAAAGCGATATTGTGAAATAACTTTAACCAACCACCGCATCCACCCAAATAGTAGCCGCGGTAATCCCGCCAGTTTTCTTCGAAATCACCGGCTCGGGTCCCAGGCGGCTGAAGACGCCGGTGAAGCGGCCGTTGTAGAGATACAGGCCCGACAGGTTGGTATAGGGCTGCGGCTCTGCCGTGTAATCGCCCTCTTCGCCGCGCAGGGGGAGTGCCATGGTGCGGTGCGGGGTGCAGTAATGCTGCACAATAAACGGCGCACCGGCCGCGCCGTTGGCGTAGCGGTCTATGATCTGCGCCCATTCTTCGTCGGAGAAGTCCAATCCCGCATACACGTCTTTGCTGCCGTACGCATCCACGGGCTTGATGATCCAGTTTTCGCGGTCGCGCTTTACGGCATCCAAGTCCACTTCATCATCGTTCAGAAACGCCGTGAACGGCACGGTGGCCTCCACAAACGCATTCTCTTCGTCGGTCAGAAGAGCCTTTGTCTCGGGCTTGAACAGCACCTGGAAAATCTGCTTGTCGTGCACCAGATGCCCCGCGAAGCTGCCGATTAGCGCCACCTTGCGTGCACGCACGGCTTCGATCAGCGGCTGCGAAGCCTCCCAGTTGTCGATGATGTCGTTGGTCACGCTGCGGCGCCAAATGGCGTCGATCGGCGCATTGTCGCGGCCGTAGAACGCCTTGCGGCCAATGAGGCGACCGTCTTCGTATGCCAAATCGCGCACGTCATAGACCGAGCATTCAATGCCGCGCTCGGCGAACAGCTTGGAGAAAATCTTGAACTCTTCGGTAATGGCGTTTTCCAAAAAGTCTACGATGGCAATGTGCGGGTTTTCCACCTTGAACGCATAGGTGTCGTAAATCGAAAGGAATTCGTCCACCCAGCCGGGGAACAGCGCCTTATCGCAGGTGGCAAGCTTGTGCTGCTCAGCAAACGCCTGGTAGGCACCGCAGCCCTGCATGCTCGCCGTGATCTCGCGGTTTTCGTTCATGCCGCTGGAGCCGTCTGCGTTGAACTCGCAGAACTTCGCGGTCATGGCGTCTTCGTCCAGGAACATGTCCACGCGAGCGAAGGGCAGAATGGCATCGTAGTCACGCGGCAGCAGGATCAAATCAACCAGGCGCTCGTCGATGTCGTACGCATGGCGGTACTCGGGGTTTTCCAGGTACTCGCGCATGACCTTCACCAGAATGCGGTGCGTGGTCTCGGAGGCGTACTTGAAGTAGTCGTAGGTCTTCTGGTCGAAGAAGCGCGGCACGTAGGAGGAGTTCACCACGGTGCCGTGATAGATCGCGGTGGAATGCTCCATATGATTGCGTGCGGCTTTCATGCCTTGCACATCGCCGTCAAGCGCCGCTACGTGCTGCAGATATTCGTCGGTATAGGCTTTGTTCGCGTTCATGCGTCTCTCCTATGCGATGGTCGGTTCGATGGCGGGCGTTCCCGGTCCTTGCGGCAGCATATCAGCAAGATTGGCTTCCACAAGGTCGATCGAGTGCGTGGGGCACGTATCCACGCAGATTCCGCAGCCTATGCAGTAGCGCGCGTCGTAGGCCAGGCTGCCGTTTTCTGCGCTGATCGTACGCGCGCCCGTGGGGCAGCTCTTCGTGCAATCCAGGCATTCGACGCACGTGGCGCGGTTGGTGGCGCTTACCACCAGGTCAACATTGGACGCCATCTCGGGTTTGGCGCACAGCGCTTCAAGCAGCATACGTCTGCGCGGCGGCATGGTCTGGCGCGTGCGTCCGCTTTCGGCGAATTCGTTGATCACGTCGCCTTCGGTGAGGTTGAGCATGTCCTGCATGCGCTTGCGTTCTTTTTTGCGGTAGACGTCTTTGAGCGTGTCGGAATTCTTCAGGCGGCGCTTGCCGGAGATGATGTCGATCGCGTCGTCTTTCACGCTGTCGAAGGCCTCGCGGCGTCCGAACTGGTCGCGCGCCACGGTGTGCGTGCTTTCTTCCAGCTCGGGCATTTCGCGGTCGAAGCGCACCGCGCCGCCGCTCCATGCTTCTGCCATTTCCACCGCGCGGGTGAACAGCAGCTCGCCGCGGCCGGCTGCACGGGGGCAGTCTTCGCAGTATTTCAGGTCGCATGCGATGCACAGCGGGGCGTTTTGCGCCAGAAGCAGCGCCCACAGTTCCGGCGGCATGCAGGCAAGGCAGGGCAGCACCGTGACGTTTTTCGCCGGCTGGAAATCGGGGAAGACGTTCTCTTTGCAGGTGAGGTACACGATCTCTCCGCGCATGGCAACGCGGCGAAGATGCTCGTACAAGCGCAGCGTCGTGGTGGTGGACGATGTGAATGCGTCGCAGACGCCCATGCATACGCCGCACTTGGTGCAGGCTTGCGCGTCGATCGACGGCACGGCCGATTCGTTCTCGAAAGAGATGGCCTGTGCGGGGCAGGCTATTTTGCAGCGTTCGCACGATCCGCCGTGGGGGCGTACGCAGTATTCGCCTATCGTCATGATGTCCATGTGCGGTGCTCCTGTGGTCTGCTTGCGGTGGGGCGTTGCGCCCCGTTCATACGAAGGCGCCCCGCATGTGCTTACACGGGGCGCCCGGTGGTTCTGTGGTCTAGGAGGCGAAAACCTCGTTCATGGTGGCGTCGATGCGGGCAAGGACGTCGGCGCGCTCCATCAGCTCGATGCTCTCGAACAGCGGGGGCGAAACCATGTTGCCGCACACGGCCACGCGCAAAGGCTGGAACATGTTTTTCGGCTTGATCTCCATGGGCTCGCACAGGTCGCGGCATGCCTGCTGCAGGCCTTCGCATTCCCAGGCGCGGCTTTCGTCGGCCAGGATATCGCGGCATGCGCGCAGGGCCTCGTCGGCGCGGGCGCCTTCCTTCTTCAAAACCTTGTTCACGCTCTTTTCATCCAGCGTGACGTTGGCTCCCCAGAACATGTAGGGCAGCTTTTCCGCAGCGTCGGTCAGGCTGGTTTCGCGCTCGGCGAGCAGCGGGTAGAGCTTGGCGTACCATTCGGGGCGCGCGTCGATGTCTTCGGCGGTGGCGCCCGCTTCGATCAGCCACGGGCGGGAGAGCTCAACCCACTGTGCAGGATTCATGGCCTTGATGTACTGGCCGTTCATCCATTCGAGCTTCGTTTCGTCGAAGACGGCGTCCTTTTTGGTGATGCGGTCCAGGCTGAACTTCTCGCACAGCATGTCGCGGCTGATGATGGTGGTTTCGCCGTCAAGGCTCCAGCCCAAAAGCGCCAGGAAGTTCACCATGGTGTCGGGCAAAAAGCCCTGTGCCTTGTATTCTTCCACGCTGGTGGCCCCATGGCGCTTGGAGAGCTTCTTGCCGTCTGCGCCCAAGATCATGGACAGATGCGCGAAGGTGGGTGCTTCAAGGCCCAGCGCCTCGTAGATCAGGATCTGGCGCGGGGTGTTGGACAGATGGTCGTCGCCGCGGATGACGTGCGTGATCTGCATGTTGGCGTCGTCGCAGACAACGGCGAAGTTATAGGTGGGGGTGCCGTCGGTGCGAACCAGGATCATATCGTCCATGACCTCGGCGGGAAAGCTCATGTGGCCGTAT
>OLSL01002581.1_pt1 | contig 14354 bp, 14 predicted proteins | sample 1672511 | NCBI WGS metagenome assembly OLSL01 (sample SAMEA3136694, study PRJEB25190) | human gut metagenome | biome: human gut; feature: human-associated habitat; material: faeces | place: Austria | collected 2013
CATTTCTAAAATCTCCTGCCATATATACTTCTGCCATATTTATTTCCTCCCTTTATATTTTACATAATTTTATTCAATGTTTAATATTTTAACACAAATTCCGCTTTAAATCAAGTATTATCTACGATAATATAATTTTTATCAGATTTTGTTAAATTTATACTGCCAGATTTTGTAATTAGCACTGTATCTTCTATTCTTACCCCAAAATTATTTGGTAAATAAATTCCTGGTTCATTTGTTACTACCATATTTGTTTTTAAAACATTATCATTTTTACCATTAATATATGGCATTTCGTGAATATCTAATCCTACTCCATGTCCCAAACTATGTATTAAGTCATATCCATTTAATTTAAAGTCATTTTCCACCATCCTGCTAATCATCCTAATACTTGCATCCTCTTTCATTTCTTTTAATGTTTGTAATTGATTTTTTAAAACCAAATCATATATTTTATACGCTTGAACCGGTACATATCCTGCAAATATTGTTCTTGTCATGTCTGAACAATATCCCTTATATTTACAACCCATATCAATAGTTATAGGATCTCCCGCTTCTATTTTTTTATCTGTTGGTACAGCATGTGGTTTTGAAGAGTTCTTTCCAGACGCAACAATAGTATCAAACGATAATCCATCTGCACCATTTTCTACAAAAAACTTTTCTATTTCAAAAGCAATTTCCTTTTCAGTTTTTCCTATTTTTATATAGTTGCAAATATGCTTAAAACATTCATCTGTTATATAACAAGCTTTTTCTATTAAAGCAATTTCTTCATCATCTTTTATCATACGCTGTTTTTCTAACAAATATTCCGTTTCCTCCAAGTTGTGTATTTTATATCTTTCTAGGTATCTTTTATAACTAGCATATGTAACATAGTTTTCTTCAAAACCTACATTTTCACAAAACATAAAGAAATTTTCATAATCATCTATTGTAATATTGGCAATGTCATTTACGATTATTCCATCATCTATAGTAAGTATTGATTTTACATGTTCCAAATACCTTGCATCTGTTAAGAAGAAATTTTCTTTTCTAGTTATTAATAACGTACCTTCTGCGTCAATTCCTGTAAGATATTTAATATTCACAGGGTTAGTTATAATCATTCCTTGCATATTTTGCATACTTATTTTGTTTCTCAACCATTGAATTTTATTATTCATGAGCATACCTCCTCACTTTAATTATAGTTGATACATACCTAAAGAAAAGATTTTTAGTAGTGCTATTAATAGTATTGAGAACGGTGTATATATAGAAATAATAGCACCTATTACAATAAACGGTCCAAATGGTATATATTCATCTATTTTCTTCTTTCTTAACACTAATATTCCAATACTAGTAATTGCCGCTAATAAAAATGCAATTACTGAAATTAAAATTATATTAAACCATCCAAAAAACAAACCCATTGCTCCCATTAGTTTAACATCGCCAAATCCCATTGCTTCTTTTCCTGCTATTGCTCCACCAATTAAAGTAATAAGTAAAAATATTCCTGCTCCCACAATCATTCCAAGTAAACTATTAATAAATAAATTGATTCCAGTATTCACATTTATAATTACGCCTAGGAATGTAAATATCAAACCAAATTCAAATATTGTAAGCGTCAATCTATTAGGTATTATCTGTAATTTCAAATCAATTTGAAATGCACTAATTAACATTGGTATTAAAAACATAAATTTTAAAGCATTAATTGAAAAGCCATATCTATATAATAACAGAATATATGCAATGGCAACAATAATCATTAATATATATTTTGGTTTACAATTTTTTAAATATTCTTTAAAAAAATCTCTTGAAAATATTTTTTTATACTCTACTAATCTTATATTACACCAATCAATAAATTGTCCTACAAATAATCCTATAATTCCTACAAACACATACCATAGTATATGTATCTCATTAATATACATCTTTATGCACTCCTTCTTCTGTTTCTTAAATATTTATTAATTATCATTTTTTCAAACGGTCTTTTTATTTTTGTTATTAAATAATCTTTCTCTTTTATTGGTTTTACTAAAATAGAAAACATCTTGCATCTATTGGCTCCAATCACGTCTGTCATAATTTGATCTCCTACCACAGCAATATTTTCTTCATCCAATTCCAATATTTTTTTTGCTCTTTTAAACCCTGATTTAAATGGTTTTTTTGCAAAATATATAAATGGAATATCTAACTTATTTGCAACTTCTTTTACTTTATCAACTTTGTTACTATTAGATAATATGCAAAATCTAATTCCAATTAATTTTAGCTTTTCTATCCATTCCTCAACGCCATCTAGCATTTTCTTATCAAAATCTATTAGTGTATTGTCAACGTCTAATATAATTCCCTTTATTTGATTTTTATTTAATAGATCTATATCAATCTCTTTTACACTATTTAAATATTCTTTTGGATATAGCATTTTTCCTCCTAATGAATGTATTATTCCAATATTATAATCATTTATAATATTATCAATATGTGTATTGAATGTCAAGAAATTTCTTGTTCTATACAAAATAAAAAAAGATACATGTATAATAAAAATGTATCTTTATAAAATATTATTTGTTTTTTGAAAATATACTGAATATCTTTCCAACTACATGTACAATTTCTGTTGATTTGTCTTGTGCAAATTTCTTACCTAAAGCTTTTCCTCCAACAGTAATTGAAGCAACTATTGCACTCATAAAAAATTGTAAGTTAAATTCCATACCATATTTAGCGGTTATTTTTGTTGTAATTATAGCACTTATAGCTCCTGAAAGTACACCGCAGATATCTCCTATAACATCAGCACAAATATTAGCTACCTTTGCGGAATTACGAATTAGGAAAATAGAAGATTTTGAACCTTTTACTTTTTTAGTAGCTTTGGCATGAAATTCATTTTCATCTGCTACAGTAATTGCAACACCTACAATATCAAATATAACTCCTATTAATATAACTACTACTAATACTATAATTGCAGGTAATATATCTAAATTATTTAAAGCATTTGTTGATATAAATGAAAATATAATTGATAGTATAAACGTTGTAATAAATATTGTTATAAACCATTTCAGGCTATCATTCTTCATTTTAATTTTCTCTCCCATGTATTTATATAAAGTAGTGGTAGAAATATAAGTAAATTTTACGGTTTAGGTCTGGTCGAATTTCTCTATTTTGTACTAAACATTACTATTTAGCTGTTTCCATTTAACAAAATATCTTTATATTTCAAAAGATACCAGATTGCCACTTAAATCCGCACCTTAATCCCTATACTTCTATGCTTTTTTCAAGCAAACATTCTAGAAGTTTTCCTTAATATATTGATTCTATTACTAGTTTTTTTTGCAAAAGAAATTTCATAACTAGATAAAATAAAATGTATGGCCATAACATTTCAATTTATGTAACGTTAATCCCAATACTTTCACTCAAAACAGGCTACTCTATGCTTCGTGTCTTGGCACTATACATAGGTTTAACTTAAAAATATATACTCTATTTAAGCCTCCGCGAAAACAGGGTCTATATATGTATGCCGTTACATACTGCCCTATTTTCTTTACTCCCTGAATGCACACATAACTGGGCGTTTTGCGCACGAACAAGAAACTTCAACGATGTGCCCTTTAGTGGATTTTTAGCCCCACCCTCATAATAGATAATATAACTAGAATAATGCACCACTGTTCTATATTATAACATATTTGTTTATTTTTGGCAAATTACTTATTGTGTTTTTCCTATTTTTTCCAACATTTTATCAAAATATTTATTACACATTTCTTTCAAGCATGTTGAATCTTTAGATATGTACTTGATTATTCTATTAGCTTCAATATATGCTCTATCATATTGAACTTTAGTTATAATTTTATCATCTAATGCTTTTTTTAGCTCATCCTCATCAAGTAAAAAGATTTCTCCATCAGGTAATAATACTATATCTAGAAATATATCATAAAAACATGAATTTTCATAATCATTGATCACGTTTTTCTCTGTTATGTCAATATAGTATTGTACTATTTCTTTTTTTTCATTATACATTGCTGTAATCCAATAGTTTTTATTTTCAAAACCAATTTGTAGCCAAAAGAATCCATCGTCAACAATCTTTATTTTATTATTGTTATATATTTTAATTCCCGGCTCCTTTACCTTTTTTACGCTAATTAGACTTGCTATTCCCTTTAAATTTTTATGTTCTATATTTTCAAATGCATCGGTTCTTTCAATAACTCTCTTCCAGCCTTTTTTTGAAATATACTTTTTCTCTATTTCCATATATGCTTACTACCTTCTTTATATTTTACCATATTTATAGTATCACTATTTAATATAATATTACAAGTAGACTATATACATACTACATAAAAAAGCGGAATATCTATTCCGCTTCCAAATAATAAGTATTTATCTATTACCACATCCACAGTTTGTAAAAAGTATTAAAAATATTAATATAAAGAATAATATACTATTATCTCCACATCCGCATCCATTTCTTCCAAATAAATTGCTTAAGAAACCTCCATTATTGTCACAACCACAGCCTCTAACTTCTTCTTGCATAATTTCAACTCCTTTCATATTTTCCTATACCATATTAGTATGCAAATTATTTAATTTGTGTTACAATTAAGATAGTTGTTTTAACAAAATAAATTAGTTTTATAGTTATTGGTAGATAAAAGGAAGGAATTAATATATATGACAAGAAAAATAGAATTATTATCTCCTGTTGGAGATTTTGAATGTTTAAAAGCAGCTGTTCAAAATAGTGCAGACAGTGTATATTTTGGAGCAAGTCTTTTTAATGCTAGAGCATCTGCTAAAAACTTTGATTTAAATGGTTTAAAAGATGTAATTAATTATTGTACTATAAGAAATGTAAAAACTCACTTAACACTAAATATTCTTATAAAAGATTGCGAGTTTGAGGATGCTGTGAACTTAGCCTTAAAAGCATATGAATTTGGTATTGATGCACTTATTGTTCAAGACTTAGGTCTGGCCAAATATCTTATTGATCATTTCCCAGACTTGCCTATTCATGCTAGTACCCAAATGAGCATTCATAATTTAGAAGGCGTAAAAGAAGTAGAAAAATTAGGCTTTAAAAGAGCAGTTCTTGCCAGAGAATTATCACTTCCAGAAATAGAATATATATGTGCTAATTCTAATATAGAGATAGAAACCTTTATACATGGTGCTTTATGTATATGCTATTCCGGACAATGTTTATTGTCTAGTAGCATTGGCGGACGTTCAGGAAATCGTGGTAAGTGTGCACAGCCATGTAGGCTTCCATATAGTCTTATTAAACAGTCTCTAACTGACTCAGAGAATGAAAAAATAGTGGACAAAGGGCATCTATTAAGTACCAGAGATCTATGCGGTTTAGAATTTTTACCAGACTTAATAAATAGTGGAGTTTGTTGCTTTAAAATTGAAGGTAGACTAAAAAATCCCGAATATGTTGCAACGGTTACCAGAATATATCGTAAATATATTGATATGGTTCTAAATAATCAAGACTACATAATTGATCCTTCTGACAAAAAAGACCTACTTCAAGTTTTCAATCGTGGTGAATTTTCTACAGGTCATCTATCACCTGACTCAAATAAAAAATTAGTATTTAAGGATAGTCCTAGTAACCAAGGAATTTATTTAGGCAATGTATCAAATTACAATCAAAATAAAGGCCATATTAATTTATTATTAAAAGATACTCTATCAATTGGAGATACAATTCGTTTTGAAAAAGAAGATTCACTATACACTGTTTCTGAACTTATGAAAGGAAATCAAAACTTTAAATTTTTACCTGCTGGCGAGAAAGTTACAATAGGTAGAATGAAAGGCAATATTGCAGTTGGTAATAAAATCTATAAAATAAGTAGCAAGGAACTATCTGAAAAAGCAAAGAAGAGCTACGAGAATTGTGAAAATAGAAAAATTGCCCTTGATTGTTTTATTACTATAAAAAAAGATGTACCTATTAGTATGGAAATACGTCCACACAGCACATTAGGATCAGATAATTATAAAGGAATAAAAATAAAGGTTCAATCAGATATAATCCCAGAAGCAGCTTTGAAAACTCCTATTAATGTTGAACGTGTTATTAAGCAGATTTCTAAAACAAATAATACACCTTATACTTTTGAAAATATTAAAGTTTATTTAGATGATGGTTTATATCTTCCAAGTATCAGTGCTTTAAATGAACTTCGCAGAACAGCCTTAAGTAAATTAGAGGAATCTGTTATAAATAAAAAAAGTAAAAAAGTTATATCAGAAGCAATATCATTCCCCAATGCATTAGAAGAAAAAGAAAAAGCTCATCCTAAAATTTCTTTATTTCTACGTTCTCTTAGCACTAAAGAAAATTATGAAAATTTAGACTTTTCTAAAATTGATAGAGTCTATCTTCCTCTAATACTATTTACTAAAAAAGAATTTTATGATATTACTAATTACTTTTCAACACATACAAATTTATACATTTATCTGCCAACAATCATAAAATCAAACTACAAAAATTTAATATTAAACTCTCTAGAAGATATTTTAGATAAATATAAAATAAAAGGATTCGTTATTTCAAACATTGCAGATTTTGAATTGTTAAAAAATTATAGAAATAATAAATATGAATTTGTTGGAAATTACTCTCTAAATGCATTTAACCGTTTTTCAATAGACAGTTATTCAAAACTTGGATTATCAACTTGTACAATATCGCGTGAATTAAATAAAGAGGATTTAAAAGAAATTCTCCCTGCATCTATTGATACAGAATTAATAGTATATGGTAATTTACCAGTTATGGCAATTAATTACTGTTTACTAGGAAAAGCCAATAAATGCTACCCTAATTGTGGAACAGACTGTATGGCAAATAATATATTTTATTTAAAGGATAGACTAGGTTTAAAATTTCAAGTTATTCCAGATCCAGTACAAACTGTAACTTTAATTTGTAATAGTAAAACTCTTTCTATCTCTACAAAAGACATTAATATTAATCGTGTTCGTATAGATATAATAAATGAAAATGTTGATGAAATTAACCATATAGTCGAGGTAACATATAATCGACAAAGATTAGAAGGAAGTCAATTCACAAATGGTAATTTAAATAAGGAAGTATAATAAAAATACAGCTAATCATTAATGATTAGCTGTTAATTTTATAATTAAGTCCATATTATCATCTTTTGCTGCTTTATTTCTTCTTGTTGCACCACATTTTTTACACTTAAAAATAATAACATATCCCTTTTTATTATCTATCTCTACTCCCACTGGTTCTAGTAATCCATGGCAACTTTCTTCTCTATCCCCTGGATTAATATCTACATGTTTTGAATACAAGCAGTGTGGACAATGGTTTCTACACGAATAGCCTAATTTTTCTACCTTTTTTCCACAATTTTCACACACAAATTCTTCATCAATTTCTGTAAACTTTCTTCCCATTTTAACTCCTTTATACTTCAAAAATACTTCCACCAATAAATTCTCTTAATAGTGAATTTTTAGGAACAAATTCATCTCCTATATCCTCAAAATATTTTAAGAATTCATATAGGCTTTTGGCTTCTGAATATTCTGGATGCGTATTATCTATTGCTTTCAAAAGTGGCATCGCATATTTTTTTAATACACATATTTCATAAATAAGTGAGGTATTAAACATACTATCTGCTTCTTCTTGAAATGGAAATATATTGTTTTTCTCTCCTCTATTAACTGATTCCCACGTTTGCAATGTATGCAAAGCTTCATATCCTCTGAAATTATAGTCTCTTACTATTCTTCTAATTAATCTTGTATCAGTTGTTGAAATTCTATTGTAGTAATCTATGTTTAAAACAGTTAATGCACTAATGTACACTTTATATTTTTGTTGTCTTGGGATCGCTTCTGTAAGTTTATCGTTTAAGCAATGAATTCCTTCTACTACAAGAACTTCATTGTCATTGATTTTCATTGTTTCTCCTGTATAATACTTATGTCCTGTCTTAAAGTCAAATGTAGGAACTTGTATTTCCTCTCCATTTAACAATTTAGTTAAATGTTCATTAAATAACTCCAAATCAATTGCATTTAAACTCTCAAAGTCATATTCTCCATTTTCATCTCTTGGAGTATTTTCTCTCTCCACAAAGTAATTATCAACAGAAATAGTAATTGGTTTTATTCCATTTAATTGTAATTGTATTCCCAACCTTTTGGCAAAAGTTGTTTTTCCTGATGATGATGGTCCTGCAATTAAAACTATTTTTATTCCTTTTCTTTTTACAATTTCATCTGCAATATCTGATATTTTCTTTTCATGTAATGCCTCTGCAAGTAAGATAATATCTTTTTCTTTTCCTTCTTTAATCTTTTTATTTAATTTATATATTGTATCTATATCTAGTACTTCATGAATATTGTTATAATCTTGTAGAGTTTGCAAAAGCTTTTTTGTTTCCTTATACTCCTGCATAACATTTGGCATCTTTGCATCTGGATATCTTAGTAAAAATCCATTATGGTACTTTATAATATCATAATACTTTACATATCCTGTACTAATTGGCATAACACCATAAAAATAGTTATAATAATCTTCACAAAAATATAATGATACTTCGTCTTTATATTTATTATCTAGCTGAAGTATTCCTCTTAACGATTTCTCTTTCTCATAAAATTTTTCAGCCTCTTGTTTTGTCATTTCAACTTTTCTTATTTCTAGATTTTTATCTATTATTGTTTGCATTCTTTGACGTACATTATTAATTACTTCATCTGTCACCTTCATATTTTCAATTGTACAATAAATTGAATTTGATAACTGAAAATTAACGGTTAAAAGAGTGTCAGGATACACTTCATTAAATGCTTTTGACATTACATACAAAATTCCTCTTTGATAAACTCTTCTTCCATCCCTTGTAGTTGAATCAATTGGTTCAACTTTATCATTTTTACTTATTTCTGTATTTAATGATTTTATCTCATTATTACACTTACATGCTATTACATTCTTCTCATTGTTTAATATATCTATTGCCTTCATTCAATCCTCCTATGTTTATTTTAAGCTATGTCCCTTATATGCCAACCTGTCATTTTTTCCTACGTCCCTATTCTGCCATTTTTTCCTTTATTTTTACTATTTCGTTTAAAGCATCGATTGGAGTAAGTTCATTAATATTAATTTTATCTATTTCGTGTGCTATTTCTGCTAGTTTGTAGTTATATAAATCAAGTTGTCCTGTAGCAACTTTCTTATTTTCTTTTTCTTGCATTTTCTCTCCTAATACGCTTTTTCTTTCTAGTGATCGTAATATTTCATTTGCTCTTTTTGTTACTATTTGTGGTACTCCTGCAAGTTTAGCTACATGTACTCCATAGCTTTCATCTGTTCCTCCTGGCACAATCTTTCTCAAAAAGATTACATCTTCTCCTTTTTCTTTAACTGCTATAGAATAGTTTTTTACTCCTTCTAGTTTTTCTTCTAGTTTTGTAAGTTCATGATAGTGTGTTGCAAATAAAGTTTTAGCCCCGCATTTTTCGCTATCTGATATATACTCTGCAACTGCCCACGCAATTGATAATCCATCATATGTTGAGGTTCCTCTTCCTATTTCGTCTAATATTACTAAACTATTACTTGTCGCTTCTTTTAAGATTGTTGCAACTTCCATCATTTCAACCATAAATGTACTTTGTCCCATACTTAAATCATCTGATGCTCCAACCCTAGTAAATATTTTATCAACAACTCCAATTTCTGCATAAGATGCTGGAACAAAACTTCCGCACTTGAGCCATTAATGTAATTAACGCTACCTGACGCATATATGTTGATTTTCCTGCCATGTTTGGGCCTGTTATAATAGATAATCTATTATCATTTTTATCTAAATATGTATCATTTTGCACAAAACTTCCACTTGGAAGTATCTTTTCTATTACCGGATGTCTTCCATCTTTAATATCTATAACTCCACTATCATTAACAGTTGGCCTTACATAATTTTGATCTTCTGCAACAATAGCAAAAGAGCATAAAACATCTAGTGTTGATATGATACTAGCTGATCTTTGAATTCTCTGAATTTCAGCTTCTATTTTATCACGAACTTCAACAAATACGTTATATTCAAGATTTATAACCTTTTCTTCTGCACCCAAGATTTGATTTTCTAGGTTTTTTAATTCTTCTGTAATATATCTTTCTCCATTTGTTAGTGTCTGCTTTCTAATATATCTATCTGGAACTTGAGATATATTTGATTTTGTAACTTCAATATAGTATCCAAATACTTTATTAAATCCAACCTTTAATCCTTTAATTCCTGTCTTTTCTTTTTCTTCTTGTTCTAATTGAATTATCCAATTTTTTCCTTGAGTCGTCGCTGTTTTTAATTTATCTATCTCCTCATTATACCCAAGTTTTATAATTCCGCCTTCTTTCACACTGATTGGTGGTTCATCTATAATTGTTTTTTCAATTAGCTCAAACACATCTGTTAACTCATCTAAATTTTCATATAACGCTTTTAATAAATCAGATTTAGTATTTGATAATATTTTTTTAATTTCTGGTAATTGATTTATTGAATTCTTTAAAGATACAAGTTCTCTTGCGTTTACACTTCCGTAAGAAATTTTTCCTGCCAGTCTTTCAATGTCATAAATCTTCTTTAAAGCATCTATAATATCTCCTCTAAGAATTATATTTTCCTTTAGTTCTTGTACTGCATTTAATCTTTTATTGATTTGTGCAACATCAATTAAAGGATCACTTAGCCATCTTCTTAAAAGTCTTCCACCCATAGCTGTAGCAGTTTTGTCTACTACCCATAATAGAGTACCTTTTTTACTTTTATCTCTTAATTTTTCTGTAATCTCTAGATTTCTTCTAGCATTAATATCAAGTGACATATATTTTGTTGTATTATAGATAATCAATTTATTTATATGATCCAAGCTATTTTTTTGTGTGTCTAATAAATATTTTAATAGTGCATTAGTAGCAGCTGTACAAAGCATTTTATCTGATATGGTTTGTATTTCTTTTTCACCATCATCAATCAAGTGATACTTCATATCTATAGTATTGTTATCTGTAGAAAATTCGTCTTCTTCCAATCTAGTAATGTATATATCAAATCTCTCTTTTATTATATCTATTTCAGCTTTGCACTCGAACATCATAGGGTTAACAACAATTTCTGCTGGTGAATATCTAGAAATTTCATCTAGCAACATTGCAAAATTATTTTTATCTTTTATCTGAGTTGTTCTAAAATCACCTGTTGAAATATCGCAAACAGTAACGCCATAAAATATACCGCTTTTATATATACTCATAATATAATTGTTTTTCTTCTCTTCTAGCAAATTTGATTCCATTACAGTTCCTGGAGTTACAACTCTTATAACATCTCTTTTTACAATTCCTTTTGCAAGTTTTGGATCTTCTAGTTGTTCACATATTGCAACTTTATACCCTTTGGAAATTAATTTAGATATGTAGTTTTCTGCAGCATGATAAGGAATTCCACACATTGGTGCTCTTTCTTCTTGTCCACAATCTTTTCCAGTTAAGGTAAGTTCTAGTTCTCTAGATACATTAATTGCATCATCAAAGAACATTTCATAGAAATCACCCAATCTATAGAATAAAATACAATCTTTATATTTACTTTTTGTTTCCAAATAATGTTGCATCATCGGTGAAAATTCTGCCATATTTTTTACCTTCCTTCATCTTCTAACTCTGGTCTTTTAGCTTTTTTATTTTTATCTTTATCTTCTTCTTTTGGTTGTTCTTTATTTACTTTTTTATGTTCCTCTTCAATCTCTAATTTATATAATTCATACATTAATTTATAAAGTCTATCTCTATCTCCATATCCCATAGTTTTTGCAGCTTGTGTTTTATCCATTGTCTCACATAACTTATTGAATCTTGATTCTATTGCTAATAATTCCCTTTTTCTTCTGTCATTCACTCCACCTTTAATTACTTCTCTAGGTTTCAATTCAGAAATTATTCGATCTAACTCTACTCCATTGTTTCTTCCATGTTTCCTGTTATCAGCAACTTCTCTATACATCTCACGTAATTCTTTATTTTCAAGATCATTAATTCTTCTATTAATAGTTCTTCTTGAAACCCCAAATTTTTGTGCAGTTTCATCAGCTGTACAACCATTTTTCAACATGTATATTACTAGAGCTTCAAAATCAATATGATCAATTCCTTTTTGTTTATATGGTAATACATCTACATACTCATAATATAACTCAGGATCAGTAGCAGATAGCTCTTGAATCCTATTATCCAAAGTTCTTGGATCTGTCTCTAATTCTTTTGCAAGTTTAACTTTTGTAATCTCTCCATTTATTAATCTTCTAATTGCTTGTTTAAATTCATCTTTACTAATATTTTTCATTATACTCTTTCTCCTTTTAAGTACCACATATGTTCTGAAACAATTTTTACATTTATACTAGTACCTATCAAATCAGCCTTTCCTTCAAAAACAACAACTTTATTTGAATCATTTCTTCCTGTTAACATGTTTTCGTTATTTTTGCTATAACCTTCAACTAATATTCCTTGTACTGTATTAATGTATTTCTCATTATTTTTTTGAATACCATCTTCATATAACTTTTTCAATCGTTCAAAACGTTTGTGTTTAATTTCTTCTGGAATTTGATTTTTCATTTTATCAGCCGGCGTTCCTACTCTTCTTGAATAAATGAACATAAAGATTTGTTCAAAATTAACCTTTCTTACCACATCTAATGTATCTTCAAAGTCTTCTTCTGTTTCTTCTGGAAATCCAACTATTATATCTGTAGAAAATTTAACATTCGGTATTCTTTTTCTCATTTTATCTACTAATTCTAAATATTGCTCTTTAGTATATTTTCTATTCATTCTTTTCAAAACATTTGAACTACCAGATTGAAGTGGTAAATGAACTAGCTTACTTACTTTATCACAATCAGCAATAGCATCAATTACATCATCTGTAAAATCCTTTGGATGTGGAGATACAAAACGTATTTTTTCAATTCCATCTATTTGGCTTACTGCTCTTAAAAGTTTTGCAAATGAATTGATCTCATTTTTCTCTTGTATAATGCCTTCTTTCTTAGCTTTTCTATTTTCTTCTACCATATATGAATTTACATTTTGTCCAAGAAGTGTAATTTCTTTATATCCTTTATTTGCAAGGTTTTGTACTTCTTCTAAAATGTCTTTAGAATTTCTACTTCTTTCCCTGCCACGTACATATGGAACAATGCAGTAAGTACAAAAATTATTGCATCCATTCATGATAGTAACAGAGGCTTTAATATTATCATTTCTTTTAATTGGTAATCCCTCTATAATTTCTCCGTCGATATCCACAATATCAGCAATTTTTTTATTTTCCATAACTGCATTATATAAATCTTGTGGAAATTTATGTATTGTATGAGTTCCAAAAATTACATCATATTGATAGCTTCTTCTTATTTTTTCTACTATATGATCTTCTTGCATCATGCATCCGCCAATAGCTATAATAGTACCTTTTTCTTCTCTTAACTTTTTAACCTCTCCTAATTTACCAAATAACTTTTCTTCTGCATTTTCTCTTACGCAACATGTATTAAAAATAACTAAGTCAGCATCTTTTAACTCATCTGTTTTTTTATAACTCATCTCTTCTAACATACCACATAATTTTTCAGAATCATTTTCATTTAGCTGACACCCCATTGTAAGTATATAATATTTTAAATTTTTATCTTTATTTATTTCTTTTACTTTATCTATATATTTTAACTGTTCTGTTATATCTATCTTTTCCAAGCAAATTCCTCCTATTTTTTTACATTATATATTTTATACTAAAAGTCGTGTTTTTTCAACACTTTTTATATTATTATACCTATTTTTGACCACTTAAAAAGACCATTTATTTTGTCTAAATGGCCCTTTGTATTTAAAATCTATCTTTATTTAAAAAAATATTATAACTCTTCTATTTCTTCTTTAGTTAGACCTGTATACTTTATAATTTTTTCTATGTCAACATTATCTTCTTTCAATTTTTGGGCTAACATTCTTTTTTCTTGCTCTATTCCTTTTTCTAGTCCTTGTTCTATTCCTTTTTTTATTCCTTGCTCTATTCCTTTTTCTATCCCTTTTGCCATTCCTTTATCAAATCCAGCTTCTTCTATTCCCTGTCTTTCAAATATGTACTTTTCTCTTAAATGTGCTAGATATTGTTCATGTTCAT
>OLSL01002587.1_pt1 | contig 14331 bp, 17 predicted proteins | sample 1672511 | NCBI WGS metagenome assembly OLSL01 (sample SAMEA3136694, study PRJEB25190) | human gut metagenome | biome: human gut; feature: human-associated habitat; material: faeces | place: Austria | collected 2013
GCCGAATGTAGCGGGAGCGTGCCTTCGTGTAATGTTTCATTTGCATATGCATTTGCAAAAATTTAAGTGTTTCGCAATTAACTATATTTAGACCAGGTAAGTTGCTGATTTTTTCCACTGTAATCAAATCTTCCATCATTTTTTTCTTCCATCGCCTTAATCATATGATAGGTATACTCATTTCAGTATTTCTATCATTTCTGCTTTATCTGTTATCTCTCTGTCTTTTCTTCGCATCTGTCTGTTTGAATTCTCGCTTTCTTCCGCTATCTTATTTGCCGTTGTTCTCGTAATTGCTCCAATCTGCAGCAAATGAAATAATACTTCACTTCTATAAACAGCTGCAATTTCTTTATTTGGAATAGACACTTCACACAGATAAGTACCATCATCCAGCAATTCTTTCTTTCCTGTTTTTAAATATCCTGCTACTAATAACAAACTGTAAATATTTGCCGGGTCTTCTGAAAGAGATTTGTATACAACATTCTGGTCAATTCTTGCAATCACACTCTCTCCCTGCAAAAGTGCATACAACCTTTCAATAATATCGTCATCTGCCACATTTAAAACGCCCTCAAGGATTTCATTTTTCCCCGTATTTACCCAATATGCCTGTGGAACACACCCTTTTGAAACATAATTAATAACTGACCATGGATTATAGATTTCCTTATTTCCAAAACAATATCCATCATACCAGTTTTTAAGTTCTCCATATTTTTCTGAAACGCCATAGTACCCCAACATTTCCCTTACTTCTGCATCTGTGAATCCAAAATATTTATCATATTCTTCATCCATTACAGTGTTTACACTCAGATTATTTAACCCGCTGAAAATACTTTCCTGTGCAATGCGAAGAATCCCTGTCAGAAATCCGTAAGAAAGATTTTTGTTATCTTTAAATGCCCCGGAAAAGAAGTTTCTCATAAAACCAATAATTTCATCATAAAAATCCTTTGAATAACCCTCCTGAATCGGAGTATCATATTCATCGATAATAATAACCGGAGCCTTGCCATAATGTCTGGCAAGCATGGCGGATAATTTTTCCAGTGCAGAAGTCATATCAACTTCTGTTGCTGTTCCTTCGAGAATTTTTGTAAAATAATCCTTCTCATATTTTGCAATACATTCACTATAAAGAATTTCCTGATGCCTGCCATATTCTTCCTGCAAAAGAGCGCGGATTTTGTCTATTGTTGCACTCCATGTATCAAATTTAACATCTTTAAAGGTAAGAAATATAACCGGATATTGCCCCTGATAAGAGCGGTATTCTTCGCCACACTTCCAAATATCCTTATCAGTGAAAAATTTACTGGTGTCCTCCGCCTTTTTTTCAAAAAACACCCTGAGCATATCCATATTTAAGGTTTTTCCAAAACGCCGCGGTCTGGTAAACAGCGATACCAGTGGTTTTTTATCTAAAAATTCCTTAATCAGCATTGTCTTATCAACATAATAATATTCGGACTGTGCACGCACATAATCTGAAATTCCTATTGGAAGTGACTTCAAAGTTCTCATCGGCATTTACCTCCCACCATTAATTTCTTTCCGCCAATTATAACTGATATCCCGGAAAACATCAATTTATTTTCATAGGTTTCTCAGGAAGCCATTTTCTGAATCGCCGGCCAGAAAAAAATTATCCGTTTTCTTTGTCACACGCCGGAAGCAAAAGCATCATGCTCCCTGCAATCAGCAAACCCGAAATATTTTCTGCCTTTTTCCTGCACCGCACCCAGTTTCTCATAGAAGGCCACTGCCGGTTCATTCCAGTCAAGACAGCTCCATTCCATCGCGGAATAACCCTCTTCCCGCACAATCCCGGCTATTCTGTCAAAAAAATATTTTCCAATCCCCTGATTGCGGTATTCCTCTTTGATAAACAAATCCTCCAGATGAACCCTGCCTTCTGCCGCAAATGAACCAAATATCGGATAATACAGTGCATATCCGACTGCTTCCCCATCATATTCGGCGATCAAAACTGTAGCAATCTTTCTCTCAAAAATCCAGTATTTCAATTTTTCCTGTGTTCCCGTCATATCCTGCGGTCTTTTTTCATATGCTGCCAGTCCTTTTATCATACATTGTATCAGGGAAATATCTTTCTCATCTGCCCTGCGTATAGTTAATCTCTCCGTATTCATATTTCATTCCTTTCCGTCAGTTTCCCCTCACTGCAATTCGTAAATCCTTACCTGTCATTTTCATCTTCTTTATATTTTATCCTGAAATAATCCAGATAGGCTTTATATTTATCCTGTGCTGTCAGACAGGTATCCCTCAGATATCCCTTTTCTCTGTACCACTCTTTCAGTCCTCGATAGTAAAACATTTTCAGATTATCCTCGATGATAAATGGTACAATATTATATTTCAGACATTCTTTAAGCATAATTAATCTGCGTCTTATGGTAAATGCCGCCGGAATACTTATTTGATTTTTCTTCCCGTAAAATATCCAGTAATGTATTACCCGGTTTTTCCTCTGTTTCTGCAACTGAAAAGTACTTCATTCCATTTCTCCATTCATTATAAAAGGTCAACAGACTTCGTCTATTGACCTAGTATACCATACTATCTGCAAAAAATAAATTTATTTTACTTTTGTTTTTCTGTAAACCCTATACAGAACAGGCGGAAGAAACTGGAAGATGACTGTATATACCGGAGCAACTCTGCAATAAACTCATCTCTTTCATATGATTTAATGTTTGACCGATGTACCGCATAAATTTTCTTACTTTCCCCAAACTTCTTCTGCAATTTCCTTTACCAGTTTGAGTTTTGCCCACTGTTCTTCTTCTGTAATCTTGTTTCCAATTTCACAGGAAGCAAAACCACACTGCGGACTTAAACACAATCTGTCAAGAGGAATATATTTTGCGGCTTCATGGATTCTTGCAATCACGGCTTCCTTATCCTCTAACACCGGTGATTTTGTTGTAATAAGACCAAGCACGACCTTCTTATCTCCCGCTACTTTTTTCAGAGGTGCAAATCCGCCGGATCTCTCATCATCATATTCGAGGAAAAATGCATCGACATTTTCCTTTGCAAATACATAATCTGCCACACTATCATATGCACCACTTGCAAAGAAAGTGGAATGATAATTTCCTCTGCAGATATGGGAAGTAATAACCATATCCTCCGGTTTTCCTTCGAGTGCAAGGTTATTTACTTCGAGAAGCTGTCCTTTTACCTCATCCAGGTCAATTCCCAGTGCCTTGTATCTCTGCTTTGCCGCATCTCCTACAATCGCACCCCAGGTACAGTCATCGAACTGGAGATTTCTGCATCCTGCGTCATAAAACTGCCTGATTACCTCCTGATATGCCTTGCCGATATCCTGTATCAGTTCCTCATTTGTGGCATAAAACTTTCTTGTACTATTGATATTTGCCGGAACAATCAGCTGCTGAAACATCTGTGCCGGTGCAGGAATCGTATATTTTGCCACTGTATTTTCATCTTCAAACTGCTTCAAAAATTTGAAATACTCCACAAACGGATGTGCCTTTGCCTGAATCTTTCCAACCAAATAAGTATCATCCAGAACGGCAAGTTCTGCATTGAACTGCACACCATTGCCGGTATGTTTATGTTCCACACCCTCAAATCCCCACATAAAATCAAGATGCCAGAACGTTCTCCGGAACTCTCCATCTGTAATCACATAGTAGCCTAATTCCTTCTGTTTTGCTACCACTTTTCTGATTTCTTCCTCTGTCCCTCTGTCTAATTCTTTCTCGTCTATTTTACCACTCTGGTATGCCGCCTTCGCATCCTTCAATGCCTGCGGTCTTAAAAAACTTCCTACAAAATCATATCTGAACGGTGTCTGTAAATCTTTCATCTTTCTGTCTCCTTTTCTTTCTGCTGTTGATGGTGCTTATTATATAGAAAACTTCACCATTTGCAAAATACATAAAAGAAACAGTTAGTCATAGTTTTAAGCTATGGACGATATTCATTTCAGATATTTATTTCAGATATTTTTTCAACATTTCCAGATAGGTTTCCCCCAGTCTGCTCAGCATTCCTTTTCGATGCGTAATATAACCAATCCGCATATCGCTTTCATCCGCCAGTGGTACTGCAATAATATCTTTTCCATTTAGTTTTTTATCGATTACTCCACTGCATACAGTATAACCATTTAACCCGATTAATAAGTTAAATAATGTTGCCCTGTCGCGCACCCGGATATTTTTCTTCCTCTCGGAAGCCGAAAAAATTTCTTCGGAAAAGTAAAAAGAATTATGTTCTCCCTGTTCAAAGGAAAGATATGGATATTCTTCCAGTTCTTTATTTGTAATAACGCTGTTTGCTGCCAATGGGTGCTTTCTGCTGATAAACACATGCGGTTTTGCAATAAACAACAGATGAAACTGCAGGTCATGGGACTTTAGGATTTTGCCTATAACTGCTTCATTAAAATCATTCAGAAACAATATCCCGATTTCACTTCTCATTTTTGCCACATCTTCTATAATTTCATACGTCTGTGTCTCTCTGAGACTGAAATCATATTCTTCCTGACCATATTGTTTGATTAAATCCACAAATGCATTTACAGCAAACGAATAATGCTGTGTGGACACACAAAATTGTTTTTTTCCGCCATCATGTTTCTTATATTTATCTTCCAGAATTGCCGCCTGTTCTAATACCTGCCGGGCATACCCAAGAAAATCCTCACCTTCTTTGGAAAGACTGATTCCTTTGTTGGTTCTGTTAAATATAACTATGTTCATCTCTTTTTCCAGCTCATGCACCGCATTTGTCAGACTCGGCTGTGAGATATAGAGCTTATTTGCCGCCTCTGTAATTGTCCCGGTTTCTGCCACCGTTATCACATATTTTAATTGCTGAAGTGTCATTTTGCGATTTCCTTTTTTGCTTCCTGTTTTTTATTCATGTGATACAATTTTCCTCCCTCTGTTTCAGTGACCGTAATATCTATTATTCTCTCCTTCCATCTTTCCTACCGGGCTTTATATATCCATGCACTTACCCTGGCTGAAACCGGCAATATACAGATACATCCCAGGTTTGCAATTATCATGACAAACAACTGCTGTATAAAAGCCTTTGAGTTAAGCAATGCTGACATGTCATATCTATAATACTGACACATCATAAACAGGAGAAGTGATTCTCCAATTCCCGCAAAAAATAATGTATTCACTGTCGTACCAAGGATATCTCTTCCAATATTATTTCCCGATTTTCTAAGTTCTTTTTCTGCCAGGGAAGGGTTACTTGCATATATTTGAAAAACTGCTGATGACACAGATAATGCTGTATCTATAATTGCACCAAGCAGTCCCAGTAAAACAACCACAGTCATTATCTGAAAGGAACTGACATGGATTTTATTATTCAAAAATGAAGCCTCATCGCCATACATATCAAATTCATTATATCCTCCCAGTCTTGTCCGGTAAATACTATATCCACAGAAAGTTATCAAAGCCGCTATAACAATAATAACAGAAAGAAATGCACTGACGGTTTTTCTGTTACACCCATTTTGTGCAAATAACGTCAATCCTGTAAATATCATACTTCCTATAAACAATACCAGAAAAACCGAACTTCCATTTGCAATAAATTTTATACCCATCCATAAAAAAATCATATTCCCTGCCAGTACAAAAACACCTGCCACACCACGTTCTTCCCCTATTACTATCATAAGTATTATCAAAATAGTTCCTAATATTACTGCCATATGTTTTACCTTTCTTTCAAAAAACTTTTTGTGGAATAAAAGATTGCAACAACACATTCGGACACCGGAATCGCAACAACAATTCCGATTGCTCCCACCAGAAAACGTAACAATTCAAAAATAATATCATAGTTTAAAATGCTTGAAAAAGTATACTGATTTAACATTTTTACTAAAATCCATGGAACACTTCCACTCAGATAAGAAAAAAACAGCACATTTACCATTGTTCCCATAATATCCTTTCCTACCTCATGCATAGATTCCTTCAGACTTCCCTTGCTATCTTCCGTCTGCTTCTTCATGTATTCATCCGCTGCCGCACAAATGGTAATCGTAACATCCATGACTGCACCCAGACATCCGAACAACACACTTGCAAAAAAAAGTGCCGAAAAATCTTCATTTCCCTTCGTGTATTCCATCAGTTCAAATACCGGTCTTTCCCCATAAAAATATGCCAGACTGTATATTCCAAATATAATAAATATTGTTATCAGGGATGCCAGTACTGCTGCCAGTGACTTCCGACAGATTCCATTCAGAAAAATCATTGTAAACAAAATAAATCCAACCGCCAGAAACAATGTAATCCTCAGAATATCTTCTTCTTTTAAAAAGAATTGAAGCGAATAAACAAATACCGCAATCTGCACAATCAATGTTCCAAGAATCAACAGACCTCTTTTTTCTTCTGTAACAAACAATGCAAAGCAGAACAATCCTGTCAGAAATACTGCATAATCATCTCTTTTCAGTTTATTTACCACAACTGACATTTCTCCATTTTTTTCACTCATATAGACAAATACTATATCTCCTTTTTTATACTCTGTTGTATCCATCTGTGAGTAAAAAAAACTATTTTCTGTCACATATACCTCTCCTTTGTGCTCATGATTTTTTATTTTCAATGTTAATTTCTGTGTATATCGTGGTTCTTCTCCAGAATCGTCCTCCTTATTGTCAGCATCAACAACCCTGGCAATATCCAAGTCATACATCTCATAATTATATCTGACAATACCCGTGATACCTAATACCATAGCAGCCAGAATAATTATCTGAATTAGTTTTTTTCTCTTATTCATATTTCTCTTATCCTCTTTTCATATGCTGAAAGCATATATTTTCATATACTTTATCACAGACTCTTCCGAAAATCAAATAACAAAAATAAGGCTTCCGAAGAAGCCTCACTGTGTCCTATATCTTTTGCTGCAATAATCTATGTTCCTCTCTACCCTGCTTCTTTCTCCCGCAGTGCCGTCATAAACAGATAAATTCCGCCAAACACAAGCACACTTGCCACCATAATCACAATCATCTGGTTTACAGTCACCACATGACCGTGAAAAACCGGATTGCAGTCCAGTGTATCGCGGATAATCGTAATGGCTTCCTCCGGAAAACCACTGTCCTTCATCTCCCGATATACTCCGTTTAACATATGATTCTTCAGCAGTGAAGTACCATATGTACCCGGAAGATACGACAACACTTTCTGCAGTCCCGAACCGAAGTTTGAAATTGGCATATAAGCACCGCAGATAAATCCATATCCGGCACTGACAATCGTACCGACCGCAGATAACTGCCCCTGCGTGGTAAGCGGATAACTGATGATACTGGAGATTGTGCTTCCGAACAATACCAGAAGAATTTCGTCTAAAATAACCCATAAAACATCTGTGGCACTCATATACCATCCCATTTTACCGATGTAGCCAAGACACAGCACAAGTGCGATTCCATTGACCATCAGCGAATTTACAACCGTGGAAAGAAAATATCCCAGATAAATGGTCCGCCTGCTGACCGGTGATACATTAAAATCTTTCCTTGTTCCATTGGCCCGGTCCTGCACCATGGTAAGATTGACGCAGAACGTTACCGTCACACAGCTTACCGCAAGCAATGCCGCTGCAAGCTGTGCCGCAACCGTCCCATTTACAAGCTTATCCGATATATTAACCCATTCCTTTGTTGCAGACAAAAATGAATCTTTGTAAACTTTTGCGAGAAACGTAGCATATAACACAATCAGAATACCTGGCGTAATCATTGCAGAAAATAACATTCCCCTGTCTTTAAAAAATAATTTCCTGTTTCTGTTCACAAGTGCAATTACTGTTTTCATTCCTGCACACCTCCCATTCTATTTCCTGTCACGGCAAGAAATACATCATCCATACCGCCTTTTACCACCTCATAATCACGGAATAACTCCTGATGTTCCACTATCAGTTTTGTGGCTTCCTGTGTATTTTTTACCATAATTTCATAGCCATCCCGAATTTCTTTGTATGTATAATTCAGAGTCTTTACTTCCTCTTCACTGACACCATAAAGAGATATCCGGTCCTGCACATATTTATTTTTCAATTCCAGCGGCGTGCCTTCTGCTGCAATTCTTCCCTTTTCCAGAATCACAACATAGCCTGCACCTGCTGCTTCCTCCATATAATGCGTCGTAAGAAATACGGTCATATTTTCCTCTGTCCGGAGTTTCTCAATGATATTCCAGATTAAAAGTCTGGTCTGTGGGTCAAGTCCTGTCGTTGGTTCATCCAGAATCAGAATTTCCGGACGATGAATCAATGCCCTTGCAATATCGATTCTTCTCCGCTGTCCGCCGGATAATTTTCCCACCGGCCGGTTGATAAAATCTCCAAAATCCAGAATTTTCACCAGCTCCTGCAATCTCTTTTCAAATGCCAGCCCGGTAATCCCGTAAAGCGCCGCCCGGCTCTTTAAATTCTCCCTTACCGTAAGTGGTCTGTCCAGCACACTATCCTGAAATACCACACCAAACATTCTTTTCGTCTGATTGCCGGCCTTGTCAGCCTCTATTCCCTTTATCCACACATTTCCGCTATCCTTCCGGAGCTGCCCACAGATAATAGAAATCGTGGTACTCTTTCCTGCCCCATTCACACCAAGAAACGCAAACAACTCTCCCTGCTTCACCCGGAAACTCAGGTCATTTACCGCTCTGACATCGCCAAAACTCTTGTTCAGATGCTCAATCCTGATAATATCTGACATATCTTACCTCCTGTTTTTATGACTGAATATCGCTGTAAATCCATTCCACCATATCCAGCTTTCCATTGCCACAATATTCATACCCTTCCAAAGTAAAGCCTGCTTTTTTCAATTCTGCTTCCGTATCTCCGGCTGCCAGCATTTCATATTCTTTGTATACAACTTCCATTTTTTTCTGAAAATCGGACAGTTCTGCTTTATGATTCTGTTTCCAGTCCTGTACCACAAGCTGTACCTGGTTTTCCACAAGGGAATTTCCTGCTGCCAGTGCCATCAGATTTACCGCCTGCCGGATGACCTCCTCCGAATCCGCTTTATCATTTACGGACACATTTGCATTTACTTCATCCAGCATATTTTGAATTTCTTTCACGGCATCCGGATGAATCCCTTCCAGATTTACTGTTATTTCCTGTGTCGTGGTTTCAGACACTTTCTGCTCCTGTGTTGTACCTGCAGGATTTTCTTTCTGCACAGTTCCACATCCCATCAAACTCACTGTTGTGACAACAGCGATTGCACATAAAATTTTCTTCATAGACTCATCGTCTCCTTTCTTTTTTCCCTTTATTCGTTTCCTGCACGGGCAAGCAATATACTGCCCCGGTCTTTTAACCACCGGATGAATGCCATATCAGCGACAAGCAGTACTGCCGTTATGCAGATACCGAAGACTGCAGCTGTCACATATTTCCGCAGCAGATAATAAATTCCTGCAAATACTACAACTGTCACAATTCCTCCAAATAATGTTATGATTACGGAAAATGACTGCTTTATCGGCACAATCTCATTTGTCCATTTCAGATTCGGTGACAGGAGATTACTGACCAGCCCTGCTGCTGCCATCAGAATGATATACAAAATCACTGCAGCCGGTATCAGAATGGCAAACAGGATGGATGGTTTTACAACCCACTCAGCACTCAGACATAACAATATGGCAGGTATCAGTGTCAGCAAAATCTGCATTCTCAGCTTCGCCTGCAGCACCTTCCATCCATCCACAGGAAATACCTGTATCAGCCAGATGTTTTTCCCTTCCAGCGAAATCGATGGTGCTGTCATATCATTTGTCGCAGCCAGCATACATATCGCCGCAATCGTAATCAATGCTATTACATCATCACTCCCCTGAAACTGCTCCATAATTCCCCACAGTGTATCTGCTTTCAAAAAAACCGCAGCGGCAGCGATTACCATAAATACCATACCAATACCACAGTTCAGCATATAATTCGTACTCTGGAAAAACCGGTGCAATTCCTTTTGAAGCAATGCCCGCTCCACCGAAGATGCTTTCCATTTTTTCTCCACATATTTTACCTTTGCAGCTCCCCGGCTTACCGTAGCCAGCTTTAAAAAACTCCGTTTCAGAATCAGATACACGATAACAAACATTCCCACAATCATAACGGCAAAAATGCACAGGGATTTCAAATTGCCCTCCGAAGCCATTCCCATATGATACAGCGGATATGCCATGCCTTTCATCTTTTCTCCAAAATTCTGCGGATGTTCTGTAATATTCTTCAGCATCTGACTGATATTTCCGCAGAAATAATAATAGAAACCGATGAATAACAGCGAAATAAATACGGTAAGTAATTTCTGATTTTTCAGCCTGCTGCCAATAACTGCAATGAGCCACCCCAGAATACAGGATAAGGTCAGAATAAAAAAGGATATCAGAACCGGCTGCAATAGGGAAAAACAAATGGCTGTCACCGACAGTTCAGCGACCATAAAATATACGATTACCGCCGGAACCATCACCATCAGTTCATATAAAAATCCCATGGCATAAACGCCGGAAAGTCTGGCTATCAGAATACTTTTCACCGGAACCGGCATGGACAGCAGCAAATCATTATCCTTCGCCTGATACAGACTGGCATAAGTATTAAATACACTTGCAAACACCCCGTAAACTGTACCGACAAGCCCCATAATCGTCATATACAGCCATCCAAAACCGGCTCCTGTAAGCGGTGCACATAAAATATCTGCAAGTTTATAAAATACCACTTCCAGGATTCCCACAACCAGCAGACAAATCAGGGTATACTGCCACATCCCTTTTTTATCACGTCTTGCCCCGGTCTTTTTATCCTGATAAAACCACGCAAATACTTCCATTAACTGTTTCTTTATCAGCACTTTTGTCATTGCACATCCTCCACTTCCAGAAATACGTCTTCCAGAGAGGCATCTCCTTTTACTTCTTCCATCGTTCCGGATTTTATCAATACCCCATGTTTTATAATGGCAACCTTATCACAGAGTTTTTCCGCGACCTCCAGTACATGTGTGGAAAAAAAGATTGCCGTTCCATTTTCACACAATTCATGCATGGTATTTTTTAATAAATGAGTTGCTTTCGGATCAAGACCAACGAACGGTTCATCCATAATCATCAGCTTCGGACTGTGAACCAGCGCCGCAATAATTGCCAGTTTCTGCTTCATGCCGTGGGAATAAGCAGATATGGACTGTGCCAGACTTTCCGTCAGTTCAAACATTTCCGCATATTTATGGATTTTCTCTTTCCGCTCTGCAGCACCAACTGCAAAAATATCTGCCGTAAAATTCAGAAACTGAATCCCCGTCATGTATTCATACAAATCCGGATTATCCGGAAGATATGCCAGTACCTTTTTACATTCAAGCGGATGTTCCGCTATGGACCTGCCATCGATTTTAATTTCACCCGCATCAAACTGCAAAATCCCGCAGCATGCTTTTATCGTTGTTGTTTTTCCGGCTCCATTATGCCCGATAAAACCATAGATTTCTCCCGGTCTGATATGCAGGCTCAAATCATCTACTGCCTTTTTTTCTCCATACATTTTTGTAAAATGACTAATTTCTAACATTCTTTTTCCTCCTCTTTTTTCCTGCGGTGTTCTGTAATTTTACGGTTGATTTTATCTGCTTCCTCTTTCTCCAGATACCATTTTATCAGATAAGAAAGCACATCAAAAAACGCAGTCGACAGCATGATGGCAAAATACCCTGCCCTCGGAAAACTATCTCCCATAACAAAATATATCGCAAGGCACATCGCTATTTCCAGCACTACCAGTTCAATGCCTCTCTGCCACAAAATCTGCTTTACCGTCATATCCTCTTTCAGATAAATCGGGATACAGGGCAGCATACACAGAAATGCCAGCAAAAACGGCAGAAAAAAATACCCGAAAGAGATGTTTACATCCCCCGCAAAAATGCTTCCGATTACTGCAATCGCAAGTGTATTTTCTGCCACAACTGTTATGTAATCAAACAAAAACTCCCGGAATGGGTCAAATTCTTTCATCGCTTTCCTCCTCCATCAGGTAATGTGCCACTTCCTTCGCATACTTTCTTGTAATCAGCACTTCCTCGCCATTTTCCATTTTGGCATATAAGCGCCCGTTTAAAGCAGTACGCACAGATACAATATACTCTGCATTTACAATCAGGTTTTTGGAAGCCCGGAGCAGACTGCTTCTTTTTACCATTTCCTCTATCTGATACAATCTGGCTTTTATCTCATAATAATCCCCGGTAGTATATGCAAATACATTTCCCTCCACTGCTTCAAAATACAGAATATCTTCCGTTCTTATGGAAATGCACTCCTTTCCCATCGTATATCCTGTAATTCTTTCTCCCTTGTGCCGCACATATTCCTTAATTTCCGCAAAATCATCCGTTAATTTTACATATTCAAGAATAACACCTTCCTGTTTCGGGTCGTCGATAACCCTTTCCGTAATTCGCATGACTAACCTCTTTTCTCTTGTTCATTATCTTATATATTAATATACTATTTTTTCCATTTATGTCCAGTGCTTATCTGCTGAAATGCATAATTTACCATATAAGATGCATGATGCACAGAAAAAAAGTACCCACAGAAAATCTCTGCCGGTACTTTTTATGAAAATCAGACTCCTGATTTATTCTGTATTTTACATATTTTTTGCAGGAAACTCCGGATTGCCTTCACATAGCATCCACTTTAAGAATGGTAGACAGATGCCCGCCTGAAACATATTTCATCTCAGGATTATGCATCAACTGAGTATGCGTTGCTTTAAATATTTTCAAATCTTCTGAATACGACATAGATATCTCTCCTTTCCACACAGTGAGATCACTAGTAGATTGAATAATAATTAACTGGCCATATTGGGGTTAGCTTCTTCTTCGGATATTTCATCAAGTTTATATGTCCAATGAAATACCACAGGCTCTTTATTGATTTCATCGAAATATTGATAGATTCTGTCCGCCAGTTCCTGCTTTGATTTGACTCGTATTCCTTTCAACATCTGTTTTGTCATTTTGCTGAAGAAACATTCAATCAGGTTGAGCCAGGATGCATGCTTTGGTGTAAACACAAATACGTAACGTCCTTCTGGCTTTGTAGCCAGATAATTCTGCACTTCCTTTGATTTGTGTGCAGAATGGTTGTCACAGATAATCCTGATAACATCCCCTTCCGGATACATTTCATCAAGTTTCTTCAGAAGACAGATGAAATCGGAACTTTTGTGAGTTTCACTTACAACAGGAATAGCTATTCCTGTGAGAAGATCAATTCCGGCAATTAAAGACATTGTGCCAAGGCGTTTATATTCATAGTCACGATATACACAGCCGTTGCCTTCCGTCGGACGGAGGTCATCACTTGTTGTTGCAATAGCCTGTATTCCCGGCTTTTCATCGCAGGAAATGGTATGAATCATTGGACTATCAGGTGACACTATGAGGGCTCCGTTTTCGTCAAACTGCATTTCCACCTGTTTGTAAACAACAAGGACATCATGCATCTTAGTCTCAAAATCAGGATCCCGTTTTTCACAGTAATACTTGATTTTGAACGGCTTAATTTCGGATTGGTTCAGTATCTTCTGTACCATTGGTTTTGTGATAGTTGTAAGCCTTGAATATCCAGCCTCTTCTGCGTGATTTTGGATGTACTGATGAAGATTTTTTAAAGTCCAAAGTTCCTGTGCGTAGCCAAGATCGGCAGGACGCTGGCAAGCAATGCTGATGATCCATGCAATAGCGTCATCTGTGATTTCAACAGGTCGTCCTTTGCGTTTGTCATCGAACAGAGCACGCTGTACACCGCCTTCCCTGAACTTGGAAAGACAGAGTTTAACGGTGTTTATATTTACATCTAAACGTTCAGCAATATCGCTATTCGATGCTCCCTGTGCTTTATAAAGAAGCATTTTAGCGCGGTCAACTACCTGCGCTTGAATTGTACGCTGACGAGTGAGTGACTGAAGGTACAAAACTTCTTCATTTGTAAGTGTAATAGATCGTGCGTGTGCCATACTGATACCTCATTTCCGTTGATATTATAAGTATAGCACCATACATGATATTTGACTAGTTATTTATTTAATGCTGTACTAGTTCTTTAAGCGTCATTTCTAACTGTTCAACACTCATGTACCAAGGTAGCTCTGCTGGTGTTTTTTTCATTTTTTCTATAGTAATCTTAACACCTTCTACCATTTTACTAAAAT
>OLSL01002590.1_pt1 | contig 14312 bp, 10 predicted proteins | sample 1672511 | NCBI WGS metagenome assembly OLSL01 (sample SAMEA3136694, study PRJEB25190) | human gut metagenome | biome: human gut; feature: human-associated habitat; material: faeces | place: Austria | collected 2013
TTAGCGCAACGGAACAAAATCAAACTTATAACCATTCTTTTTTCTTTAGAAGACTAACTACAATTCAGCACAATATCTTCTACATAAAGCGGCATCTGTGTCCTCAGCAAATTAGTATTTTGTCTTCACAGTCTTTATTGCAGACCATTTTGATGTAGCTGACTGATATCCGGCTTTTGTATATACGGCGCGGATGCGGACTTTATATCTTGTTTTCTTTTTCAGTTTCTTAAGCTGAGCAGATGTGATCTTAGCCTTGGAAACTTTAATTGTTTTTGTATCTTTTTTGTTACCGAATCCTTTTGTTGTGTACTGGATTTCATAACCGGTAGCCTTCTTAACTTTTTTCCATGTAACTTTTGCTTTGTTCTTTGTTGTTTTTCCAACTTTAAGAACAGGTTTGGAAAGTTTTACGTTTGATTTCTTTAATGCTGGTTTAGTAGCAGGTTTTTTAGTTGTTGTTGTGTCTGGGTTAGAAGGCGTTGCAGGTTTAGAAGGAGTAACAGCTTTTTCTTTTAAGCCTGAAAGAGCTTCTGTAAGTTTTGTGTTTGCAGCATCAACAATTGCCTGTGTGTTAGCGGATTTTGCTTCTTTTGCTTCTGTTAAAGCAGTCTGAAGTGCTTTCCAGGTTTCAGCAGTATATTTGCTGCTATCAAGTGCTTCTGCTTTTTTGATGGAAGCTTCAAGGATAGAAGTATTCAGCTGTACAGTTCCAGATACAGATGGGTAACCGGTTGATGTAAGCTCTATTGTGTAAGAAGCAGATTTGTCTGCAAATACAGGTGTGGAAGAACCATCTTTACCTTTAATTGCTGCATTGAAGTTAATGTTTCCGTCTGCATCAAATAAATCAGTAGCTTTAATTCCGCCTTTTCCTGTTTTTTCTACCCCATTAATTTTAATAGATGTAATATTATTTACATATTTTTTAAAGTTGACACCGGAAGGAAGAGTAACCTGATTATTTTTATTAATGGAGATATCTCCAGTCTTGTAGCCAGATTCTAATGTGAAGGAGGCTACAATATCAGAGTAAGTATCATCTGTAAATACCATAGAATAGGAACCCACACCAGTATTATCTGTAGCTTTTATCGTCAGAGTATTGTTTGCGTATGTATAATCTGTACCTTCTGTCAGGACAGTTTTTCCCATACTTACGCTGCTTAAAGTATAATTAGAACCAGAAGGAACAGCAGCAGTATCAACAGAAACGGTTGCACCATCTTTAAAGTTATCGTTGGCGGTAGCTTTAATGCTGTCAGAACCAGCTAAAGTTTTACATTTTAAGTTAGTATTAATAACAATATCAGCACCGTTTTTTACAAGATAAGTAACTTTTTTAATTGTTTTACCCTGTAAATCTTCATGACGCTTATAATCAATTGTGTTTCCGTGTTTTTCTTTAAATCCATCTGTTACAGCAAAGGAGAATTTTCCTCCGCCATAGATGTTTTCCAGATGTTCCATACCATATTTAGTACCATCTTCGTCTTCAACAATGATACCAAGTAAGGACTTTTTAGCATCTAAATTAGAAAGAGGGCTGTTTTCAGAAGTTACAGGATCTACTTCATATTGTCCGTAGGAAGACTGTGTTTTGATAGTAAGTGTATCAGAAGTATCTTCGATAACCTCAGATTTCATAGCTGTCAAAGTACCATCACCATTTAAGATTTTATATTCAGATGGTGTCGTATCAGATAACTTCATAGAACTAATAATTTCTAATAATTTATTGCTGCATTCTTTATTATCGGAAATAGCCTTTTTCGCATTTTCATATAATGAAGTTGGAACAGCAATATTTACGTCTTTTATACCGATAATAGAGCCACCCTGTTCGCTTGTATTATCTTCTGAATACGTACTGGAGAAGTAATTTTTGTATTTATTAGTTGTAGCACTACTTACTGCATCATACATACCACTTTCGCGATAAGAAGCTGCTTTATCAGAAGTGAGGTCTAAAGTAGTATCCTCTTTTACATCTTTTAATTCTCCGTAATAGAAATCTGCATAAGAAAGATTCGCTGTTCCGTATACATATTTATCAAGAGCATTTTTAGCGTCTGTAAGATGTTTGATTGCCTCATCAACCTCTGCCTGATTAGGAGCCTCTTTTGCTAAAATGTCTTTTGCTTCTTTTAATTCTGTTTCGAAGCTATTCCAGCTCTTTTCTGTATAATCCGATGGGTTTAATCCTTCAACAGAAGAAACAAGTTTGTTTAACTCAGTTGTATCGCCAGCATTTGTGTCAGGTTTTACAATGTTTGCATCAGTAGCTTCAAAGTTATATGTAGAATCAGCGTATCCAAGAGCATAAATGGTTAAACTCCAGTAGCCAGTTCCGTCATATCCTTTTGGAAGCTGGCAGCGAATAGAATTTGTAAGACCTAACTGGATTCCCATACTTTTATGCATCCAGTTATCAGCAGCAAACTTTGTTCCGTAAGTGGCAAGTGCCTTAGAACGTGTGCTGTCATTTCCATAGTAGGTCCATTTTACAGCCTGCATATTAGCGCCAAGATCGCCGTAATTTTTTGTGAAATCTACACGAAGAAATTCACCGTAGCTACCGCTTGCATCCTTTACAGTTGCTCCCATATTGTTTAAATCAGCAGTTTTAAGAGTCTTATCTTTAATACCAGAAGAAGAGCCGTTACTTCTTTGGGTAAATGTGAAGGAACCATCACTCTGCTTTTCGGCAGTCTTTAGGCCATTGGTATCCTTATCAACAGATGCAGTAACATTATAATCCTGCAGATTCTTTTCTCCATAGCCACCAATTAAGGTACCGTTATTTTCTACAACGGAATACTTTTCTTTAAAGCTGGCATAGTCAGAAGATTTTACTTTGACAGGAACATATTTTAATCCAAGAACATCATATTCTGTCATAGTCTGTGTAGTGCCATCGGTTAAGGTGAGAGTACCTCTGTTCCATCCGGCACTGGTACCATCTGTAAAGTAGACAGTTTTTCCATCACTGCTCCAATGGGAAACACTATATTCTCCTTCAGCAGTTTTAATAACTGCAGTACACTGATAACTTCCGCGGTGAAGTCCGTGATTAGTGGTAGCTCTTGTTACTGCATCAAAGGCACCTTTATCTTTTTCATCGTGTGAATCAGCTGTATCAGAAGACGTGGTATCACCTGCTGCCATAACTCCTTCAGCCTTCCAATATTCAGCCCATGTCAGGCCTGCATAGCAGTAAACGTAGTCATCACTATTTTCTGCTGTCTGTGTCTGTGCTGTAGATACACTTGCTGCTTTTACAACTGCTGGAGTAATACTGGAAAATACAGTAGTACAAGTCATTGCAAGAGCAAGAGTACCTGCTACAAGTAATTTGTTTCTCATAAGTTCCTCCTTATATTATAATTGGTATTTAAGTTAGCTTATTCTAACGAAAAATATAATAATATACTATTATTAGCTGTGTCAAACTGTATATATATTAATGAAAAAAGTTCTCATTTTCTTATAAAAAAATTGCATTGTCAGAATATTTTCTATATAATGTATGAAGTTAGAAAGAACTAATGAAAGTAAGTTTCAAGATAATGGAGGATTGTTGTGATAAATTTTAGAAAAAAAGCAGTTGCGATGTTACTGGCCACTGTGTTCACTGCAGGAATGCTTTCCGGATGTGGAACATCAGTAGATACAGAGAAAAGTAAGAATGATAGTAGAAAGGCTGTGGAGCAGACAACACAGGCAGAAGCGGATACAAATAGTAAGACTCAAAATGAAGAGGACAAATCAGAATCAAGAGATATTTTTGCGATGGATACGTATATGACTTTAACGGCTTACGGAAAGAATGCTAAGAAAGCGTTGGACGAGGCGGTTGATGAGATTAACAATATTGAACAGCTTGTTTCTACGGGGATTGACAGCAGTGAAGTTTCGCAGATTAATAAGAATGGGAAAGGTTCGGTATCAGAAACAACAGGATATCTGATTAAGCGCTCAAAAGAGATTTATGACAGCACGAATGGAGTGTTTGACATTACGATTTACCCGATTATGCAGGCGTGGGGGTTCCCGACGGAGAACTATCGTGTTCCCGGAAAGAAAGAGCTGAAGAAGTTAAGGGGACTGATGGGAGCAGATCACGTTTTATATGATGAGAAAAAACAGGAGGTCACTTTAAATAAGGAAGGAATGAAGATTGACCTTGGTGGAATTGCGAAAGGATATACTTCTTCAAAAGTAATGGATATTTTTAAAGAAAATGGGATTTCTAGTGCAGTGATCAGTCTTGGCGGTAATGTGCAGACACTAAACGGAAAGCCAGATGGTTCTGACTGGAGAGTGGCAGTTGAGAATCCGGCAGATACGGGAAGTTATATTGGAGTGCTTTCTATAAAGGATAAGGCAGTGATTACTTCTGGGGGATATGAGCGTTATTTTAAGCAGGATGGAAAAACATATCATCATATTATTGATCCGGCTAATGGATATCCGGCAAATAATGGTCTGACTTCTGTTACGATCGTATCAGATGACGGAACACTTGCAGACGGTTTGTCCACATCATTATTCATTATGGGACCGGAAAAAGCACAGAAATACTGGAAAGAACACAGTGATGAGTTTGACACGATTCTTGTAAAAGATGACGGAAGCATTCTAGTTTCAGAGGGACTCGCAGAGTATTTTACCAGTGAGTCTGATTTTACGATAATAAAAAAATAATGATACAAAAAATTTCTCATAAAATCAAGTACAAAAAGATTTCGAGAATATAAGAATGCAAGAGTACAGGAATACAAGAATACATTCAAAAAGAAAGGGAGATATGATGAGGGAAAAGTGGAAAAAATATGTTGAAAAATTTAAAAGTCTTGGTGATAAGGTTTCAGGTGTGAAAGGAATTACAGCGGTAATTCCGGCGGTTTGCCTGGCGGTTCTTATGGTGACAGTACTTACCGGATACAAAACCCCACAGGCAAAAAAGTATGAAGCTTCAGAGACAGAAGACATCAGTCAGATTAAGGAAGCGCTTGCGAAGGAAAGTACAGCAGCAATGGCAGAAACAACGAAAAAGAATACAACAAAGAAGGGAAAGAAGGGGGCTATTGATGTAAAAGATGGAACGTATAAAGGTTCTGCAAACGGATATGGCGGAAAAGTTACAGTAAATGTTACTGTAAGTAAAAAGACAATGACGGCGATTGATATTGTCAGTGCTCCAGGTGAGACGGATTCTTTCTTTCAGCGTGCAAAAGGGGTTATTGATGAGATGCTTACGGCACAGAGTACAGATGTAGATGTCGTGTCTGGAGCAACATACAGTTCAAATGGAATTATCGGTGCGGTGAAAAATGCACTTTTTGGAACGGAGTCTAATAATGCGACAGCAGCGAACGCAGGTAATGCAGCTGGTTCGGCTCCGAGTGTTTCTAAAGTGAGTGAGTCTGGAACATGGAAAGATGGAACTTACACTGGCTCCGGTAAAGGATTTGGTGGAACTATTTCTGTAAAAGTAACAGTAAAAGATGGAAAAATCAGCGCGATTGATGTAACAAGCGCATCAGGAGAAACTGCTTCCTATTTTAGTAAGGCAAAAGGAATTATCCCAAAGATGATCAGCGGACAGACTACAAATGTGGATGCGGCATCTGGAGCAACCTATAGTTCCAATGGAATTATTACCGCAGTAAGAAATGCTCTTTCAAAGGCGGAAACAGGGAAAAGCAGTACGAAAAAGAAAAAGAAGAAAAACAAAAAAAATAAGAAAAAAAACAGTGGTTCTAACAGCAATAATAACAATAATAATATTGCAGCACCGGCAGAAGGGTATGAAGATGGCACTTATACTGGAAGTGCGGCCTGTTCGGGAGAGCAGTTTAAGGAATATAGTGTAACGGCAAATGTAACGATTAAAAATGGAAAGATTTCTGCGGTGGAGATTTCTTCTACAGCAAAAGGAACCAACCTGAAACAGTTTATGAGCAGAGATGAGATTAAGAATCTTCCATCACTTATTGTCTCTAAAAACGGAACAAGCGGAGTAGATGCTGTCAGTGGAGCAACGTACAGTTCTCATGCTATTTTTAATGCGGTAAATGATGCTTTATCAAAGGCGAAGAAAAACAGTTCTTCTACGGAAAAGAAAGAAGAGACGACCACAGAAAAGAAAGAGGAAACGACCACAGAAAAAAAGGAAGAGACAACGACAGAAAAGAAAGAGGAAACGACTACAGAGAAAAAAGAAGAAACAACAGAAAATCCAGACGAAGGGAAAAACTACAAAAATGGAACATATAAAGTAAGCGTAAGCTGCGAGCCGGATGAAGATGAGGATTTTGATCCGTATACGATTTCCATGGATATCACAATTAAAAAAGATAAAATTACAGAAATTTCTAATATTACCGCGAATACAAATTCAACGAATAAAGCATATACAAACGATGCAAAGAAAGGAATGGTTTCTAAAATTGTAGCAAATGGAAATGCAGATGGTGTAAATACTGTATCAGGAGCCACCTGTTCTTCTAAAGCAATTAAAGATGCATGCCAGAAGGCATTTAATGCGGCAAAGAAGTAATTTTGAAAAGAGAGGCTTTTGCGTTTATTTAAGAAAAAGTCATTTGAATATTAAAAAAAATAGTAAGAAAATTTATAGAAGATAATAGAAAGCATTTTAGAAGGGACAACGAATGAAATATAAAAACTTTTTAATCCGTTTATTTGATCTTATTCTCGTTCTGGGGCTTTTAGCAGGATATCAGGCTGTGATTTACAGTCGTGATAAAGAAGCCACAATTGCAGAATTAAAAAGCCAGGTAAATCAGCTCCAAGGAGAAAAAGAGGATATTCTTGAAGCAGCAAAAAATTCTGGAAAGCTAGGGACCGATGGTGCATCTGCCGGTCAGGCAGGAACGTATAAAGATGGAACATATACTGGAAGTTCGCAGGGATTTGGCGGAGAAATTAAAGTAAAAGTAACGGTATCCGGGAAGAAAATCAGTGCTATAGATATTATAGAAGCAAGTGGGGAAGATGAGGCTTATTTATCAATGGCAAAAGATATTGTGAAGACAATACTTGATAAGCAGACGACAGAGGTTGATACAATAAGCGGAGCAACCTATTCATCTACAGGAATAAAGAATGCAGTAGGACAGGCATTAGAAGGAGCAGCTAAATAATGAAGAAAAAGAAAAAAATATCGGTGCAGACAATCATAGAAGTGATGATACGGGCAGTATTTTTTATCATCTATCCAGCCTTATTTTCCACTGCATTTACCGGAATAAAATTAATTGTAGAACAAATTACACAGCGTGCAAGTCTGCAGTGGAATTCCTTTGTACAGACACTTGTGGTATTACTGGTCTTTACCATTGTGTTTGGACGATTTTTCTGTGGATTTGCCTGTGCATTTGGAACATGGGGTGATTTCGTTTATTTTATTTCATCTATGATTCGCAAAAAAAGAAAAAAGAAACCGTTGAAATGTTTTTCAAAAGCGGGAAAGATACTCCGGTATTTAAAATATGTTGTACTGATTGTTGTCCTGCTTCTTTGCATAAAAGGTTACAGTAGTGCAGTTGCTATACATAGTCCGTTCAGTGCATTTTCCCGTTTTCATCAGTTAAAGATGGCAGACAGTCTTATCGGAACAGGCCTCTTTTTATTGGTTACAGCAGGAATGGCATTGGAACCAAGATTTTTCTGCCGTTTCTTATGCCCAATGGGAGCAGTATTTTCCCTGATGCCGGTTCTGCCGTTTTCTGTAATCAAACGAAACAGAGAAAACTGTATTCCAAACTGTAAAGCGTGTAATTTAGTATGTCCGGCAAGTCTTGAGATACCATCGGATAAAGAAGGGGATAATGCGGCATCCGGAGAATGTTTCTCCTGTGGAAAATGTATCGGAAAATGCCCAAAACAAAACACACATAATGGTCTTCCAGGAAGGTTATGGTTACCAATGCTTGTAGGAAAGGCTGTGATATTATTCGTGATATTTAGAGTATTGTATTAAAAACTTTTCCAGATTTTGTCTATCAGATAAATTATTATATCAAAAATCCTTTTTCGTGTTATAATGGACGGTAATTGCTGTATATTGCTACCCTCATAAGAAAGGAGTATTTTTTGAATAAAGCAAATTTAATTATAGAAGAAGTGAATAAAGTAATTATTGGTAAAGAAAAGGTCATCCGTAAGGTGTGGATGACGATTCTCTCTGGTGGACATGTTTTGCTTGAAGATGTACCTGGTGTGGGAAAGACAACGATGGCGCTGGCTTTTTCAAAGGCTTTGGGACTTTCTTATCGAAGAATACAGTTTACACCGGACGTCATGCCATCGGATGTGGTCGGTTTCTACTATTATAATAAGGAGAGTGGAAAGTTTGAATACCGTCAGGGAGCAGTTATGACGAACCTTCTGCTGGCAGATGAAATTAACCGTACTTCAAGTAGAACGCAGTCAGCACTTTTGGAGGTTATGGAAGAAGGACAGGTAACGGTAGATGGTGTGACAAGAAATATACAGGAACCATTTTTTGTTATTGCAACGCAAAATCCGCTTGGTTCTGCGGGTACGCAGATGCTTCCGGAGTCGCAGATGGATCGTTTTATGGTTCTTTTATCTATGGGATACCCAACAATAAAGGAAGAAATGATTCTGATGAGTCAGAGAAAGGTGAGTGATCCATTAGATGATGTGAATGAGGTTATCTCAAAAGAAGAATTACTTTCTATGCAAAAGGAAGTGAATGAGATTAAGGTTTCTTCTTTAATCTATCAGTATATTGCAATGCTTTCTGATGCGACACGAAGACATGATATGATTCAGCTGGGTGTCAGCCCAAGAGGATCTCTGGCCTTGTGCAGAATGGCAAAAGCGAGTGCATTTTTGGCTGGCAGAGATTATGTTGTGCCGGAAGATGTTCAGGATGTTGTAAAAGATGTTTTCCGTCATCGTCTGGTATTAAAGTCAAGAGCAAGGTTATCGAGGAAAGATGTGGATAAGATTATGGATGAAATTTGTGCCACTGTACATGTGCCAGATCGAAGAGCGGCAGGAGGAAGAAGATGACCCGAAAAAGATTATGGATGAATCGAATTAGCGGGATTGTCTGTCTGTTACTGTGGATTGCGTTAGTCATTTTTCTTTCTGGAACAACAGGGAAGATTGCCGGGATGGCATTAGGAATTATGTTGCTGGTGGCTGTCATTTATAATCTTTATCTTCCAAAAGAAGTTTCTACTCATCTGATTATTCCTGCCTATGCGCAAAAGGAAGAAAAAATTACCGGACGACTTTGTATCAGCAATACAGGAGTGTTCCCTGTTTTATCTGGGAAAGTTTTTTTACAGGTAAAGAAGACGATTAGTGGGGAAAAGGAAATATTTTCTATGAATATCAGGGCAGCGGGACGAAAAAATGGTGCGGCTGCCTTTGTTATAGATTCGGAATATATGGGATTTTTGGAAATCACGATTTTGCGGGTGGAACTGTACAGCTTTTTTGGATGTATGAAAAAGGTAACATATGTAAATCAGGAGAAGGTGGTAATGATTCTGCCACAAACAACGGAACTGCATTTTCCAGTACAAAACAGCGGAGCTGCCTGTTCTTTTTTTGATGAGGAACAAAGTGGTAAAAAGGGAAATGGTCCGGGGGAATATTTTGGAATCCGTCCGTATGTTGATGGAGATTCCATGAAGTTAATTCACTGGAAGCTAACAGGAAAAACAGATGAATATATGGTAAAAGAAGTGGAAGTTCCTATGATGCGGATGCCACTTATTTTTCTCGAAACAAGGGTAGAAAAGCTGGATGCTGCTATGATTGACGGGTTGTTAGAAGCATTTTTTTCTATTTCACAGCATATGGCACAGGAAGGACAGAAGCATTGTCTTTGTTGGTGGGATAAAAAGACCGATGGATGGAATTTTTACAATGTGGCAAATGCAATGCAGTTGGAAGAAGTGTATGCCCATGTATTTCAAAGTATGTTTTTTTCTCAGGGGAATGCAACGATAGATTCTTTTGAAAAAGAAAGAAAAGAACAGTTTTCAGAAGTGATTTATATTACAGAGTATTGGAACGAGAAACAGGCAGTTTTCGATGACTGGAACCTGACTTTATTATTAGAACGACGGGAAGCAAGAAAAGAAGAAGGGGAAGCGTTAGTACCGTATATTTTTTCGGCAGAAACCATGGGAGAGGATATTGATCGGATTTTGACAGCGTACAGGAGTGTAGATTATGGAGCATAAAAACTCATTTCACATTAAAAAATTGAATCATCAGAGTGGATTTGGCTGGGCAGAAATGATGCGGGCCGGGTATGTGTGGCTTGCTGCGCTGTTATGTTTTATCTGGTATGCTGCCGATCGTTTTGAAATGGATACAGCAGGTGTTGCTCTTTTTATCGGGGCAGCCTTTTTTATATTATTGTATTTCGTTGGGATATCTGTTGGAAAAGGTTTTACGGTTTTTATAAGCGGTTTGTATTTTTTTGTTCCATTTTTCATTCTTTCTATGGAGAATATTCGAAGAGCTTTATTGATTTTCTCCCGAACAGTCTTTGATTATCTGGCAGATTATGGACAGAGCAAAAATATTTTTCATCGTATAATTCAAAATACATCGGTAGATATGCAGACAGGAAATGTGGAGTTTTTTCCATTTGTTGTCGGAATATTGGGGATAACTTTGTGGCTTATTCTTTTTATGGCATTGTTGTGGAAAGTCCAGCCTTGTATTTTATTTTTTACCGTAGCGATCTGCTTTGCTTTTCCATTTTTTGTATGGGGAGTTCGGCCAGAATTGTTTGCAGTGTTAAGCTTTCTCATTTTTTGTTTCTTTTTCTTTGCTCCGTCTTTTTGGGGAGGAGTACTTGGAACTTCAATTCTTATTATTTTACTTCTTTTAGGAACTTTCTCAGGAATGACAAATACCGGACAGATGTCGGCAATTCAAAAGAAGTGGAATAAAGAACGATATAAAGAGGATGTATCTGTTCTTCCGGAAGGTCAGCTTACAAAGGCAAAGAAGATGAAGCGGACAGGTGAAGAGGCTCTTAAAGTAAATATTTATAAGAAAAACAGTTATTATCTGAAAGGATTTGTTGGAACAACTTATGAGAATAATTGTTGGAAAGCAAGTACAAATAACTGGAATATTTTTGGCTCAGACAGGAGTATGCTTGCAGCTTCTGACCGGGAGGCATACGAATCTTTATTATGGCTTCATAATAAAGAATTTTACGGAAATACAGTAATGTATCATTTTGTAAGGCAGAAAAAGCTTTCGGAAGGGAAAACAGATCCGTCTCTTTACAGTTTATCTGTAAAAAATGTAGGGGCGAATCGAAAGTATCTTTATCTTCCTTATGAGAGTGCTGTTTTACCAACAATATATGAAGAAGAAGGGACGGCAGCGATTAATAAAACAGAGAATATATTCGCTTCTGGAATAAAAGGAGCAGGAGAATATTCTTTTAAAGCAATGGAAACAATGGCTGGAAAGTTGAAATCGTCTACCAATATTAAGACGGAGGATAAGAATCTTTCCTCAAAAAAAATGACGGAAAGCTATAAAGAATATGTAAATGCAACATGTCTTTTCTTAAATAAAGAAACAAAAACATTGATTTCTTCTGCAACAGAAGGGAGTCTTCAAAGTAATCTATCGGTATTAGCAATTATAAACCGGGTAAAAAGCTTCATGAAAACATCGATTACCTATAATGAAAATCCAGGAAGTATCTCGGAAGATGAAGATTTTGCCCAATGGTTTTTTGAAGATAAAAAAACAGGATACGATGTGCAGTATGCGGCGGCAGCAGTAATGATGTTTCGTTATTATGGAATTCCATCCCGTTATGTGGAAGGATACCTTCTTACACCGGAAACGGTAAAAGAGGCAGGAACGGCAGAGACGGTGACTGTTTCACAAAAATACGCGCATGCATGGCCGGAAATTTATCTGGATGGAATAGGATGGATTCCGGTAGAAGTTACTCCTAAATATGAAAACGTTATGGGAACACCGTATTATGAGACACAGGAAACTGCGGTAAGTAATTCAAGTTCGTCAGATCAATCTTTAGAAAATGACGATAAGAAGAAACAAGAAAAACAGCAGGAACAAAAAAAGCAGGAAAAAGAACAGACAACAGAAAAGAAATCAGAAAAGAAAACAGTAGAAACACCGCAGCAGATTCCACAGAATCGCTCAAAGCAAAGCAAAGGTGGAAGAACGGTTCATAAAATCCTGTATATTCTATGTTTCTTTATTTTCATAGTAGGTCTTTTGCTTTTTGTATTTAGAAAACGACTGCAAAAAGTATACCGAAATTATAAAACAGATAAACTTTTAAAACAGCAAAAGTATAGTCAGGCAGTTATGTTCTGGTACGATATTTTGTGTAAAACAATATATGGAAAAGAAAAAATAAAAGATAATCGTGTAAGAACCTTTGAAAAAAGACTTCGTACCTTTGACAGAGAAGTGGAACCGAAAAAGTTACATCTTTGTATGAGGATTCGCCAGAAAGCGGTGTATTCACCAGAAGGAATCACTAGAAAAGAAGCAGAAGCTGCAGTACATTTTCTGAAAAAAGAGTGTGAAAAACTGAAATAAAGGTATTTTAAGTTTCGTTTCTATTGACAGGGAAAACTATAGCGATTAGAATATTTTCATAATTAGATTTAAATTAAGCGAGGAAAAAATATGTGGTTAGCAGATAACTGGAAAGAATATGAAGTCATAGATTGCAGCGAAGGTGAAAAACTGGAACGCTGGGGCAAATACACCCTTCTTCGTCCAGACCCTCAGGTAATCTGGAATACAAAAAAAGAAGATAAACACTGGAAACATTTAAATGCACATTATCACAGAAGCAAAAAAGGTGGCGGAGAGTGGGAGTTTTTTGATCTTCCAAAGCAGTGGGATATTCATTATAGAAGTCTTACCTTCCATTTAAAACCATTCAGTTTTAAACATACAGGGCTTTTCCCAGAACAGGCAGTCAACTGGGACTGGTTTTCTGATAAGATTAAGAAGGCAGGCCGCCCAGTAAAAGTATTGAACTTATTTGCCTATACTGGTGGAGCAACACTTGCAGCCGCAGCTGCGGGAGCATCTGTAACTCATGTAGATGCCTCAAAAGGAATGGTTACCTGGGCAAAGGAGAATGCGGTTGCTTCTGGTCTTGGTGATGCACCGATTCGCTGGCTTGTAGATGACTGTGTGAAGTTCGTAGAAAGAGAAATCCGCCGTGGCAATCATTACGATGGAATTATTATGGATCCACCATCTTATGGACGTGGGCCAAAGGGAGAGATTTGGAAGATTGAGGAGAAGATTTATTCTTTAGTATGTCTTTGTGAAAAGCTTCTTTCCAAAGACCCGCTGTTCTTCTTAATTAATTCCTATACAACAGGATTACAGCCTGCCGTTCTTTCCTATATGTTAGGAACAGCAGTTGCGAAAAAACATGGTGGAAAAGTCAGTGCAGATGAGGTTGGTCTTCCTGTCAGTGCAAATGGACTTGTTCTTCCATGCGGTGCTTCCGGACGATGGGAAAAGAAATAGATGGGAGATAGCATATGAGTGCTAAAAAGACAGCTTTTTATGGAATGTTTCTTGCGCTTGCTTTAGTAGCAGGATATATTGAACAGCTTATACCGATTAATCTTGGAATACCCGGAGTAAAGCTTGGACTTGCAAACATTGTTACAATGCTTCTTCTTTATATAGTAGGAGTCCCTGCAGCCTGCCTGATTTCCGTACTTAGAATCCTATTATCAGGATTCCTCTTTGGAAGCGGATTCGCAATGGTCTACAGTGCAGCAGGAGCGGCAATGAGTATGCTAGTTATGGCACTCTTAAAGAAAACAAAGAAGTTTTCTTCTGTAGGAGTAAGCGTAGCAGGCGGCATATTCCACAACGTAGGACAGATTATCGTTGCCATGATTGTATTGGAAACAAAGGCATTAGCCTACTATCTCCCAATTTTAATCCTTTCTGGACTCGTAGCCGGAATCTTAATCGGAATCTTAAGCGGGATATTAACAAAGAGATTAAATCCGATAATCAAGCAGCATTTTGTATAAACAGACGAAAACTCTAAACATCCTATTTTGACAGCTGCTTTATAGTCGCTGCGTGTTGAATGTTTGCTTTTGCGCTCGCATCCAGCACTTGCTCCGAAGCCGCATCTGCCAAGATAAGATGTTTAGAGTTTTCTGTTTATAGAAATACTAGAGCGTGTTTGAAAAATCATTCCTGCAACCTGCACGCCCCAATTTGCGGTATATTTTGCC
>OLSL01002594.1_pt1 | contig 14280 bp, 11 predicted proteins | sample 1672511 | NCBI WGS metagenome assembly OLSL01 (sample SAMEA3136694, study PRJEB25190) | human gut metagenome | biome: human gut; feature: human-associated habitat; material: faeces | place: Austria | collected 2013
ATCCTGCCCGGTTCCGTAAAGTTTTTGTCCGACCACTATGTTGTTGGCGACAGTTACCGTTCCGTTTGGGTCATCCGAGAATACCCTCCGTCCACCGAGGAACAGGCCATTCTGTCACAGCTCGCTGACCGCAGCGGCGTGACCCTCCGCATTTACCACCGTCTGGTGGAAAGCATGGAGCAAAGAAAGATCATTCAGAACGCTACCCGCCGAAACAAGCTCAAGAGCGGCGGCAACGACGTCAACGACACCATCGAGGCCGAGGGCAACCTGCAGGACGTGATCGAGCTCCTGGCCAACCTTCGCAAAAACAAGGAACCGCTTCTTCACTGCAGCGTTTTCATTGAACTGAAGGCAAGGAGCATGGATGCCCTCAAAGAGCTGCAGAGCGACATTGCGATGGAGCTGACGAGATCCAAGATCTCTGTCGACAGGCTGACCTTACGGCAGAAAGAAGGATTTCTGTCCGTGATCCCGACCGGATACAATCAGTTCGGAGTACAGTATGAACGGGTCCTTCCTGCATCCAGCGTGGCAAACCTCTATCCGTTCAATTTCTCCGGCAAGACCGATCCCCAGGGACTGTATCTCGGAAGGGACAAGTACGGCACGAACATCCTCGTGGACTTCGACCGCCGCGCAGTGGGCTGCGACCTGGTGGTCACCGGTGAGGGTTCCTTTGATGCCCAAAGCCTGGGCGGCAAGGCCATCAGCGGCGTGGCAGGCCGGTGTCAGAAGCTGCGTGTCCCCGCTGCCGTGCTGGCCGGGCGTGTGGCACTGACACCGGAGCAATGGGCACCGCTGGATCTGCGAGCCGTCCGCAGTATCAACCCCGCCGGGGCGACCCTTGAGGACGCCCGAGCCAACGCCGCCGCTTATTACCGGACGGCACTGGAAACGCTGCTGAAGGAGTGGAAATGATATGGCACAGGTCATTGAGATACACGACTTTTCCGACCCGGCGCTGGATGTCTACGCCCGGGCCACGGAAAACCAGCTGGTCAACCGGGCCGACCCGGCCAACGCCCTGTTCATCGCCGAGAGCCCGCTGGTCATCGGCCGTGCGCTGGACGCCGGGTGCGTACCGGTGTCGTTCCTGATGGAGCCGCAGCACATCACCGGCAAAGGCGCCGAGATACTGGGTCGCTGTGACCCGGACCTCCCCGTCTATACCGCCTCTCTGGAGGTGCTGACGCAACTCACCGGCTTCCACCTGACCCGCGGGATGCTGTGCGCCATGCGTCGTCCGCCCCTGCCCTCTGTGGCGGAGGTCTGCGCCGGCGCGCGGCGCATCGCCGTACTGGAAAACGTGATGAACCCCACCAACGTGGGTGCCATTTTCCGCTGCGCGGCCGCCCTGGGCATGGACGCCGTCCTGCTGACCACAGAGGGCAGCGACCCCCTGTACCGCCGGGCTTCCCGGGTAAGCATGGGTAATGTATTCCTGGTGCCATGGACCTATCTGCCGGAGGGCGACTGGACGGCGGCACTGCACGATCTGGGCTTCACCACCGCGGCCATGGCCCTGCGGGAGGACTCCCTGCGGCTGGATGACCCACGCCTGTTGTCAGCGGAGAGGCTGGCGGTGGTGCTGGGCACCGAGGGCGACGGGCTGGCCGACGGCACCATCGCCCAATGCGACCACACGGTGATGATCCCCATGACCCATGGGGTGGACAGCCTGAATGTAGCTGCCGCGGCTGCCGTAGCCTTCTACCAGTTGGGCCTGCAATGCCAATAAGCGAATAAATATCCCCCCGGCTCCGCCGGGGGGATACACTGTATTTACAGGAACTTGTCCAGCTCCCGTTCCACATTGTCCATTTTCTTCACTTGGGGATGTTCCACACGATAGCCGGACTTAATGACCATATCCAGCGTCCGCAGGGCGGTCAGATCGGCCAGCGGGTCCGCCGCGCAGACGATCATATCCGCGCACTTGCCCGGCTGGATGGAGCCGGTCTCGCCGGCAATACCCGCCAGCGCCGCATTGCCCAGCGTGGCGCTGTGCAGCGCAAACGCCGGCGTCACACCGCAGTACTTCACAAAGTAGCATAGCTCCCGCCACATATCGTAGTGGGTGATATAGGGGCAGCCGGTGTCGGTGCCCAGACCCACGGGGACACCATCCGCCAGGCAGGCCTTCGCCATGGTGATAATACCCTCAAACACCACCTTGCCGTTCTCCTGCTGCTCATAGGTGGCGTGAGAGATACTGCGGTCGAACAGCGCATAGGGCACGGCAGGCGAGATGGTGGACACCTGGAAAGCGCCGCGTTCCTTACACAGCTGCATGATGTGCTCATCCGGCTTCGCGCCGTGCTCGATGGAGTCCACGCCGTTTTCCAGCGCCACCCGGACGCCCTCCGGGCTCTCCACATGAGCGGCCACCTGCATTCCCAGCGCATGGGCCTTATCGCAGGCCGCCTTGACCAGTGCCGGCTGCATCCGCAGCACGCCCGGCTCCCCCACCACTTCGGCGTCCATAACGCCGCCGGTGATCATCAGCTTGATCAGATCGGGCTTTTCCGCCGCGATCTTCTCCACGAAGGCCGCGGCCTCCTCCGGCGTGCGGGCCTCATAGGCCAGCGACCCGGCCATGTGCCCGCCGGGTACCGACACCGCCATATTGGACGCCACCACCCGGGGAGACAGGATCTCGCCCCGCCTGGCCGCATCGCGAATGATCGTGTCGAAGTCCGCCACGCCGCCCACGGTACGGATAGTGGTCACGCCGGACAGCAGCTCCGTCCTGGCGTAACCCTCGCACATCTTCACGCCGATGCGGCGCATCAGGCCGTTGGAGGTGATGAGCTTCACCAGCTTCTTAGGGTCGGATGGCTTTTTCCGGGGCTTGCCGGAGGCGGGCAGATGTACATGCAGATTGATCAGCCCCGGCAGCAGGTATTTGCCGCCCAGGTCCACGCGCGCATAGCCCTCCGGCACATCGGCCGCGTCGCAGACGGCAGCAATGCGGTCCCCGTCCACACAGACAGCCAGCCTCGTCCGAGGTGTCATGTCCCGCGTACCGTCCAGCATCACGCCGTTCACCAGCGCATATTTCTCATGGTTTATGTACATATGCATCCCTCCTGTTGGGAAATTTTTTCGCATGATACCACAACGCGGTGGAAATTGCAACAGACAATTTCCACCGCCAGCCAAAGCAGATCCACGCACGTTTGACGTTCTCAGAATACGACCACCAGCAGCATTTTGAATTGCTCCTGTCCATACACCGCGTGCGGATGCCGCGCCGGCATGAGGATGGACTCGCCGGTGTGCAGCACATGGGGTACGCCGTCCACGGTCACGCGGCCCACGCCGTCCAGGCACGTCACCAGCGCGTCGCCGCCGGACTCGTGGGTGCTGATCTCCTCGTCCTTGTCGAAGGCAAACAGCGTCACACTGACGGCGTCGTTCTGGGCCAGCGTCTTGCTGACCACCTGCCCCGGCTGATAGGCCACCTGATCCCGCAGGGTCAGCACGGTGGCCACATCGAGGTTCTTCATCATAGCGATACACTCCTTTTTATTGGATAAACGGGGGCGGCAAAGCCGCCCCCGTTATCGAAAACTTACTTGCCCAGGGCGGCCTTCAGGGCCTCCACACGGTCGGTCTTTTCCCAGGAAACACCCAGGTCCTCACGGCCCATGTGGCCATAGGCCGCCAGCTGGCGGTAAATGGGCTTCCGCAGGTCCAGATCGCGGATGATGGCGGTGGGGCGCAGGTCAAAGACCTTCTCCACCGCGGCCTCCAGCTCGCTGTCGGCCACCACGCCGGTGCCGAACGTCTCCACCAGCACGCTGACGGGACGCGCCACACCGATGGCGTAAGCCAGCTGCACCTGGCACTTGTCCGCCAGGCCGGCGGCCACCACATTCTTGGCCACCCAGCGGGCGGCGTAGGCCGCGCTGCGGTCCACCTTGGTGGGATCCTTGCCGGAGAAAGCGCCGCCGCCGTGGGGCGCGCTGCCGCCGTAGGTGTCCACGATGATCTTGCGGCCGGTCAGACCGGTATCGGCGGCGGGGCCGCCGCTGACAAAGCGTCCGGTGGGGTTCACATAGATCTTCGTCTCGCCGTCCAGCAGCCCGGCGGGCACGGTGGGCTTGATGACCAGCTCGATCATATCCTTGCGGATCTGCTCCAGCGTCACGTCAGGGCTGTGCTGGGTGGACAGCACCACGGTATCCACGCGGACGGGCTTGCCGTTCTCGTCGTACTCCACAGTGATCTGGGTCTTGCCATCGGGACGCAGATAGTCCACCAGCCCCTGCTTGCGCACGTCGGTCAAGCGCTTGGCCATCTTGTGGGCGATGGAGATCGCCAGAGGCATCAGCTCCGGCGTCTCGTTGCAGGCGTAGCCGAACATCATGCCTTGGTCGCCGGCGCCGTTGTCCAGCTCGCTCTTGCCGGAGGCCTTGGCCTCATAGCTCTTGTCCACGCCCAAAGCGATATCGCCGGACTGCTCATCGATGTTGGTGATGACGGCGCAGGTGTTGCCGTCAAAGCCGCACTCGGAGGAGTTGTAGCCGATGTCCAGCACCACCTGGCGGGCGATCTTGGGGATATCCACATAGCAGTTGGTGGTGATCTCACCCATGATGTGGATCAGACCGGTGGAGGCGCAGGTCTCGCAGGCCACGCGGCCATTGGGGTCCTGCTCAAAGATCGCGTCCAGCACCGCGTCGCTGATCTGATCGCATACCTTGTCGGGATGCCCTTCGGTAACGGACTCAGAGGTAAACAGATGTCTTGCCATAATTTTTTCTCCTTTCATCTCGCGGATGGTCATTGAAAAAAGCGCTCTGCCGAACCGACAGAGCGCTGTGCTTCTTTGCTCATCCTCATCTTTCGATTCGTTCGCCGGATTTGGCACCTTGAAAAAACAGGTTGCCGTGGCTTCATCGGGCCGGTCCCTCCGCCACTCTTGATAAGGTATTTACTTGTACAGTACATTGTAACAGTTTTTTTAGCATTGTCAATAGCATTTCCATGATTTTTGCAAATAATTCAACTGTACGGAAACTTTGCCATTGTTCAAAAAAATGACATGACTTTTCCGTCGTTATGGGTTATACTGAACACAATTTGTACACAGGAGGACACTCCCCTTGAAAAAACTCTATGACGGGGTGCAGCGCTTCTGCGCCGCCCATCCCCGGTTCGGCATTCCCAACCTCATGCGCGTTATCGTCATCGGCAACGTGGCGGTCTATGTGCTCATGCTGCTGACCCAGGCCAACGACGCCAACGCCCTGAGCTTTCTGACCTTCAATCTCAACGCCCTGCTCCATGGCGAGGTGTGGCGGCTGGTGACCTTTGTGTTCGTGCCCGCCTACTCCAGTCCCTTTGCCCTGCTGATCAGTCTCTACTTCTATTACTGGATCGGCTCCACGCTGGAGCGCCAGTGGGGCACGGCCAAGTTCAACCTGTACTACATCAGCGGCACGCTGCTGACGGTGCTGGGCGTGGTGCTGGCCAGTCTCATCACCGGCAACCCCTACCTGACCGCAGCGGGCACCGGCTATGTGAACCTGTCCATGTTCTTCGCCTTTGCCTTCCTGTTCCCGGACACCACGGTGCTGCTGTTCTTCATCCTTCCGGTGAAGATGAAGTGGCTGGCGTACCTGGACGGCGCACTGTTCGCCTTCGACATCATCAAGGCCATCGGCGCCCACAACTGGGCCGGTGTAGTGCTGCCCATCGTGGCCCTGCTGAACTTCGCCGTGTTCATCTGGCCGGAGGTCCACTACCTGAAGGAGCGCGCCAAATACCAGAACTCCCGCAAGACCGTCCAGTTCCGTCAGGCCCAACAGCAGCAGGCCAAGCAGGCCCAGCAGCAGGGCTATCGCCACAAGTGCGCCGTCTGCGGCCGCACGGATACCGACTACCCTGATCTGCAATTCCGTTACTGCAGCAAGTGCGTCGGGTACCACTGCTTCTGTCAGGACCACATCTTCAACCACGTGCATTTCACGGAGGAATAACAAAATACAGACGGGCCGCCCGCCGGGCGGCTCTTTTTTTGCACATATCTTAATAAAATCTTACCGTCCTGTAAGTTGACAGTGAAAACGTTTTCGCGTACAATAAGCCTGTAGCAAAAAGGGAAAACTGCCCAAAAATCCGAAACGCAACCGCCGGTTGACACATTTCCAGCCCCGGTTTATAGACCGCAACCGGCAAAACCCGTATGATAGCGCCATCAAAACCAAACGGCGGCACCCGCCGTCATACGGAAGGAGCGCATACCTATGATTTTAGCTGACAAGATCGTGTCCCTGCGGAAAAAGGCAGGCTGGAGCCAGGAGGACCTGGCCGAGAATCTGGGCGTCACCCGCCAGTCCGTATCCAAATGGGAGGGCGCACAGTCCGTGCCCGATATGGATAAGGTCGTGATGATGAGCCGCCTGTTCGGTGTCTCCACCGACTTCCTGCTGAAGGACGAACTGGAGGAGGAAACGCCCTGTGCCGCGGCCCAGGAGGATGACACGCCCCTGCGCCGCGTGAGCCTGACCCAGGCCGCCGACTACCTGGCCCGCCGGAGGGCCGCCGCACCCAAGGTGGCCTTCGCCGTGCTGCTGTGCATCATCTCCCCGGTCACGCTGATCCTGCTGGCCGCCATGAGCGAGGTGCAGCGCTTCCCTATCAGCGGAAACGCGGCGGCGGGCATCGGATTGTGCGTGATGCTGGTGCTGCTGGCTGTCGCGGTGAGCATTTTCCTGCGCGCCGACGCGGACGTGCGCGACTACCGCTTTTTAGAGGAAGAGCCCTTCGAGACGGAGTACGGCGTGGAGGGCATGGTCCGCCAGCGGCAGCGGGAATACAAGGACACCCATACCCGGCTCGTCACCGTGGGCGTGGTGCTGTGTGTGCTGGCCGCCGTACCGCTGTTCGCCGCCATGTGCATAAGCGGCAGCGACCTGCTCTATATCGCCGCTGTCTGCGTGCTGCTGGTGCTGGTGGCCATCGGCTGTCTGGCCCTGGTCACAGCCGGCGTGTATCAGGGCGCCATGGAGCAGCTGCTGGAGGAGGGCGACTACACCCGTCCCCAGAAAAAGCACCACAAGCTGATGGGCACCGTCACCATGATCTACTGGCTCACCGCCACGGCGGTGTTCCTGCTGTACACCTACGGTCCCCACGGCAACGGCCAGCCCCGGTACAGCTGGATCATCTGGGCTGTGGCCGGCGTGCTGTACGCCGCCGTTATGGGCATCGTCCGCATCATCAGCCGCAGCCGCGGCTGATGATGCCCCACAATAGAAGCTTAGGAGAGAAATAGGAGGAACTGACCCCATGCTGGACATTCAACATCTGACCAAGACCTACGGCGAGAAGAAGGCCGTGAACGACCTGTCGCTGCACATCGCCCCCGGCGAGATCTACGGCTTCATCGGCCATAACGGCGCCGGCAAGACCACCACGCTGAAATCCGTGGTGGGTATCCTGCAATTTGACCAGGGCGAGATCACCATCGATGGCCGATCCATCAAGGCCGACCCGCTGGGCTGCAAGCGGGAGATGGCCTACATCCCCGATAACCCTGATCTGTACGACTACATGACCGGCATCAAATATCTGAACTTCATCGCCGACGTATTCGGCGTGGACGCCCAGACCCGGCAGGCTCGTATCCGCACCTACGCGGATGCCTTTGAGCTGACGGGCGACCTGGCCCAGCCCATTGCCGCCTATTCCCACGGCATGAAGCAGAAGCTGTCCATCATTGCCGCGTGGCTCCACGACCCGAAGGTCATCATCATGGACGAGCCTTTCGTGGGCCTGGACCCCAAGGCTGCCCACCTGCTCAAGGGCATGATGCGCGAGATCTGCGACAACGGCGGCGCCATCTTCTTCTCCACCCATGTGCTGGAGGTAGCGGAGAAGCTCTGCGACAAGGTGGCTATCATCAAGGGCGGCCGGCTCATCCGTTCCGGCACCATGGAGGAGGTCAAGGGCGACGACTCCCTGGAGGAGGTCTTCCTGGAGCTGGAGGCGGAGTGATGGTCAAATTATTGCTGAAAAAACAGCTGTCCGAGATCTTCCGCAGCTACTTCTACGACGCGAAAAAGAACAAACCCCGGTCCAAGGCAAGCACCGTCAGTCTGATCGTGCTGTATGTGCTGCTGATGGTGGGTGTTATCGGCGGTATGTTCACGCTCTTCTCCATAGGTCTGTGCACTCCCCTGCACGAGGCCGGTCTGGATTGGCTGTACTTCACCCTCTTTGCCCTGGTCGGTGTGCTGATGGGCGTGTTTGGCAGCGTGTTCAACACGTTCTCCGGCCTGTACCAGGCCAAGGACAACGACCTGCTGCTGTCGCTGCCTATCCCCGTGCGTGCCATTCTGGCCTCCCGGCTGCTGGGTGTATACCTGATGGGTCTGATGTTCTCCGGCGTGATCCTGCTGCCCTGCGTCATCGTCTACTGGGCCGTCGGTGTGCTGACCGCCGCCACTGTGCTTGGCGGCATCGCGCTGATCCTGGCCGTCTCCCTGCTGGTGCTGGTGCTCTCCTGTCTGCTGGGCTGGGTGGTAGCCAAGATCCACAGCAAGCTCAAGCGCAAGAACCTCCTCACCACCCTGATCGCGCTGGCGTTCTTTGCCCTGTACTACATGGTGTGCTTCCGCGCCAACGAACTGATCGAGCAGCTCATGCTGCACCTGAATGAGGTGGGTGCAGCCATCCGCGGCAGCGCCTATCCCCTATATCTCATGGGCCGTATGGGCGCCGGCGACTATCTGGCTGTCGTGCTGGTGCTGGCCGTAATGGCGGCGCTGTGCGCGCTCACATACCTGCTGCTCAGCCGCACATTCCTGTCCATTGCCACCGCCAACAACGGCGGCGCCAAGGCCGTTTATAAGGAGACGACCGTCAGGGCCGCCAGTGTGCCCGCCGCCCTGCTGCGTAAGGAGTTGGGCCGCTTCACCGCCAGTCCCAACTATATGCTCAACTGCGGTCTGGGCACGGTCATGCTGCCCATTCTGGGCGTGCTGCTGCTGGTAAAGAGCAGTGACCTGCTGCCTGTTATATACGAAATGGCCGGTGGCGAGGCCTCCGGTCTTCTGGCGGCGATGCTGTGCGCCGCCCTGTGCCTGGTAGGCTCCATGAACGACATGGCCTCCTCCTCCATCTCCCTGGAGGGGAAGAACCTGTGGCTGGCACAGTCCCTGCCGGTGACACCGTGGCAGGTACTGCGTGCAAAGCTGCTGGTACAGGTGCTGGTAACGGGTATCCCCATGGCAGTCACCTCTGTACTGATACTATTGGCCGTCCGCCCCGCCCTGCCGTTGGCCCTCCTGCTGATAGCGCTGCCTCAGGCCTTTGTGTGGCTGTCGGCAGCCTTCGGCCTGACCATGGACCTGAAGCGCCCCAACCTGGTCTGGACCAATGAGATCACCGTCATCAAGCAGCGTCTGACGGTGCTGCTTGCCATGCTGGGCGGCTGGGTGTACGCCGCCCTTGTCGGCGTGCTGTACTACCCGTTCGGTATCGACATGGGTGCAGCGTGGTATCTGCTGGCCTGGACAGTGCTGACCGTCGTGCTGACGCTGGTGCTGCTGCGCTGGCTCCACCGCACCGGCAGCCGCCTGTTCGCCGCCCTGTAATTGTGTCAGAAACGTAAATTCTGCCCCGTTCCGGCCTCCGGAACGGGGTTTTCCCGCAGTTTTTGTGGATCTGCTTATAGACACTTCGGGCAAAATGTGGTAGGGTAATTCATCAAAGAAAAAAAGCTATGCAGAACAAGGAGGCCTTACCATGAACGAGGTCAAATCCCCCAAGAAACCTCTGATCTACTACTACATGATCGTGGTACTGCTGGTGCTGCTGTTCAACCTGCTGGCCATGCCCTGGCTGGCGGAGCACCAGATCAAGGAGGTGGACTACAACACCTTCGTCTCCATGACCGAGAAGAATGAGATCGGCCAGGTGGAGATCCAGCAGCAGAGCAACCGCATCCTCTTTACCTCCACCGACGGCAAAACCATCTACAAGACCGCCATCGTCCCCGATGACGGCCTGGTGCAGCGCCTGCTGGACGCCGGCGTGTCCACCACCGGCGAGGAGATCGAGCAGACATCGCTGCTGGTTGATATTCTGTGCTGGGTGCTGCCGCTGGTGATCTTTATCGTTATCGGGCAGGTCATCTTCCGGAATATGATGAAGAAAATGGGCGGCAGCGACTCCATGATGTTCAACCTGGGCAAATCCGACGCCAAGGTCTACGTCAAGTCCGCCGAGGGCATCAAGTTTGCCGATGTGGCCGGCGAGGATGAGGCCAAGGAGAACCTGACGGAGATCGTCAATTACCTACACGACCCCACCAAGTATCAGGAGATCGGCGCGTCCATGCCCAAGGGCGTGCTGCTGGTCGGCCCTCCGGGCACGGGCAAGACCATGCTGGCCAAGGCTGTGGCCGGCGAGGCCAACGTGCCCTTCTTCTCCATGTCCGGCTCGGAGTTCGTGGAGATGTTCGTGGGCATGGGCGCGTCCAAGGTCCGCGACCTGTTCAAGCAGGCCAAGGAGAAAGCCCCCTGCATCGTGTTCATTGATGAGATCGACGCCATCGGCCAAAAGCGCAGCGGCGGCCAGTACGGCGGCAACGACGAGCGGGAGCAGACGCTGAACCAGCTGCTCACCGAGATGGACGGCTTCGAGGGCAACACCGGCGTCATCATTCTGGCCGCCACCAACCGCCCCGAGTCCCTCGACCCTGCCCTGACCCGTCCCGGCCGTTTCGACCGCCGCGTCCCCGTGGAGCTGCCCGACCTGCTGGGGCGCGAGGCCATTCTGAAGGTACACGCCAAAAAGATCAAGATCGCCGAGGACGTGGACTTCAACAAGATCGCCCGTATGGCCTCCGGTGCCTCCGGTGCCGAGCTGGCCAACATCGTCAACGAGGCCGCACTCCGCGCCGTCCGTGACGGACGCCGCTTTGCCACCCAGGCCGACCTGGAGGAGAGCATCGAGATAGTCATTGCCGGCTACCAGAAGAAGAACGCCATTATGACCGATCACGAGAAGCATATCGTGGCCTACCACGAGATCGGCCACGCGCTGGTGGCGGCCAAGCAGACCAATTCCGCCCCGGTGCAGAAGATCACTATCGTGCCCCGCACCTCCGGTGCTCTGGGCTATACCATGCAGGTGGAGGAGGGCAACCACTACCTGATGTCTCAGGAGGAAATGGAGAACAAGATCGCCACCCTCACCGGCGGCCGCGCTGCCGAGGAAGTGGTCTTCGGTTCCGTCACCACCGGTGCTTCCAACGATATCGAGCAGGCAACAAAGCTTGCCAGGGCCATGATCACCCGCTACGGCATGAGCGAGGAATTCGGCATGGTAGCAATGGAGACCGTCACCAACCAGTATCTGGGCGGCGACACTACATTGAGCTGCTCCGCCGAGACCCAGCGGGTCATAGACCAGAAGGTAGTGGATATGATAAAGAAGCAGCATGAGAAGGCTGTGAACATGCTGAAGGAAAACCGCGAAAAGCTTGAAAAACTGGCTCAGTACCTCACCGAGAAGGAGACTATCACAGGAGAGGAATTCATGAAGATACTGGACAGCTTTAAGGAGGCGGCGGTATGAAATATGAGCACAGATACCTTTTCGTAGAGATACTGGAGGGCGTGCTGCTGGTAATGCTGGGCGTGGCTACCATGCTGCGCACCGAACAGGTGCTGGACAGCCTTACGCTGATATTCGGCATACTGGCTGTCATAACCGGCCTCGCGGACGTGATGTTCTACATACGCCTTGAACGGCACACGGGCTTCCGCCCTGCGGTATCACTGGTTTCCAGCATACTCAGCATAATGCTTGGATGTGCCCTTATAGCACACCCTAATGTGGGAACGGGCATAATGCTCATCATATTCCCGATATTCATAATCGCCCACTGCATCGCCCGCTTAACCCACCTGAACATCGTGCGATACGTGGCAGGAGAGGTGAGCTTCTGGCTCACCCTCATATCGAACACGGTTGGCTTGATACTGGGCGTAATTCTGCTGTTTGATCCGGCCCTGTCTGCGGCGGCGCTGGGAGTCATACTGGGCGTAGATCTGATACTGCTCGGAATCGAAGCCGTAGTGTTCGCCATAGACTGCTATTGCAGGCTGAAGTAACGAACTTAAATAAAAAAACAAATAGGGCAGCCATATCCTCGTTGGAAATGGCTGCCTTCTTTACTTTTGGGGAAATTGTTATTTTACGGTTCGGCGGCGGGTCTCGGCGTGGGCTGCGTATACGGTGTGGCCCGGCTCTACGGATTCCGTCAGCCATACGTTACCGCCTATAACGCAGTTGTCGCCAATTACAGTATTTCCGCCGAGTATAGTCGCACCGGAGTAGATGACCACGTTATTGCCTATATCGGGGTGGCGCTTTATGCCCTTTACCGGGGTGCCGTCCACGTTGGTGGGGAAGCTCTTTGCACCAAGAGTAACGCCCTGATACAGCTTAACATGGTCGCCAATGGTAGTGGTTTCGCCTATTACCACGCCTGTGCCGTGGTCTATGAAGAAGTACCTGCCTATGGTGGCGCCGGGGTGTATGTCTATACCGGTATTGCGGTGGGCTATCTCGGTCATGAGACGGGGAAGTATGGGCACCTTCATCTTGTACAGCTCATGGGCAATGCGGTATATGCTTATTGCCTCAAAGCCGGGGTAGGCAAGCATTATCTCCTCAACGCTTATGGCTGCGGGATCCCCCTCGTAGCCTGCCTGAGCGTCAGTTTCCAGCGCTGCCTTGATATCCGGCAGCGAATCCACCAGATTGTCGGAAATTTCCTGATAATCATCCGGCAGCACACGCATCACGCAGTCCGCAACGGCGTTGCGAAGGCGCGCGCCATTGCCCAGGTTGCATCCGAACATATTGGGGTACATGGCGCTGCGCAGAGTCTGCAAAAGCTCTGCGGTCTGCTCCATAAGTCCGGCATAGCTGCCGCAGGAGGGACATCCGTTCTGCCCGCACATACAGCCGCCGTAGCAGAGCGGTGAAACAAAATTATCTTTCATTACGATCTATCCTTAAAAAATGTTTATAATTTCTAACATTTACCTATCTTTAGGGTAGGATAATAAGCTATTATAGTTTTTTTGGAGATGCCTGTCAATAGCGGTGCAAACCCCAAAATCCCGAGGGGGCTTTTGATGCTTTTCAAGATTGATGCTGTCCGGTGTTTTCCGCTGACAATCTGTTGCACCGATACGTTGAAACAACGCTCGAATTATGGTAATATAATTATTTGATAGGGACGATTCTAAACTTAATCATTATATGCCGGCGAAAGGGGAACAGCTATGACTATGACAAACGATATCCGTTATATCGGCGTAAACGATCATGATATAGACCTGTTTGAGGGGCAGTATATCGTGCCGGAGGGCATGGCATACAACTCATACGTGATAATTGACGAAAGGATCGCCGTGATGGACACGGTAAGCGCCGATTTTGGAGAGGAATGGCTTGCAAACCTGGAAAACGTCCTCGCGGGCAGGAAGCCGGACTACCTGATAATACACCACATGGAGCCGGATCACTCCGCAAACATAGATAAGTTTATAAGCGCATACCCCGAGGCCACGATAGTGGGCAACGCAAAGACCTTTGAAATGATAGACCAGTTCTTTGGCAGCGGCCTCTGCAAAAACAAGCTCGCAGTAAAGAACGGCGAGATGCTGTCTCTGGGCAGGCATGAGCTGACCTTCTTATTCGCTCCCATGGTACACTGGCCCGAGGTTATGGTGACTTACGACAGCACCGACAAAGTCCTCTTCGCAGCCGACGGTTTCGGTAAATTCGGAGCCCTGGACGTTGACGAACCCTGGGATGACGAAGCCCGCCGCTATTTCATCGGTATCGTTGGAAAATACGGCATGCAGGTTCAGAAGCTCCTGAAAGTTGCCGCTACTCTCGATATCCAGACCATCTGCTCCCTGCACGGTCCCGTTCTGAAAGAAAGACTGGGCCATTACATTGAGAAATACGATATCTGGTCTTCCTACTCCGTTGAGGAAGAGGGCGTCATGATCGCCTACACCTCCGTTTACGGAAATACCAAAAAAGCCGTTGAGCTCCTGGCGGAGAAGCTCCGTGACAAGGGATGTCCGAAAGTTGTTGTCTATGATCTCGCCAGATGCGATATGTCCCAGGCTGTTGCCGACGCTTTCCGCTATGGCAAGCTGATTCTGGCTACCACCACCTACAACGCAGAGATCTATCCCTTCATGCGTACCTTTATCGAGCATCTCACCGAGC
>OLSL01002598.1_pt1 | contig 14237 bp, 9 predicted proteins | sample 1672511 | NCBI WGS metagenome assembly OLSL01 (sample SAMEA3136694, study PRJEB25190) | human gut metagenome | biome: human gut; feature: human-associated habitat; material: faeces | place: Austria | collected 2013
AACCAGCCATACGATGGTAAATCCCATACTCATTCCGCTTGATGCGTCCATTTGCAAATCCTCCTGTATCTTACTCTTCCCAGGGAATGTGATTCCAGTCCGGAATTCCCCTGAATCTTCCGCCGCCATAATCGCCAGCGCATTATAGTATAATATACACAATAAACGGGAATTCTTCAAGTAGTTTTAGAATTTTTTTATACTCTGCCGTTGATTTTGCCCTCTGCAAAACCAGCCAGGCGCATTTCCTTATATTCTGCGAAATTCCCTGCATCCAGAGCATCCCGGATTTCTTCCATCATATGATTGTAAAAATACAGGTTGTGAAGCACGCAAAGGCGCATTCCCAGCATCTCCTTGGCTTTCATCAGATGACGGATGTAGGCTCTGCTGTAATGCTGGCAGGCAGGACACTGGCAGCCTTCCTCAATGGGGCGCGGGTCCATTTCATACTTGGCATTAAACAGGTTCATCTTGCCGTGGTTGGTGTACACATGTCCATGACGTCCGTTACGGCTCGGGTACACGCAGTCAAAGAAATCGATTCCTCTTGCAACCCCTTCCAGAATGTTCGCCGGAGTTCCAACGCCCATCAGATAAGTAGGCTTACCCTGTGGCAAATGCGGCACAACTTCATCCAGAATGTGGTACATCTGCTCATGGGTCTCGCCCACTGCCAGACCGCCCACTGCGTAGCCGTCCAGATCCATCTTGGAAATGGCGTCTGCATGTGCAATACGGATGTCCTCATAGATGGCACCCTGATTGATTCCGAAAAGCAGCTGCTCCTTGTTCACCGTATCCGGCAGGCTGTTCAGTCTGGCCATCTCCTTCTTGCAGCGCTCCAGCCATCTGGTGGTGCGGTCTACTGATTTCTGCACATACTCCCTGCTTGCTACGCTGCTGGGACATTCGTCAAAAGCCATGGCAATGGTAGATCCAAGATTGGACTGGATCTGCATGCTCTCCTCCGGTCCCATGAAAATCTTGTGGCCGTCAATGTGGGACTGGAAGTAAACGCCCTCTTCCTTGATCTTACGCAGTCCTGCCAGGGAAAACACCTGGAATCCGCCGGAATCTGTAAGGATCGGTCTGTCCCATACCATAAATTTATGAAGTCCGCCAAATTCCTTAATCAGCTTATCTCCTGTTCTTACATGAAGATGATAGGTATTGGAAAGCTCCACTTGGGTACCGATATCCTTCAGATCCATAGTAGATACTGCTCCCTTAATGGCACCTACTGTTCCCACATTCATAAATACAGGAGTCTGGATCGTTCCGTGTACTGTCTCAAACTGGGCACGCTTGGCACGGCCTTCTGTTTTCATAAGTGTATATTTTGCCATATATGTTTCCTTTCTTTTTATACTATCTATGCCTTTCCCCTTTTGTTTTACACATTTTTATAAGTGTAAAAATCCGGTGGGAAACTTTATCTATTATAGCCCGAAATAACCGAAAATTCAACATCTGGTGAAAGAATCCTTGTTAAACTTTTACATTGCCATTTAAGTTTTCATATCGTATAATATTACGGAATATCTTCACTGAAAAGATTAACATATAAATAAGAAAGTTTGCGGACTGTTTTTCATCCCGCGCACATGCCAAAGGCGGCCTTACCTACTCAGTTTGGCCGCAATGAGCACAAACGAGGAGGCATATTTTTTTATATGAGCAATAAATACACTTTAGGAATTGACATTGGTTCCACCACTGTCAAAATCGCAATACTTGACGAAAATGACACCCTGCTTTTCGCAGACTACCAGCGTCATTTTGCCAACATCCAGGAGACTCTCGCAGATCTTCTTGAGAAAGCATACGAGAAGCTTGGAGAGCTTACCCTCCATCCTGTGATCACAGGTTCCGGCGGACTTACCCTTGCCAATCACCTTGGGGTTCCTTTTGTCCAGGAGGTTATCGCAGTCTCCACTTCCCTTCAGAAGATTGCACCCCAGACTGACGTAGCCATCGAGCTTGGCGGCGAGGATGCCAAGATCATCTACTTCGAAGGCGGCAATATTGAACAGCGTATGAACGGAATCTGTGCAGGCGGTACCGGTTCCTTCATCGACCAGATGGCATCCCTGCTTCAGACAGACGCCACCGGACTGAACGAATACGCCAAGAGTTACAAGGCACTTTACCCAATCGCAGCCCGCTGCGGTGTATTTGCCAAGACAGACATCCAGCCGCTGATCAATGACGGTGCTACCAAGGAAGACCTTTCCGCTTCCATTTTCCAGGCAGTAGTAAACCAGACCATCTCCGGTCTTGCCTGCGGTAAACCCATCCGCGGACATGTTGCATTCCTTGGCGGTCCTCTTCACTTCCTGGATCAGCTGAAGGCAGCTTTTATCCGTACCCTGAAGCTGGATGACGAACACGCCATCACACCGGAGAATTCCCACCTTTTCGCAGCCATGGGTTCTTCCATGAACGCTAAAGATGAGGTGACCGTTTCCCTTACCGATATGAAGGACCGCCTGAAGAATTCCATTAAGATGGACTTCGAGGTAGAACGTATGGAGCCTCTTTTTGCCACAGAGGAGGATTACAAGGCCTTCAACGAGCGTCAGAGTGCTTACCAGGTAAAGAAGGGCGACCTTTCCCAGTACCACGGCAACTGCTATCTGGGTATTGACGCAGGTTCCACCACCACCAAAACTGCTCTTGTAGGCGAGGACGGAACCCTGCTTTATTCCTTCTACAGCAACAACAACGGAAGCCCGCTGAAAACAGCCATCCGTTCCATTCAGGAGATCTACAGCCTGCTTCCGGAGGATGCCCACATTGCATTTTCCTGTTCCACAGGCTACGGCGAGGCGCTGATGAAGGCTGCCCTGCTGCTGGATGAGGGCGAGGTTGAGACCGTTTCCCATTACTATGCAGCTGCTTTCTTTGATCCGGAGGTTGACTGTATCGTAGATATCGGCGGACAGGATATGAAGTGCATCAAGATCCGCAACCAGACCGTTGACAGCGTACAGCTGAACGAGGCATGTTCCTCTGGCTGCGGTTCCTTTATTGAAACCTTTGCCAAATCCCTGAACTACTCCGTGCAGGATTTCGCCAAAGCCGCTCTTTTTGCAGAGCATCCTATTGACCTTGGTACCAGATGTACCGTATTTATGAACTCCAAGGTAAAACAGGCCCAGAAGGAAGGCGCTTCTGTCGCAGATATCTCTGCCGGACTTGCCTACTCTGTTATCAAGAATGCTCTTTACAAGGTTATCAAGGTTTCCGATGCCAAGGAGCTTGGCAAACACATTGTTGTACAGGGCGGTACCTTCTATAACGACGGTGTTCTTCGAAGCTTTGAGCGTATTGCAGGCTGCCAGGCTATCCGCCCGGATATTGCCGGAATCATGGGTGCTTTCGGCGCTGCCCTGATTGCCAAGGAGCGTTATCACGCAGAAGGCCGCGAGACCACCATGCTTTCCATTGACAAGATCAATGAGCTGAAATACACCACCTCCATGGCCAACTGTCACGGATGTACCAACAACTGCCGTCTTACCATCAACAAATTCACAGGCGGACGCCAGTTTGTAAGCGGAAACCGCTGCGAGCGCGGTATCGGCAAGGAGAAAAATAAGGATCATATCCCGAACCTTTACGAATATAAGTACAAGCGTCTGTTCTCCTACGCACCGCTTTCCCCGGAGAAAGCAGTGCGAGGCAAGGTAGGTATCCCGCGTGTACTGAATATGTTTGAGAATTATCCTTTCTGGTATACCTTCTTTACAGAGCTGAAATATCAGGTAGTGCTTTCCCCTACCTCCACCAGAAAGATTTATGAACTTGGAATCGAGTCCATTCCAAGTGAGTCCGAGTGCTATCCTGCCAAGCTTGCCCACGGACATGTGACCTGGCTTCTGAAAAACGGCGTGAAATTTATTTTCTACCCCTGCATTCCTTACGAGCGCAACGAATTCCCGGATGCAGTTAACCACTATAACTGTCCGATCGTTACCTCCTATGCAGAGAATATTAAGAACAATGTAGACGAGCTTCATGATCCTTCCATTACCTTTATGAATCCCTTCCTGGCACTGACCTCAGAGGAAATCGCGACTAAGCGTCTCACTGAGATTTTCCCGGATATCCCAGCTTCCGAGGTTCAGGCAGCAGCACATAAGGCCTGGGAAGAAATGGATGCCGTACATAAGGACATTGAGAAAAAAGGCGAGGAGACTCTTCAGTATCTGAAGGAAACCGGCCGCAGAGGAATTGTTCTTGCAGGCCGTCCATACCACATTGACCCGGAGATCCATCATGGTATCCCGGATCTGATCAACAGCTACGGAGTTGCAGTCCTTACTGAGGATTCTGTTTCCCATCTGGTTCCGGTGGAGCGTCCTATTCGTGTCAATGACCAGTGGATGTACCACTCCAGACTGTATGCAGCTGCAAACTTTGTGAAGACAAGAGATGACCTGGATCTGATCCAGCTGAACTCCTTTGGATGCGGACTGGATGCGGTAACTACAGATGAGGTTTATGAGATTCTTGACGGCAGCGGCAAGATCTACACCTGTCTGAAAATCGACGAGGTCAACAACCTTGGCGCCGCAAGAATCCGTGTCAGATCCCTCCTTGCAGCTCTTCGTGCCAAGGATGCGCAGAAGAAGGAGCGCACCATCCGCCCGGCTTCCATCGAGAAGGTTTCCTTTACCAAGGAGATGAGAAAGGATTACACCATCCTGTGTCCACAGATGTCTCCGGTACATTTTTCCCTGCTTGAGGCTGCCTTTAATGCAAATGGCTATCATCTGGAGGTTCTTCCAAATGACAACAAGCACGCCGTTGATGTAGGTCTGAAATACGTAAACAACGATGCCTGCTATCCCTCCCTGATCGTAGTAGGACAGATTATGGATGCTCTTTTATCCGGCAAATATGACCTGAACAAAACAGCTGTTATCATGTCCCAGACAGGCGGCGGCTGCCGTGCTTCCAACTATATCGCCTTTATCCGCCGCGCCCTTAAGAAGGCCGGCATGGAGCAGGTTCCGGTTATCTCCCTTAACTTAAGCGGTCTGGAGAGCAACCCTGGCTTTAAGCTTACTCTTCCACTTGTGAAGGCTGTTGTTTACGCTGCAGTATTCGGCGACATTCTCATGAAGTGTATTTACCGCATGCGTCCCTATGAGCTTGAGAAGGGCATTGTAAACCGAAAGCACAAGATCTGGGAAAAGCGTGTGATCGCTTTTGTTTCCGGAGGCTCCTTAAGCCACAGCCAGTTTAAGAAAATGTGCCGTGAGATGGTTCATGATTTTGATACCATTCCCATCAGTGACGAGAAGAAACCTCGTGTAGGAATTGTAGGAGAGATCCTGGTGAAATTCCTTCCGGCTGCAAACAATCACCTTGCAGAGCTTCTGGAGGCTGAAGGCGCTGAGCCGGTTGTGCCGGATCTGATCGACTTTATGTCTTACTGCTTCTATAACCAGAACTTTAAGGCAGATAACCTTGGTTTCAAGAAGTCCAAGGCCTTCTTTGGAAATATGGGCATCAAAGCTATTGACTGGGTAAGAAAGGCTGCAAACGAAGCACTTGCAGAAAGCCGTCATTTCCACCCCACAGCCGATATCCGTGACCTTGCAAAAATGGCCCGCCCCATTGTTTCTGAGGGCAACCAGACCGGCGAGGGATGGTTCCTTACAGGTGAAATGATGGAACTGATCCACAACGGTGCACCGAACATCGTTTGTACACAGCCATTCGGCTGCCTGCCAAACCATATCGTTGGCAAAGGTGTTATCAAGGAACTGCGCCATCAGCATCCTGAAGCCAATATCGTAGCCATTGATTATGACCCGGGTGCCAGTGAAGTCAACCAGGTCAATCGAATCAAACTGATGCTGGCAACAGCCAACAAAAACTTACATAAGAAACTTGACGCATAAAAGATAAAATACAACACGTCCAGTCATTACAGATTGTATAACTATCTGCAAACAGGCTCATCGCCAAACGTTTTCAGAAAGTTATACATCTCGTAATTATTTTGACGTGTTGTATTTTTTCTATATTCATAATAGGTCACTCCTATCACGATATTTTTATGGCAATTTTATTCCACTCTGAGTATCAATTTGAAGGCTTGGGATTTTCCATTTACAGCAATATATTTGTTTAATCAAGTTTTCTTCCAATTGTAACGGATTTCATGATAGAATATTTACGCAATTTTGATTTTATTTTCCTTTAGGAGGTTTTGATATGAAGAAGCAATGGTGGCACGACAAGGTGGCTTATCAGATTTATCCGAAGAGCTTTATGGACAGCAACGGTGATGGCATTGGCGATCTGCGTGGCATTATTTCGAAACTGGATTATCTGAAAGAACTTGGTATAGATATTCTGTGGCTTTCCCCTATCTACCGCTCTCCCCTTGTTGATCAGGGATATGATATTTCTGATTATTATGCCATTGGTGAGCAGTTCGGTACTATGGAGGAATTTGATGAACTGATCGCAGAAACGAAGAAAAGAAATATGTCTGTGCTGATGGATCTGGTTGTCAATCACTGTTCCAGTGAACACGAATGGTTTAAAAAAGCCATGACTGACCCGGAGGGTGAATACGGCGATTATTTTTATATCCGTGAGAGCAAAGACGGACAGCCTATCAACAATGCCCGCTCTTATTTCGGCGGCAATATCTGGGAACCGATTCCGGGCACTAACAAATATTACCTTCATATGTTTGCCAAAGAACAGCCTGACCTCAACTGGGAGAATCCAAAGGTTCGACAGGAGATTTACAAAATGGTCAACTGGTGGCTGGACAAAGGACTGGCCGGCTTTCGAATTGATGCTATTATCAATATCAAAAAGAATCTTGATTTTCCAATGCTTGAGCCGGACGGCCTGGACGGTCTTGCTTTCTGTACCAAAACCCTTGGTACAAAAGACGGGGTCTCTGAAATGCTCGGCGAATTAAAACGTAAAACCTTTGATAAGCATGGTGCTTTTACTGTGGGTGAAGTTTTTAATATTACTGATGATGATCTGTCTGATTTTATCGGAGAAAATGGTTATTTTTCAACTATTTTCGACTTCAGTACGGAACTTCTCTCCGCCGGTGAACACGGTTGGTATGATGCTCCTGACGTTGCTTTCCCTGCATGGAAAAAAGCTATTTTTCATGCCCAGGATCAAGCTTATGGCTGTGGTTTCGAATCCAATATTATCGAGAATCATGACGAGCCCCGGGGTGTTTCTCGATATCTTCCGGTTTATGCCCGTAATTCCTGCGGCACCAAAATGCTCGGCACTATGAGTCTGCTGCTTCGCGGTCTGCCATTTATTTTCCAGGGGCAGGAAATCGGCATGACCAACACAAATTGGCAAAATGTTGATGAATTTGACGATCTCAATACCGTTGATCAATATCATCTGGCTCTGAAAGCCGGTTTATCAGAAAAAGATGCTTTAGATAAAATCGGCAGACTCAGCCGTGATAACGCCAGAACCCCAATGCAGTGGAACACTTCTTCCAATGCAGGGTTTACAACAGGAATACCATGGCTCCGCTTAAATAACAACTACCCGGATGTCAATGTGGCAGCCCAGGAGAAAGACACCGACTCTGTTTTAAACTACTATAAAAAACTGATTGCACTGCGTAAATCCGATACATACAAAGATATTTTTACCTACGGAAAAACTATTCCTGTATTTCTGGAAAAAGAGATGCTGATGGCTTACTGCCGCGAAAAGGACGACAAACGTATTCTTGTTCTCGGAAACTTCGGTGAAAAAAAAGAAGCGCTTCATCTGTCAGCTGAACCAAAGAAGCTCCTTTTATCTAACATGAACCACACAGAAATTGGGCAGGATATTATACTTGCACCACAAGAAAGCGCTGTTGTTCTTTTATAGCTCATTGCCATACTGAAATCGACGACTTCTTACACATACTATTATACAGTTTCATAATTCGACAACTATTTTTATATAAAAGAAAAACAGCCTGTCTCTTGAATCAATTCACATTTACAACATTATACAATTCATCCAATAAACATTTAGCGAATGAATTGTATAACGTGAATTGCCAAAAAACAACTGCTGTTTTTCTATAAAACAACTGTTCAAAGCCAACTTCCAAAATGCTTCGCATTTTGTCAGTATGGCGTATCCGCCAAATACAATTTCATAAACTGCCTTAAAAATGCAAACATTTTATGTCAGTTATATGAAATTGTGCTTGGCTCTGAACAGTTATATATTTTCAATTTGCCAATCAATAGGCGCTACACCATGCTCCTCCAGAAACCTGTTTGTCTGACTGAATGGTTTGCTGCCGAAAAATCCTCTGTAAGCCGAAAGAGGGCTTGGATGCGGTGCTTCCAGTATCAGATGATGCGGATTGTTCAGCATGGCTTTCTTCTGCTGTGCCGGACGCCCCCAGAGAATAAACACGATCGGTCTGTCCTGCTGATTCAATATCTTAATAGCTGCATCTGTGAACTGTTCCCAGCCGATTCCTCTATGTGAATTCGCCTGATGAGCACGAACGGTCAAAACTGTATTCAAGAGCAGCACACCCTGTTTCGCCCATTTCTCAAGATAGCCGTTATTTGGAATATAGCATCCGAGATCATCCTGCAGTTCCTTGTAGATGTTTTCCAGTGACGGCGGGATCGCCACCTGAGGCTGAACGGAAAAACACAGTCCATGCGCCTGTCCATCCCCGTGATAAGGATCCTGCCCCAGAATAACCACCTTGACATCCTCTAAAGGTGTCACCTCAAAAGCATGAAAAATCATATCCGAGGGCGGGAAAATCTGATGTGTCGTGTATTCCTCTTTCACTTTCTTATATAATTGCGCATAATAAGGCTTGGCAAATTCCGGTTTCAACGGTTCCAGCCAGTCATTGGCGATTGCTCCCATGCAAAGTTCCCCCATTCATAAAATAATAACTATTTATAATCGGACACTGACTGAACGGGAGGCAAGATATTCTTTCAAATCCCAGATTTCAAGCTCTTTGTAATGAAACAGTGAAGCTGCCAGTGCAGCATCTGCCTTTCCCTCCGTCAACGCATCATAAAAATGCGCCATTGTACCTGCACCACCGGAAGCAATGACAGGAACTGAAACCGCTTCTGCTACAGCCCTTGTCAGTTCAATATCATATCCGGCCTTTGTGCCATCGCAGTCCATACTGGTGAGAAGGATTTCACCTGCACCGAGATCACAGACTCTCTTCGCCCATTCAACAGCATCAATACCTGTATCTATTCTACCGCCATGTTTATAAATTGTCCAGCCTTCGCCGTTGGTTCTTTTCTTGGCATCAATGGCCACTACCACACACTGGCTGCCGAACTTCTCCGCCGCCTCATGGATCAGCTCCGGACGGTCAATGGCCGCTGAATTAACAGAAACCTTATCTGCACCTTCCCGCAAAACCGCGCGGAAATCATCTACTGTACGGATACCGCCGCCGACAGTAAAAGGAATAAACACCTTTTCTGCCACTCTGCGCACAAGATCCACCACTGTATTTCTTCCATCACTGGAAGCTGTGATATCCAGAAAGACAACTTCATCCGCACCGGCCTGATCATAAGCTGCCGCAATCTCCACCGGATCACCGGCATCCTTCAGATTCACAAAATTCACACCTTTGACAACACGTCCGTTATTGACATCCAGACATGGAATAATTCTCTTTGTAAACATATCTTTCCTCCGTCCTACAGCCGTAAATCAGCAAAATTCTTCAAAATTCTAAGACCCAGTTCACTGCTCTTCTCCGGATGGAACTGACAGGCAAAAATATTATCATGTTCCACAGCAGCATGGATATCCGTACTGTACCAGGTTGTTGCCGCCACATCTTCAGGATTCCTTGCTTTCAGATAATAAGAATGTACAAAATACATATACGACTGACGGTCTATTCCTTCAAAAAGCCTGCTGTCTTCCTTAATATCAATAGAATTCCAGCCCATATGCGGAATCTTCAGCCCTTCTGCCGCCGGTATACGAAGGATTTCCCCCGGAAGCAGACCCAGGCCCTTTACCCCCGGCGTCTCTTCACTGCTGTCAAACAACAGCTGCAATCCGAGACAGATACCGAGAAACGGCTTTCCTGACTTCACAGCATCCTGAATGGTCTCCACAAGGTCATAGCTGTGAAGCCGCTCCATAGCATCACCGAAGGCACCTACGCCCGGAAGTACCACCCGATCAGCCTCCAAAATCGCTTTCCTGTCTCTTGTAATGACTGCATCTTCATTTAAATACTGAAAAGCCTTCTCCACACTCTTCATATTGCCCGCATCATAGTCGATGATCGCTATCATAGGTTATCCTCCATTTATTTCAAAACTCGCTTCCAAAGGTATAGCAAACAAAATCCTTTTTCAGGCTGCCATACTTTCTTACGTTAGCACGCAACAGTTAATGTTTCTTCGATTTTACCACATCATCACCATCTGTGCCAGATATTTTATCAAATTATCTGCAATTTAGTTATATTTGTCTGTATTTCTTCAAATCCAAAGGAAATTTATGTTACATTTACATTTGCTTTTTAAGACGTTTTGTAATATGATAAATATGTATGTTTTTATTCATAAGGTAAAGTAAGGAGGCTATTTATATGAAAACGGCATTTTACGTAGAATCTTATGGCAGACAGGTTGAAGAAAAGGCTTTGATCGCCAAGATCAAAGAGATCTGGGTTGCAGAAGGCAACAAGATCAAAGACATCAAGGATTTAAATATTTATGCAAAACCTGAAGATGACGCCTGCTACTATACTATTAACGGCGACTTTTCAGGTCATATCAAATTGTATGAATAATGGCAGCATAACCCAACACGTTATTGCGAATCGATTTCTACATACAAACAGCAAAGAGGCTTCTGGATCAATTGATGCAAAAGCCTCTTTATCATTATCAGAATTCTATGATCTTTATAAAGATTCTGACATCCATCATTCCGCCAAAACTCCCTTATGCCTGTTCCTGGATCATCTCCGCCGCATCCTGGCAATCCAGTTCAAACCAGAAGGAAACGCCGTCCTCACAGTTGTAAACGCCGTATGGCTGTCCCAGCTGCTCCATGGATGCCTTGACAATGGAAAGGCCGACACCGCTGCCGCCGTACTCCCTTGTTCTCGCTTTATCCACCTTGTAGAATTTATCCCAGAGTTTTGACAGATCTTCCTCCGGTATCTGCTCACCGGTATTGTGAACCGTAATCTTAACCGTCTTTTCCTTCTTCTCAAGCTGAATATCAATGCGTTTCTCCCCATCTGCATGGTTGATGGCATTGGTCAGATAATTCGTAAATACCTCTTCTGACATATACGCATCACTCCATACGTAGATTGGTGCATCCTCCTCAAAGGCAAGATTGATCTCTTTTTGCTTCAATAAAATATCTGACTTGGCGATCACTGCACGGATCATGGCAATGATATCAAAATGTTCCATAGTCAATGTATTGTAGCCAAACTCCAGCTGATTCAGATCCATGATCTTTTTCACCATCTGATTCATCTTGCGGGCTTCATCCACAATGACTTCACAGTAAAACTCTTTACTCTCCTCATCGTCATTGATGTTGTCCATCAGGCCCTCTGCATATCCCTGGATCAAAGCGATCGGCGTCTTCAACTCATGGGATACATTGGACAGAAACTCTTTACGCATAGCATCGATCTGTTCCTTCTTCTCAAGATCCTTCTTCAGCTCCGTATTGGCCTCTTTCAATTCTGCCAACGCCTGTTCCAGCGTCTCAGACAACATATTCATGCTATTTCCAAGAACACCGACTTCATCCTCTGTCTTCACTTCGTATTTGGCCGTGAAATCCAGTTCAGACATTCGCTTTGCAATATTCGTCAGCACAGTGATCGGGCCCAGAAAGCGATTGCTGACAAAATACATCACCACAAACCCGATAAGCGCGGCAACCAGGGAAATATATAGAAAAAACTGGTTCGACAGTGCTGCACTTTCTGTAATGCTTGAGAAAGAGGCACGGATCAAAATATGATCTCCATTCTTAAATGTACCGGCAAGATAGATATACGATGCACCCAGACGCTTGACATTGACTTTCTCAATCTCATAGCTATCCGTCTTAACCGAGGCTGCATCACCGGACTTGTCCGCATTGATATAATCGCTGTAAATATTACTGCTCTCAACCTTGCTGTTCTGATTCATACCCAGAGATGAATATAAAAGCAGTTTCGTATTGCTCTTGAGCATATAATCAAAAATCGGGCTGCTCATATCCCTGTAAATAATAACCGACAGATTTCTTGTCTGGCTCAGTTTGTCCAACTGCAGATAAAGTTCATCGGAAATACCGCTGTCTGGTATAGCATAGCTTTCCAAACTCTCATCTGTACTGCTGCTTTCCCCGGATTCTGTCGTCTTCCCCTGTAGCTCCGCCGCATACATATCGTCAATCTTCTCAAATGTAGAAATCAGCGTCTGATTCTTCTTGGCCAGATAAAACCTCTTCAGGAAAATATTACTGAGCAGCACAGACGAAACAGATATCAGCAATACTATTCCAATGAGGATCAACGATAATTTGACCTTTAATGATTTTTTTCGAAACATACTACCGCCTCTTACTGATCAACTTCGAATTTATAGCCCATACCCCAGATTGTCTTAATATACTCGCCCTTAGCTCCCAGCTTGCTTCTGAGCTTCTTCACATGGGTATCAATGGTTCTGGCATCACCAAAATAATCATAATTCCATACATTGTTCAGAATACGCTCTCTGGACAAGGCCACCCCCTGATTGGACATGAAATAAGCCAACAGTTCAAATTCCTTATAGCTGAGTTCTACAGACTTGCCATCAATCAGTACTTCATGGGCAGCCTTATTCAGTTCAATACCGCCGGCTTCCATGGTATCATCTGCCGCCAGCACATTGCTTCTCCGAAGGATGGCCTCGACTCTCGCCACAAGGATCTTAGGACTGAAGGGTTTCGTAATATACTCATCCACGCCGAGATCAAAGCCCTGCAGCTCATCCTTCTCATCACTTTTGGCTGTCAGCATAATAATCGGAACCTTGGAGTACTGTCTGATCTCACGGCATACCTGCCAGCCATCAATCTTTGGCATCATCAAATCCAGAATGATCAGTGCAATATCCTTCACTTCAAAGAACTTGTCCACCGCTTCCTCGCCGTCTCCGGCCTCAATAACAGTAAATCCTTTCTTCGTCAAAAAGTCCTTCACAAGCTTCCTCATTCTGCTCTCATCATCTACCACTAAAATCTTCAAACTTTCCATATATGCTCTACCTCACATCCCTCTCGGGCATTTTTCTCCATTATCATACTTTTATTTACAGTATATCAAAAATTTATGATAAATGTGTGATTTTTTCACATGGAATTGTCAGTGTCACCTGAAAGCCTCCGTAGGTTCCGCGGGAGATTGTCATTGCTCCGCCATGTCCCTCTATGATCTGCCTAACGATCAAAAGTCCCAATCCGTGCTGCTGTCCATCCACATTCGTGTCACAGACCATGTAATGAGGCACATGGTTAAGCTTTTCAATCTGTTCATCAGAAACACCCTCTCCGTTATCATCCACGCAAATCATGCAGCTGCCGTCTTTTGCCTCAACAGACACATCGATTTGACACCCGTTCTCGTTATGGACCATGCTGTTTTGCAGCAAATTGACAACGGCACGTTTCAGCAATTCCCTGTCCGCCTCTATTTCACATACCTGCAATGCAGCATCCGTTTTCCATTCAATAAGAAATCTGTCATCCACGGCCATATTCATAAAATCCACCACCACCTGACGGACGATGGCAACGGCATTCTCCCGCTTTTTCATTAACGGCTGCATATGATATTCCAGTTTTGAGGCAAGATTCAGATCATTGATGAGATTTTTTATCCGTGCGCTCTGCTTCACAATCGCAGCAGCTTTTTTACGTTCATCCTCTGAAAGATGATGTGAATTTTCCAGCTGTCCGGCATACCCCATCTCCACAGACAACGGCGTCCGGATGTCATGGGAAACACCGGCGATCCAGTTGGCCCTTGCCCTTTCTTTTTTTCTCAGCTGCTCCTGCTGCTTCTGCAAAATATCCGAAGCACGATTAATATTCGTGCAGATTTCTGAAAGCACCCCTGTCTCCGGAATATGCACAGGCTCACCAGCTGATAAATTCTGAATACCTTTGATCATAGGTTGGAC
>OLSL01002613.1_pt1 | contig 14180 bp, 7 predicted proteins | sample 1672511 | NCBI WGS metagenome assembly OLSL01 (sample SAMEA3136694, study PRJEB25190) | human gut metagenome | biome: human gut; feature: human-associated habitat; material: faeces | place: Austria | collected 2013
GCAGATTTGGTGAAGGAAGCGGATCAAAGAATGTATCAGTGCAAGAGCCGGAATCATGAGCGTATTTCCAAAAGAGGTGCGGCGGAATGATCACGCGGGAAAATATTATTCATTTTTACACCAAATACAAAGAAAATCTGAAGACGGAAGATCAGATTCAGGAGAATCTGCTGAAGGCAGAAGACCAGGAGGCGTGGATCGAAAATCTGAAGAACAAATCCAGAATGATGCGCCGGCTTTACATTGAAAATGAGGCACTTCTGAATCTGTATATCCGCCCCTTCCTTGACGGGGAGGCGAGCCTGAACGAGGAACTGGCGAGAGAATTTCTGCATCAGATCCGCATGGCCGATGAGGAGGGCTATGAGGATAACCTTGCCATGCTGGAAATTCTGGAGCTTCTGGATGGATATTTTCAGAAAAGTGATGATCTGGACTCTTATATCTGGACCCTGAATCTTCTGGGAAATTTTTATAACCGTCCCTTCAGTGATGAAGATGGAAAGAAAGGAGCCATGTATTTTGACAGACTTCGGGCACTTTCTTCCAGATATTTTGAGATTGAGGATTTTGAAGTAAGGAAGAGAATCCTTTTTTCCTATTATAATTTTCCGGTAGTGTTGATGAACTTTAATCTGGACACGTCCAGGGAGCTTTTGCAGTACATTGATGAGGCACTGGAGTTTTATAATGATGAGAAAGTCCGGGAATTAGACGGAGAGAGGTTTGATTTTGATGAACTGATCGAAGAACTGAATTATGATCTTCTTGGAAATTCAGTCCTGAGATTTACCGTGAGGGAGATTGATCCGGAGCTTCTTTCCAGAGCATCCCGGGTTCTGGAAGAATATTATCAGCGTGAGCTTGAGAAGAATCCGGAGCCCTACGAAATGCTGGATGAAATATACTGTAATTATAAGTCCTGTCTGTTCTATCAGGGGAAGATAACCTGCACAGAGCTTCTGGAGGATTATCGGAAATTCTGTGAACACAGTATGGAGCATGACGATCTGGACAGCCAGGAGGGAGTGTCTTTTTCTGACAGCCGCTATTTTCAGGTTGCGATTAACCATCTGCCGACGATTCTGGAATTGTTGGAGAAATATGCGGATGAATATCACGGAGCACCAGATCTCCGTGATTTTTGTGTATCCAATTATGTGCATGCTATTCGCAGGCTGTCCAGGACAGAAAACGATACCTTTGTAAATGATGTAGTATGGCGTTCTCTCAGGGATGTGTTGAAATATATTACCGGAGATGAAATAAACACCCTGGTTCTTATGCAGATCATGGTAAGCCGGGATGAGGGCACTGCCATGCACAGTGCAATGGTGGAGCAGATTGCCAGGCGAATTCTGAATGTAGTGATGAAAAAGCGGCCGGAGCTTCTGATTGGAACTTTTGGTTATGAGAACGTGGTGGAAGTGCTGGAAAATCAGGAGACGATTCTGGACTATGTTTCCCAGTCTGCACAGCTTCTGGATATTGGAATGATCAGACTTGCATCTATTGTGAACAAGCAGTCACGGCAGCTGACACAAAGGGAAAAGAATGGTATTCTCAGCCATCCCTGTGAAGGGGCTAAATTCGTCGAGGAGATTCCGGCTCTTCGCAAATATCGGGATGCTGTTCTGGGACATCACAAATCCTGGGATGGAAAAATAGGATATCCGGCAGATTTTGACAATACCAGGTCAAATGAGCGTATTCTTATTGAAATACTGCATATCAGCGATTGTCTGGATGCAGCCACTGACTTTGTGGGACGAAGCTATAAGAATGCCAAGAAGCTGGAACAGGTAGCGGAGGAGTTTTCCTGGGGAAAGGGTTCTGTTTATTGTCCAGAGCTGGTGGAGCTTCTGGAAGAGGACAAAGAACTGCAGGCAGATCTCAGATATCTGCTGGGAGCGGGACGCATCCGTACCTGTTATTCGGTATATGGCAAGGCAGTAGATCAAACTGAAATAGAAGAAAGCAGGTTGTTTACAGATATTGAAAACTGGGAAGCCAGCAGCCGGAAGCAAAGTGATGAAGAGGGAGATACGATTCTCGATTTCCTTCACAAAAGCGGAAACGAGAGCCGTCAGCTTCTTGGAGCACTGGCAAGGAATTCTCTGATCATTTTGTATGTGGATATGATGTCTGGCGAATACAAGGTATACTACCGCGGAAACCAGAGACTTCTGGATAAAAAGATTCCGGACGGTTATTACGGAGACTTCCTGAAAGAATATCTGGCGCCAAACTGTGAACCGGGTGATTGGGAAAAAGTACGGCTGAAAATCAGACTGTCAGAGCTTTCTCGTATATTTTTGGAGCAGGAGGGCAGCTATGAGTGTGAAGCCCGGATCCGGGCAAAAGATGCTTACCGCTGGGTGCGGTTCCAGTTTATCTGCCTGGACGAGGAAAATGTTATGCCTGGCATGATGACTGTGATCGCGACAGATGTTCAGGAAAGCCACAGCAGAAATGAACAGCTGATGAACAGTCTGAAGGAGGCATATCAGTCTGCAGAAGAGGCAAACAAGGCAAAAAGCATTTTCCTCAGCAGTATGTCCCATGACATCCGCACTCCTATGAATGGAATCCTTGGTATGACCCAGATCGCCATGAATCATCTGAACGATCCTGCGCGTATTCTGGATTGTCTTCAGAAGATCGATGATTCTTCCAGACACCTTCTGGAGCTGATCAATGAGGTTCTGGATATGTCGAAAATTGAGAGTGGGGATACGACGCTTCATGAGGAACCACTGTACCTGAGCAAAACCATGAAAATTGTGGATGGAGTATGCCGTCAGGCAGCTGTTGACAAACACCAGATTTTTGATATGGATATAGAAGAAATCCGGGACGATCATGTGCTGGCAGATCCGGTAAGACTCAGGCAGGTTTTGATCAATCTGATTTCCAATGGAGTGAAGTACACGCCTGAGCATGGATGTGTGCAGGTAAAGGTAACCCAGGGCAATAGCTTTGCAGAGGGCAAAGCAAGCTATTCTTTTGTGGTGAAGGACAATGGAATCGGCATGTCGGAAGAATTTCAGAAGAAGCTGTTTGAGCCTTTTTCCCGCGAAGATAACAGCATGACAAATGCTACCCAGGGAACTGGACTGGGACTTTCTATTGCCAAGTCTATCATTGCGCAGATGGGTGGAAGTATTGAGGTAAAGAGCATTCAGGGGAAAGGTACGACTTTTCTTGTGCGGCTGGATCTGAAGCTTGTGGAAGAAGAGAAGGAGGCTGACCAGGCCTTACTGGCAGCAGAGGCTGGTGAAGAGAAGGAAAAGGATCCGGGCTTTTTGAAGGGACGCAGGATCATGCTGGTGGAGGACAATGAGCTGAACCGGGAGATTGCGTACGAGCTTTTGTCCGAATCCGGTCTGATCGTGGATGTGGCAGAGAATGGGCAGGAGGCGATCAAGCTTCTTGGAATCAGGCCGGAGAATTATTATGAACTGATCTTCATGGATATCCAGATGCCGGTGATGAATGGGTATGAGGCCACGGCAAATATCCGTGCAGGAGAGAGTGACTACTGGAAAACTATTCCGGTGATCGCCATGACCGCAAATGTGTTCCAGGAGGATGAGAGCCGGGCAGCAGAGTGTGGAATGAGTGATTATGTAACTAAGCCTATTGACATGAATGTGATTTATTCTGTCCTTGAAAAATGGCTTCGGGGACAGAAAGGATGATGTGAGCCAGTACCTGCCAGAGCTTTTTATATACTCTGGCAGCAGACCGGAAGAGGCTTCCGGTGGTGCTGGCATATGGATGAGGGAGCGATAGAGTTGAGTAAAAATAAGTACGAAATTGATATGTGTAACGGAACCATTATGGACAAGCTGGTTTCTTTTGCCATTCCGCTGATGGTTTCCGGAATCCTGCAGCTGATGTTCAATGCTGTGGATATTATTGTGGTGGGACGGTTTTCCGGCAGCCAGGCCCTGGCAGCAGTTGGTTCCACTACCGCTTTGATCAATGTGTTTACCAATCTTTTTATTGGTGTTTCACTGGGAGCTAATGTACTGGCTGCCAGGTTCTATGCGGCAGGTAAGGCGAAGGAGATGTCGGAAACGGTACATACGTCTGTTACACTGGCTTTGGTCAGTGGTGTGGCGATGGCTGCTGTAGGACTTGTTTTTTCAAGATGGGCACTGGAGGTTATGGGAACCCCTGCGGATGTGATTGACCAGTCCACTTTGTATATGAGGATTTATTTCCTGGGAATGCCGTTTTTTATGCTTTATAACTATGGTGCAGCTATTCTGCGTGCGGTAGGGGATACCAGACGTCCGCTGCTGTTCCTGGTTGTGGCTGGTGTGACCAACGCGGTGCTGAATATGATTCTGGTGATCGTGTTTCATCTGGGTGTTGCAGGTGTTGCCATTGCGACCATTATTTCCCAGCTGATTTCCTGTATTCTGGTTCTTAGATGTCTGTATATGACGGACAGCAGTTATCAGCTTCGTTTTTCCAGATTGTGCATGAAGAAATTTTATCTGGTACAGATTTTCCAGGTGGGAATACCGGCAGGAGTGCAGAGTACGGTTATTAACATTTCCAATGCGCTTTTGCAGTCTTCTGTAAATTCCTTTGGTTCCACTGCCATGGCTGGTTATACGGCGGCGAATAATATTCTGGGATTTTTGTATGCGTCTGTAAATGCGGTCACTCAGGCCTGTATGAGCTTTACCAGCCAGAATTATGGCGTTGGGAAATATAAACGTATGGACAGAGTGCTGCTGGACTGCGGAATCCTGTCCTTTGTGATCGCCCTTGTGCTGGGATGCGGCTCTTACATGTGTGGCGGTGAGATCCTGAAGGTTTACACAGAGGATCCGGAGGTTATCCGATGCGGTGTGGAGATTCTTTCCATCACCACAGTGCCTTATTTCTTATGTGGAATCATGGATCTTTTTCCTGGCGCTCTCCGGGGAATGGGACATTCCGGTGTGCCTATGATCCTTTCCATTATCGGTACGGTTGGTACCAGAATTGTGTGGATCTTCTGGATATTCCCACAGCACAGAAGTTTGTACACCTTGTTTATTTCCTATCCGGCCTCCTGGTTCATTACCATTGTGCTGCAGGTGGTCTGCTTTGTGTTTGTGAGACGGACGGTGCATGGACAGCTGAAGGGTACCGGGAAAGCGGCGTGATGGAAAGAAGAGAAATGTTATAATATGTTTCTGAAACGGGTAAGAGCCAGGGAAAGCGAAACGCTTCCCTGGCTCATTTTTAGCTTCCGTTCCCTCTGAGCTTCACGAAAGATAATAATGGAAAATGACATAATTGGGTAAGTGTGAATGATTTAATAATTCGGCTGGGCTAACTTCCTCCCATTAAAGTTAGTGCAGGCGATTATTTGTGTGGGCATTTGGCGTAAGTTGTTGTGCTTACGTAGTCCATGATGACAAGATGATTGCATTTTTGACAAATTTTTGCAGTATAGCGTTTTACTTCACAACCACCATTACTTTTTGAATTATGAACATCAGCATATCCAGATTTAAAATCGTGAGTACAAATAATTGCACGTGGCTCTAAATCGGAGTCATTGACTAAGATATTCACATGTTCATCTGTTTCAAAGTAGATATTAGAATTTGCAAATGGGTTGTTTGAAGCACTGTCAACAAATGATACTGTTTCATTAAGTTGCACAGAATCTGCAGCTTCCGTCGTCTGCATCGGCGCATACCCAAACACCGTAGTCCCGCTCAAAAATACAGATGCCAATATTGCCGCAGCAGTACCTATTTTACTGGCTTTCCTATTCTTCATCATAATAAATTCCACTCTCCTTTTCATCGTATGTTTGGCCCCCAATAAGTTGTTTTTCCAGACTACAGGAACCTGTCTGTTTCTTGCGGAAAGATTCACGAGAGCGACTGCGTAGGCTTTTCTCTCCTCCGTGGTGAAACCTTCGGTGGCGGCTTGATCTGCAATGTTTTCGGAAAAGCTGGTGTAAAGCAGAAGCGTAAGCAATGTTAACGGATTATAAAAATGAAGGCAAATGGCTAACAGGCAGAGCAGCTTTACAGCTGAGTCATGGCGGCGCAGGTGCGAATACTCGTGCCGCAAAATCATTTCTGACAATCGGGAATCCTCAAGGCTCTCCGGCGCGACAATGAAAGGCTTCAGGAAACCTATAGTATAGGGAGAACCAATAAGGGGAGAAATACGGTATTCTACATCCCCGATTCCAGGTAAGAAACAAGTTCTTTTCTCAGTAATCTTTTTCAACTTTCGCGTGAGCCGGTGATACTTTATGATTTCGTAAACACTGAAGCCTGAGATTAAAAATAGCCAGCATAATCCAATCATAAGAATCCAGTCGGACATCCATAATGAAATTCTGTGATAAGAAATTGCTCCTTTGTCGTCAAAATTGATGTAATAAGAGATGTTTGCAAGAGCGTCTGTTCTTATCAAAACATCTGTTGGCATCAGATATTTAACCACCTGAAACGGTATCAAATACCCCGCCAGACTCAGAAACACCAGGTTCCGGCCAAGCCGGTATGAAAACTTTTTCCTTTGGAGAAGCAATAGCAGGAGACAGATGATCAGTGGCACTGTTCCTGCTATGCTCATACAGATTAAAAGCATGCAAGTCCCTCACTTAAAATTTGTCAATAAAATCCAGCAAGTCCTTCTGATCCTCTTCGCTGAGACCGGAATCTTCTGCAAAGGCACAGAACAGACAGGTAAGTGAATTTTTAAAGCTCTGGAAATCAGAATCCCCAGAATCCCTGCAGCTGGTCTGGCGATTTTTTATCAGCTCCTTCATCGCATTCCGGAACAACAGGTTCTTCTTATCAAGCTTTCGTCTAAGCTGCAAACAGTGTACGAAGAGACCTAAGGTTACCAGAGGAAGGCTAAAGGATAACAGAATTGCTTTCGCCAGGTAAAAGGCAGCAGCCGGCTGATCCAAATTCGGAATTCCGTTCATCATGCAGATCAGCAGCGAGCATCCGGTGACGATCACAAAAAGAACGCCGGATAAGGTTAAAATTATTTTTTTCATTGAGTACCTCCTCATTCTACGTAGAAGCGGGAATTCAGAAATAATTTTGTTTTCTGCTCCCTTCACTATATATACGAAAACCAGAGAAAGAAATAACACGAAATCTGAAAAAATTTTTGGAAATTTTTCAGATAAGATAAATTTATGGTATACTTACAGAGAAATTGAGAAAAATTACAGGTCTGATATCATATCAGATATTGAAAAGACACTTCCTGACAGTGTGTAAAAATCAACGCTTCGTTAGGAAACTGTCAAATAATCATAGAAGGAGAACAATTATGCCCAAATTTCTGATCATCGACGGCTCCTCCATGCTGTCCACATCCTATTACGGAAATCTTCCCAAATCTATCCTTTTCGCAAAGACAGACGAGGAAAAAGAGAGACACTATCCGGAAATCCTGCACACCTCCGATGGAAAATACACAAATGCCATGTTCACCATGCTTCGCACCCTTCTGGCTGTCTATAAGAAGGTAAAGCCGGAATACGTGGCATTTACCTTTGACATGACAAGAGATACTTTCCGCCGCACCCAGCTTGGCGCCGATTTTTACAAAGCCAATCGCAAGGAGACTGCCCAGCCATTAAAAGAACAGTTTATCCAGATGGAAGAGCTTCTGAAAGCAATCGGCTGTCCGGTATTTATGAGCCAGGACTATGAGGCTGACGATTATGCGGCATCTCTTGTGGAGAAATTCCAGGGCCCGGATCTGCAGACTTATGTGCTTACCAAGGATCACGATTATTTTCAGCTGGTAAGCGAATATACCCGCATGTGGCGTGTTGTTACGAAGGATAAGCTGGAGAATTTAAAGGATGCATATGGCCTGTTTGGAAAAGAGGCTTACGAGGAACTCCCTTCTAATGTATTTGAATATACACCGGAAATTGTCTGTTCTGAGGAAGGGGTATATCCGGAACAGATTCCTGTGCTTCTGGCGATCACTGGAGATCCAGGCGATGGAATTCCAGGCTGTAAGGGCGTTTCCTCAGCAGCAGCGCCGCTTGTAGCAGAATATAAAACCCTGGACGCGATCTATGAAGCAATTGAGGACTGCGAAGACGTGGCAAAGAAAGAAAAGGAACTGAATACTTTCTGGAAAGAAAACCTTGGAATAGGCAGAAGCCCTCTGAAAGCACTGAAAACAAATAAAGAGATGGTATACTTAAGCGAACAGCTGGCAACTATGAAACGTGACATTGAGATAAAAGAAAGCCTGGAAGATATGCGGCTTCATATTAATGCAGAAGAACTGATCAGACAGTTAAAACGCTACGAAATGAACAGTATTTTGACGGAATATGAAAAAACACTAAAATAGTCAAAAAATAAAGAAAACACTTAATTGTCAGAAAAAAGAGAAAATATCAGAAAAATACAAATGATGGGTGGGTAATGTGTGTTTATTTACACAAAAAATACATAAATTTTTCACAAAACACTTGCCTAAAACGGAGTAATACGCTATAATTTCCCCATACTACTTATTGATCAATTTCAATAAATTTAATTCATGGAGGAAAATGTATGAAGAAAGATTTGAAAACACTCAATAAGTCTGTTGCTATTGCAATTGCAGCGGCAATGACCGCAACTTCCGCACCGACACCACTTCTGGCGTCAGATTTTACAGATGGAGGAGATTTCGTATCTGAGTCTCCGGCAGCGGAAGCGGACACCACAGAGGAAGCTGCTGTAGAGGCAGATGGCTTCGGAGATGAAGCCGCAGTGGCAGCTGTTACAGAGGATGGCTTCGGTGACAGTGAGGCAGTTGCAGACGCAGAAGAGAGCGGAAGCACCGACGAGGTTGCTGCTTTTGATGCAGAGGCACCTGGCAAGATCGGACATGTTGCATTTGATGAGGAGGATAAGAATGTTCTTACCTGGTATGCGGACCAGAAGGCAGATGAATACCAGATCCGTGTAACAGACGGAGAGTACACTTACCGCTACTATTATAATGCAAGCGAGCCAGAGACCGGTTATCCGTCCACAGTCAACTTAAGCTATGGTCTTACAAATCTTACCATGCAGCCGTTCAAGGTTGACGCAGAAGGAAACCTTGTATACAAACCAGATGGTAAAGACGGATATATTGCAGGTCTTGAGAATGGCAAGACATACAAGGTTTCCGTTCGCGCCGTAAACCGTAACAGCGCAGATGGAACTGTTGCATATGGTGAATGGTCTGACGCTGTAGATTATACCTACGCAAAGAAGGTCGCTGAGCCGAAGAGTGTGACAATTTATGCAGCTGAAAGAAAGAATCAGATCCAGGTATCCGGCGAGAACCAGAACCTCGAGGTTTCCATTAAGGATGAAGCTGGAAATGAATATTATTCTTATGCATATGGAGCAAAGGAACCCTCCTATGTAACTGCTTCAGGTAACTGGCTCAATTTCTATGAGAATTACGGTTATCTGCTTAAAAAGAACGACACCACAGGTCTTTATGAAGTCGCTTCTGATGCAGACGGAAAATATATCGGTGCTTTCCAGAAAGGCAAGAAATATACCGTTAAAGTCCGTGCATATACAGGCTCCGGCGACGAGAAGAAGGTAGGCGACTGGTCCAATGAGCTGGTTGTAGAAGCAGACGACAGCGGCAGTCTTGTACCAGAGAAGACCGGTAATTTCAAATACAACGATGAATATGAATATGTAAGCTGGAACCGTATCCAGAATACATATGTATCCCAGTACGAAGTTGAAGTAGATGGAAAAGTTGCCTTTACAACAGATTCCAATTATTCCTATCCAAACTTCTATTTAGGAAGAACCTACGGAGAGTTCAAATTTGAAAGAGGTAAAACCTATACCATCCGTGTCCGCGGAATTAATTACAGATATGAGAATGGTGCAAACAAGAAGCAGGAAGGTGAATGGTCTGACGCTTATACAGTAACTTATAAAGCTGTAGATACAAGCCTGAAGAAAGTCTCCGGTGTAACAGCTTCTTCTTATGTTCTCAGCTGGAATCCGGATAAGAATGCAGACAGCTATGAGATTAAGGTCACAGACGAAGCTGGACGCGAGTACTTTGAGTCGCTGGCATCCGATCGGAAGAGCGGCCGTTATACCAGAGTAAGCGGCACCAGATATTCCTTTGATGAGTCTGATTATAGAACTTATACAAGTGTAGACGGAGTTCTGGAACCTGTTATTTACCCGGCTACCGGTCAGCCTGTTTATGCATTTGAAGATGGAAAGACTTATAATCTTTCTGTTCGTGCCGTTAAGATCGGAGATGATGGCAAGGAAGTATACGGAGACTGGTCCAATGCATTTGCATACAAAGTAACCGCTTCAGATGCAGGTACCAGTGAGAAGCCTGCAGCTGTTTCCGGTGTAACCGTAAACACAGAGGACAGTGAGCCAACCTTGCGCTGGAATGCACTTGACAATGTAAACAGCTATGAAATCCTTGTAAAAGATTCTGCCGGACGTGAATACGTGAGCTCAGCTTCTCTGAAGGATGACGGAACTGTTGATAAGACCTATTACAGAGTCGGTTACAGTAATTTCCCAAGTGTTTCCCTGTCAGAGCTTAAAGATGAAGATTTGTATACATATACAACAGATCCTAAGGTTTCATTTGACCGTGTAAGAGATGAGAAGGGCGATCCGATCAAGGCAATGGCTCCTGGAGAATCCTATACCTTCCAGGTACGTGCAGTACGCACTTATACCGTTGATACAGACGGAAAGAAAGTCACAAAGACAGTAGAAGGCGACTGGTCAGCACCGTCCGCAGCATTTACTGTAGATGCTCTTCAGCCGATCACCGATCTTCAGTATGTGAAAGCTGACGACAATTACTATTATTTCACATACAGTGCAAAGGTTGATTTAGACAGCGTATGGTATCAGATCGCAACAGGCGCAGAATTTACTACTGCAACTATGGTAAGTGACTGGAGCAGCTTCTATTATGATGGCTCAGCTGGTTCTGCGAAACTGAAGATCAGCAAAAACAACAGTAATCTGGAAGCAGGAAAAACCTATTATGTTCGTGCAGTGAGCAGTGCAGACAGACCGGAAGAGGAAGAGGTTGCAAAACTGAAACCTGCAGCTGTCTCCTTCACTACAGATGCAGAAAAGGCACCTAAGAATGTAACTGGCTTAGAAATGTATAAAGAATCTGCAAACAGCTTCAAATTCCGTTTTGACGCTGTTCTGGAAGATGGCGACTCTTATGAGCTCCAGTACACAGATAAGGCACAGCCTTCCGAAGAGGACTGGGTAACCGCTTCTTCCAGTGGTTACTATGATGAAGATGAAGATGAGTACTATGAGGATGATGATGCACTTACATTGAGAAAATCCTTATTAAAAGAAGGAGCAACCTATGTAAGAGTTGTCGCTTATGTAAAAGACAAGAGCGGAAACAAGAAATACGGTACTCCTTCCAATGTAGTAGCTGTCAATGTATCCAAAGCCACTTCAGCGATCAGTAACCTGAAGCTGGTTGAGAAAACACCGGATGGTTATGTATTCTCCTATGACGGAACTGTAAGAAAAGAAGAAGATGTAGAATTCTGGTATTCCGAATCACCTGAATTTGTAAATGATTACAAGGTTACAGATTGTATTTCTGGTGAGAACAATAAGGCAACACTTTACTTTGAATCACTTACACCAGGCAAGACCTATTATGTGCGTGCCCGTGTAAAAAATGATAAGGCAGCTACACTTGCACAGAAATACAGTGCATATACAAATACAGCATCATTTAACGCTGGTATGCCGAATATATCTGTAACAAATGTTATCACAGCAAAGACTGTTACCTTAAGGATGAGCGCTGAAAGCGGATCAGAAGGCTGGCTCACCGGTTATCAGATCCAGAGAAAGAATGGCAAAAAATATAAAACAATTGCCAAAACTACAGACAGCGTTTATAAGAACACCAAACTGAAAGCAGATACCACCTATACTTACAGAGTAAGACCATATTATTATGATTCCGAAACAGGCAAGACCACTTATGGAGCATGGGCTTATAATAAGGTTACTACCTGGGGCGGTGCGCTGAAGCTGAAAGCAACACCTAAGAGCACAACTTCTGTAAAACTGTCCTGGACCAAGATCAAAGGTGCTAAGGGATATGAGATTTACAGATGTGAAGGATCTTCTATTGGAGATACTGTAGCAGCTGGCATGACCAACAATTTTGCTAAGTATAAACTGATCAAGACTACAAGTGCAAAGGCTTCCAGTTATACAGACAAGAAGCTTCAGAGCGGTATGGATTATTACTATCTTGTAAGAGCTTACAAGACTGTAGGAAACAGCAAGTATTACATTGATGAAGGTGTATATGCAAATCTTAGCTTCGAGATGACTACCGTTAACAGAATTTCTTATGCAAACGGTAAGATGAAGTTAAGCTGGCAGCCGGTATATGCAGGAAAGGGTTATCTGGTTGAGAAGAGAAATGAAGAGACTGGTGCATGGGAAACCTATAAGACACTGAAAGCTTCCACATCTTCCATTACATTCCCGGCAGCAGATACGGAAACAACCTATCGTGTACGTGCATACAGAGGACAGGAATACAGCAATGAAATCAGAGCAACAGTTAATCCTGTTTTAGCAACTCCTGGCAATGTAAAAGCGGTTGCAAACAAAGCAGATGGAAGTATTACTGTAACATGGAATCCGGTAGCAGGTGCTGATTACTATCGTGTATACAGAACCACCTCTTCTTGGAACAGATATAACAAAGACAGCAATTCTTACAGCTATAGTTACGGTTCCAGTACAACTGTTCCGAATTATGTTGCTGATTCCACAACAGTCAGCGGATATAAATTCGTTAGTGAACTGAAGGAAACGACTATTACAGATCGCGAGATCAAGTACACCTATAATGGTGCAACAAGCACAGAGTACAAAGGACCGAAAGCAGGAGTAAAATATTACTATTATGTAATTGCTTACAAGAATGGTAAGTCCTATGAGTACAAAGATTCTGCTGATGAAACATATACAAGTGGTGCAAGCAAATCTGCAAGTGCTATAGTTTCCACAGCAAAGATCGCGAAGCCAACCAGTCCAAAAGCGAAAGCAACAAAGGGCAAGATTACTGTCAGCTGGAAGAAAGTAACAGGAGCTACCGGATATCAGGTATACCGTTCCACTAAGAAAGGTTCCGGATATAAACTGGTAGGAACTATTACAAAAGGCTCCAAAGTGAAATATGTTGACAAGAGCTCCAAGAAAGCTGGAACCAAGTATTATTACAAAGTACGCGCCGTTGGAAACAACGAAGCAGGTGTTCCAATCTATTCTTCTTACAGCACACCAAAATATGCGAAAGCAAAATAAATAAAGTGTAATAAAATCCCCCTCCTGTCAGACAGGAGGGGGATTTTTGACTACCCGGATGTAAAAACTTATGTAACTATTTGAATGCAGATATAAGAAAAGAAGACCCGTATCACAGGCCTTCTTTAATAAGCTTACCATCCTTTAAATGCAGAATCCGCTGATTGCTGCTCCCTCTGAACTGAAGGGAGAGGTTTTTCAATTCCTGGATAAACTCTCCGTCTACCAGAACGTCGATGCAGGAGAGCATCCGGTCTGTAAAAGGCGTGTAGACCTTACCTCCGGGAACCATATCTTTGTCAAAAAGATATCCACTGTAACACCAGATGGATTTATCCGGAAAGGTACGTCTGATTTCTTCCAGAAGCTCTGCCAGCACAGGCTGGTTCTCTGGCTCAAATGGCTCTCCTCCAAGTAAGGAGAAGCCCTCTATATAAGAAGGAGCAAGCAGCTCCAGAATCTTATCCTGTGTCTCCCGGGTAAATGGCTTACCGTAGTTAAAATCCCACGTAGGTGCGTTAAAACAGCCCTTACAGTGGTGCCTGCAGCCAGATACGAACAGGCTTACACGCACGCCTGTGCCGTCTGCTATGTCGTAGGATTTAATGTTTCCGTAGTTCATAACTGATTCCTCTTTTCCTCCTGTGCCTGATAATCAAATACACACATCTTGCAGAAAACCCGGAAACCATTACTTATTACAGATGTAATACACGATCCTTGATCTCCTGGGTACGTCCCTGGTTCCAGAACTGGGTACCGATGTATCCGCAGGTTCTTCTGGCAACACTCATCTTATCCTGA
>OLSL01002627.1_pt1 | contig 14140 bp, 14 predicted proteins | sample 1672511 | NCBI WGS metagenome assembly OLSL01 (sample SAMEA3136694, study PRJEB25190) | human gut metagenome | biome: human gut; feature: human-associated habitat; material: faeces | place: Austria | collected 2013
CTTCATCTTCATTAGCAGTTAGTACTAATGAATATTTTCCATCATCACTAATTGTTACAGCATTTACTCTGTTTGAAAAACTAAACAGACAAATACTTGCTAAAGTTAAAATTAAAACAATTAATATTTTTTTACTTTTCATTTCTTTCCTCCTAGCTTTCTCTTTCTTTTTTATTCTTTCTAAATTTAATAATTACAAGTGTAACAATTCCTACAACACAAACAGCAGACAAGATAAAATATATTACAACTTTATCTCCAGTTTGTGGATTTGAAATATTGTCTTTCTTATCTTCAATTTCAGGTTTTGAAGAAGTATTAGTATTACTATTGTTATTGCCTTTATTATTACTGTTGCTATTATTGTTACTACTATTGCCATTATTGTTATTACTGCTATTGTTATCGTCGTTATTATTGTTGCCATTATTATTATTTTCTTCTGCTTTTTTTGCTACTTTAAACTTTGTTGTTGCATTTCCTCCATTTGTAAAAGCAACTTTTAAAGTATGTTCTCCAACAGATAAAGTTTTTAAATAAGCATCTGTTAAGGTTATTATTGTACTACCTGATTTAGAAGTATAATTTTTACTATCTACTAAAGCTTCATCAATATATACTTTTCCACCATTTTCAAATAAGTTATATTCTGCATCCACTCTAAAAGTTGCATTATTTGATTCACCTATTGTATATGTTTGGTTTACTCCTTCTATAAATTTAAATTCTTTAGGATTAATTTCTTCCTTTACATATTGAAATGTAAATTCATAAGTACATCTAGTATAATAATCAAATCGTGTTTCATTTATAATGCCCCCATCAGTACCATCATAATTCAATGCAGAACCTGTATATTGAGTATGAAGTCCTTTAAAAACTTCACTTTTTTTAGTTCCAACATTTACTACAGTTAATATTGCTTTATTTTCTGATTTATTTCCTACTATCTTTATAACAGCTTCACTTTCATTGTCTGTTACTAATAGACCTTTATTGTCTCTTTTATAATATAGTGTTTTATCCAAATCTGCAAATGATTTTAATCCTTCTGTTAATTCATCAGTTTTAGAAAAATCTATTACATATTCTTTTCCATTAGTCAAATCGATTACACCTTTTGATGATATATCCTCATAAACATTTTCAACTTTTGTATTAATAGCAGTTATTGCTCTTACAAGTATAACATCCAATTTCCCACTAAATTTACTTGATTCTAATTTGAATGTAGATCTAGTTTCGCCTAATATTGTTGTCATAGGATAATACCAATTATTAATGTTTAATTTTATTGGTGTAGTAGCACTAGAAACACTTTCTTTATTCTCAATTTCTTCAATCGCAAATTTATAATCTGCTTCATTTAAATCAATTGTCATATTATTTGAAATATTAGCAACTAATTCATCACCTTTGAATAATTGTAATTTTCCTATTTTGCTATACTCTACATATCCATCATGTATAATTCCATCTCCAAAATTTAGTGTTACCACATTTTCTGTTGCTGCACATACTTTATTTGCATACATTGGAAATATTAAACTTACTAATAAACTAACTGTAAATAGTATTAATAAAAATTTTGATTTTCTCATTTAATTTTCCTCCTTTCCCCTTTTAATTTATATGTTTTTAATTCTATCATATAATATTTTACTTGTTGCATTAGTTACCAATATTTCCTTGAACTTTTGGTAATTTGATTTATTGTGCTTTTATTTCAAATAAAAAAACTCTTATCATATTTTCTTATGAAAGAGTTTATCTTTTTATATTAATTCTATTTTATTAATTCACTACTGTCTTTTTGCTTATTTTCTGCACTTTTTATCATATTTCTTAAACTCGATATATGTGGATACATAGGGTTTTCTCTATCCTTTGTGGTGCAATACTCATCACATAGTTTTCTAGCATCTTCAAATTTACTTCTTTTAATCATATTTTGTATAACAATTCCTATAGCATCAATTTGATTTATATCTCCTAGTGTTTGTAATTGTTCTATTGTAGCATTTGGATTATCGATTGGAAATTCATTTGCACTTCTTCTCAAGCATCCCTTTATCTGCATTATAACTTGTTTTCTTTGCTGTTTTTCGTTCAACTGAAATACTGTTTTAGGGCTGTTTTGCATTCTTTTTTGTGTTTCATTGTTTATTAATTCAATTGCTTTTTCAGATTTTGTAACTCCTCTAGCAAGATCTAATGCAATTGATAAAATATCTGGAGATATGTTTTCATACAATTGTTCTGTAGCATTTCTACTATTTATTTTGTTAAGTTTCATATCTATCTTAATTTTCAAACCATCCGTGATTATTAAATTTCTTTTACATACTTCTGGTGTTAATTTTCTTCTAATTTCCTTTAATTTATTTGCATCATTTATTTCTTTTACTTTTTGATCTATTGCATCTAAATATTTAAGTTCAATGCTCTTTTTCATTTGCATGCTTGCGAAGTCATTGCCAATTTCATTTAGTATAAATTCACATTGCTCAATAGATAATTTCATTGTTTTTATTTTCTTAATTAATTTAGTAATGGATTTTCTTATTCTTTCAATATTGCGTTCTTTTTGACATTGATTTAGACTTTCGAACAATTCATTTATTTTATCATTGCTTACATCTTGATCAATTTCTGTTTCATTCATTGTTTCATTATTATTTCTTTTTGATAATTTATTTTTATATTCTATTAATTGTTCAATCGGAATATCAAACTCAAAAGATATAAGCTCTAAATCATATTTTTCAGAAATTATTATCTCTTTAAGTTCATCAGTCAATATATTTTCCATATGGTATATTTTCTCCATTCTTTTTAGAAATTGATAGCCCACCCATATGTGATGGGCTATCTAAAACACTAAGAAATTATTGCTTTAAGTTGAGCTACGAATTCCCATGCTTTAACCTTTTGAGGCGAATTATGTTTTTCAAGGAATTTGTTAATGAATGAAGAAAGTTTTAGTCTATTGTTTGCATTCATATTTCCCTCAAAATACTTTTTTACATCATTCGCTTCTTTTGTTTTAAGCATAACATCTGTCATAAGGTCTGTTAGGTCTTTTACAGTTTCATCCGAGTCGATTTCTCCTCGCATAAAGCTTATGACCTCGTAAACCTTATCCTTTATTTCAGAATTCTGCTTCGAAATTCGTTCTAGCAGTTCCTCAACTTCTGGAATTTTTATAGGAATACATTGTAGCCCCAAGGAACTTGCCTTATTGCCAGTATTTAACTGTGGCAATGTTTTGGTATCACTCCAGCGCTTCTTCAATTTTTCCAGCATCTTTAGAAGTTCAAACGTTTTAACGTAGAAACCTTCGTCGGAAAATTTTCGAAAAATATTCTTCCCGAATCGGATTTTATCTGCATGGGATATACTTTTTTCAGATTGCTGCATTGCTGTGCGAAGCATCAACTTGTTCCAGTCTTGTTTATCCAATTTTTCCAAAGCCTCAATGTAGTCTTGTAGCATTACAGGACAATTAGGTTCATTTAACCAATCCGAAAGACCTTTAACAGCATCTTCAAAAGAACTTGCCTTTGAGATAATCTTCATAGCTCTTGAGCAATCTTCAAGATTTTCCAGCTTTGGATAATCCGTTCTTTTTCTATTGCTGATTTTTTCAGCATTGAAAGAAACATTTGAAGCTTTCTTTACTTCTTTAGATTCTTTCTCTACCTCATCAGATGTTTCTGTTGAGGTTTTCTCGGTTCTACCGTTTAAGAATTCATCCACTGCATCCAAATTGCATTTGCTTTTTGCTCTTATCTTTGTAGCAGTAGTCCGGATTGAAAGTTGGGTTATGCTTTCGCATTTGCAGAGAGTCTTGATTAGCTGTTCGCTGGGTTCTGACCCAAAGGATATAGTAACCTTTCCGTCTTTAAAGTAAAAGTTACTTTCTTGTCCATTTACTTTCCCTTTTTCTAGGAAAGCTTCAATTAGTTTTGCTAATTCTTGCTGATTCCGTATTTCTACGGTTGCATACAGTTCCATGCCAATCTCCTTTCGTAGCCATATTTACTTAAAGTTTACATCTTAGTATTTTCACAATTCCTTGCTTTATGCAATGCAAAAAGCAAACTATCTATTGAAAAACCTCAATGTATATGCATTATATAATAAATTAACATAATTTTCAAGAGCTCTCGTCAAAAAAGCCACATATCAATAGATATGTGACTTTTTTAATACTAATTATTCTCTAATCTTGTAAATAATGGTTCTATATTTTCAAGTTTAATGTCTGAATTTAATTTTATTAAGTTCCAATTACATTTTTCATCTAAATGTAAGTACTTACGTATTTTTTCACATGTTGCTGGCATAAATGGCTCAAAAATATTTGATAGATTTGCTATTATTACTGTGCAGTTATAAATCGTTTTGTCAAATTCTTCTATATTTTCTTTTTTTTGAACCCATGGTTGTTTATCATCATAATATTTGTTTGCAAATTCAACAAGTTCCATGGCTTTATCTGAAGCTTCTTTGAATTCTAATTTTTCTATTGCTTTTCCAACGTTTTCATATGTCTCTTTTATTTTATTTTCTACCTCATTATCTAAGCTTTTGGCTTTAATTTCTTCTATTCCTTTAAATTTGAGAGTTCTATTTACTAAATTGCCAAACTTGTTTAGCAATTCACCATTATTGGTTGCTACTAATTGGTCAATTGTAAAGTTTGAATCCTTTTTTTCAGGTCCGTTATTTATTAAATGAAATCTTAGAACATCTGGGTTATATTGTTTTACAAGTTCAATAGCAGGAATTCCATTACCTTTACTTTTTGATATTTTTTCATCATTTATATTTAAATATTCAGATGAGACAATGGTATCTACTAGATGGTAATTTTCCTTCATTGCTAAAAGAAGTGCATTTAGAATTATACTATGAAACACAATATTATCTTTTCCGTGTACCATATATATTTCATTGTTATTTCCTTCTTTCCAGAAGTCTTCCCAATTCATTTTGTTATCTTCGCACCACTTTTTAGTAGCTGTTGTATAACCAAGTACTGCATCAATCCATACATACATTTTTTTATCTTCGTAGCCTTGTACAGGTATATCAACACCCCAGTCAAGATCTCTTGTTACTGCTCTATCAACTAATCCTTGTTTTAAGTATTTAGCTGTTTCATTTTTTGCATTTAGTCTCCACAAAACATTAGTTTTATTTGTATGTTCTTCTATTTCTTTTTGAAATTTTGATAATGCAAGATATAGATTTTTATTATCTTTTAAAACTGTTTTTGTCTTACATTCTAAGCAGATTCCGTCTTTCATATCCTCGATTGTTGGAACATATTGACAACCATCACATTGTTCAGCTTTTGTTTCAGTTCCACATTTTGGGCAAGTAATTTGAATTTCTCTATCAGATAAAAATTTATGGCAATTTTCGCAATATGGTTGTGGTTCAATCTTTTCATAGATATAACCATTGTCATATATTTTTTTAAACATTTTCATAACTTCTTTTTTATGAAAATCTGTATCTGTATTTGTATATAAATCATATGAAAATTCAAATTCTTTTAATGCTTCTCTATCTCTTGCATCATAATAATCTGCAATTTCTTTTGGTGATTTCTTTTCTTTTTTAGCTCTTTCTGTTATTGGTGTTCCATGGCAATCTGTTCCAGAAACATATACAACATTATGTCCGTTAGCTCTAAAATATCTTGCAAGTACATCTCCTGATATTAGTCCTGCTATGTGTCCTAAATGAATATCACTATTAGCATATGGCCATGCTCCACCTATTACAATATTTTTTTTATCCATAAGTTGTCCTTCCTCCCCTTATATATAATAATCTGTTGCATTTACACAACAGATTATTTTTACTAAATTTTATTCCAAAACCAATCTAAGTTATCTTCAATTACTTTTTTCTTTTTAAATTTTGCTTCTATATTATCTATCCATAAATATGATATGAATGATAACAATACAAAAATCAAATCTAAAACAACTGAACGAATTGCAATTGATGCTCCCTCTACTGTTAAGTTACCTAAATTAAATTCCACAACATGTAGTACAAGTAATGAAATAAATATAAATAACATAATACCTGTTATTATACTTTTTTTGCTTTGGTGTGCAAACCATAAAACAAGTACAAATAGCAATGTACAAATTAGAAGAGCTATTGGATCTGTCATATTTATCATTGGCATGTTTTCTTCCTCCCATTATATATTAATTTAATTTTTTTTCAATTAATTTTGCAAGGCTTTCTGCTTTTGTTTTTATTATTTCTTTATCTTGGCCTTCTATCATAACCCTAACTAGTGGTTCTGTTCCAGATGGTCTAATTAAAACTCTACCATTTCCAGAAAATTCTTCTTCTAGTTTTTCTATCTCAGATTTTATTTCCTCATCTTTGTCATAATCATACTTTTTATCGCTGTTTACTTTTGCATTAACTAAAACCTGAGGATATATTTGAATAATATCACATAATTTTGAAGATGACAATCCTTTTTCTAACATGATTTTAATTAACATTAATGATGTTAATATTCCGTCTCCTGTTGGATTATAGTCTAACATAATAATATGTCCTGATTGTTCTCCTCCAAGATTATATCCTTCTTGTAACATTTTTTCAAGAACATATCTATCTCCAACTTTTGTTTGTTCAAAATTTATGTCGTTCTTTTCTGCATACTTGCTTAACCCTAAATTACTCATCACTGTTGCAACAAGTGTATCTTTTTTTAGTGTTCCTTTTTCTTTCATATAATTAGAAATAACTGCTAAAAGTTTATCTCCATCTATCTCATTTCCTTGATCATCAATTGCTAAACATCTATCTCCGTCTCCATCATATGCAATTCCTAAATTACAATGGTTTTCAACAACATATTTTTTTAGTACATCCAAATGAGTTGAACCACAGTTGTCATTTATGTTTACACCATTTGGTGTGTTGTTTAAGATATAATGTTTTATTCCTAATGCTGTAAATACCTTTTCTGCCACAACTGATGTTGCTCCATTTGCTGTATCAATTGCAACAACAAAGTTTGATTTATCTACATTTTCAAAATCCTCTTCAAAATTTTTTCTAAAGAAGTATACATACTCATCTAATAAATCTGTTCTTATTTCTGAAACACCTATTTTATCATTTACAGCTGTAAGTGTGTCTAATTTTCCAGATTCCATTATTTCTTCAATTTCTTCTTCTAACTCATCTGGAATTTTCATTCCTTTATTACTAAAATATTTTACTCCATTAAATTCGTATGTATTATGAGATGCTGAGATAACAACGCTAGCATCTGCTTTTAATTTTTTTGTAAGATATGCAACACCAGGTGTTGGAACAACTCCTAAAATTTTAACATTAGCTCCGTAACTTAAAAATCCTGCAACCATTGCACTTTCAATTAGAGTTCCAGATATACGTGTATCTCTTCCTATTAAAATTGTTGGTGCATGATCAGAATGTTTTGAAAGTACATAAGCTCCTGCCTTTGCAACCTTATAAACTAACTCTGGTGATAACTCTGTATTTGCAATTCTTCTAATTCCATCTGTCCCAAAATATTTTCTCATTTCTTATCCTCCATATTAAATTTTATATATCTTATTCTTCTTAACTATATTGTGTTTACATTTAAGTCTATAGCTTTTGGTGTAAATATTCTAACATAATATGGTTGTATGTCTTTTAGTATATCACATATCCATATAACATTTCCATCTTTTTTTGTAACTTTTATATTTGGAAATGTTTTTAGCATTTTTTCATTTGAAAAATGTTTATCTACAAACGATTTGACTTTTTCATTTTCATATAATTTTGAATATGTATCAAAATACATTTCAACACCTTCAATATCCAAATCATACTGATTTACAATTCTTACGAAAAACATTTTTAGTGCAAAACCTGTTACTATAAAATCTATAAATATAAGTATTGTTAATATTATTGTTAGTGGTTTTAAAATGCTTGGTTTTATTTTTTCAATCAATTTATCTACTTTTGGATGAATATGAGACATTAAATAAATAGCAAGTGCTCCCCAAAAGAACGAAAACCATACACAGATTCTTCCATTAATGTTAAATGGCATAGATGAGTAATCCCACCATTTTATATGGAAGAACCACTCTCCAATAAAGCTTATATCATATTCTATTATTGAACCTATTATAAATCCACCAGCAAAAAGTGTATAATTATTCTTTTTAAATCGTTGAAGTCCAATAATCATTACAACTGCTCCAACTCCATAAATACCACAGAATGGGCCGTACAGAAAACTTTTTCTACTTTCAAGAACGCCTTTAGTAACAAGCCCAAATATAGTTTCTATTATATAACCTGCTACACTATATACAATAAAATAAGCTAAAATTTGTATTATTGTAAAACCAAATATTTTAAATTTTTTATCTTTTACTACAGTTTTATCTTCATTTATTTTTTCTTTTACTTGTTCCATATATTTCCTCTATTATTCTTTTTAATCTCCTAAGCAAATTCCTATGCTTCTAGCTGTTTTTACTAAGTCATCGTTCATTGTTACTTTTCTTAAATTGCTTTCAGGTGTATTTCCCGAAACTGCACCAACTTTTTTATTATTTCCTACAACATCTTCTAGTGGAACATAATCTAATTTTCCATTTTTTATAACTGTTAATACATTAAATTTTCCTTCTAATGCAAGTTCCATTGCCTTTGCTCCATATTTTGTAGATAAAACTCTATCAAATGATGTAGGTGATCCTCCTCTTTGCATATATCCAAGTACAGTACATCTAGACTCTAGACCAGTTAATTCTTCTAATTGTTTTGCAACTTGTTCTCCTATTCCACCAAGTTTTGTATTGTCAACTCCAGAGCCATTATCTCTAACACCTTTAATAACAACATCTCCATTTAATGGCTTAGCACCTTCTGCAACAACTACTATGCTAAAACTTTTTCCTCTATTTTTTCTATTTATAACTTTTTGAGCTGCTTTATTAATATCAAAAGGTATTTCAGGTATTAATGCAACATCTGCACCTCCTGCAATTGCAGATTCTAATGCAATCCATCCTGCATATCTTCCCATAACTTCTAATACCATTATTCTGTGATGTGTTTCACCTGTTGTATGAAGTCTATCAATTGCTTCAGCTGCAACTGAAACTGCTGTATTATATCCAAATGTTATTTCTGTACAAGCAACATCATTATCAATTGTTTTTGGAACACCAATAACATTGATGCCTTTTAAAGAAAAATCTCTTGCAGATTTTTGTGTTCCATCTCCACCCAATGTAAATAAGCAATCTATTTCATCTTTTTTAATATTTTCTACACATATATCTGATAAGTCTTTATATACTCTTTGTCCATTTTCTTCTACTGGATAATTAAATACATTTGCATTTGTTGATGAACCTATAATAGATCCTCCCTTTGGAAGAATGCCTACTGCGTTTCCTGTAGAGCTTGTACCTAACACTACAAAATTATTTTGAAGTAGTCCTCTATATCCATCTATAAACCCTAAACATTCTATATTATTGTTTTCAGCTGTTTTTATTATTGCTCTAATAACTGCGTTAAAACCTGAAACATCTCCACCATTTGCTAATATTGCTACTCTTTTTATCATATGAACCTCCTAATTTTTAAATCAGTATTATTATATCAATAAATAAAAAAAATACAATATTTTTTATTTTTTTAGCAACATTAGAAAAGGCGGAAACTCTATTATGAGTCTCCGCCAAAATGGCACTTAGATATCCATAGTTATCCAAGGGACAGCGTTATACAGGCGAATATCTGTGATGTTTTCAATTTCTTCCAAGTTTGTGACCGGCTTTTCAAATGAGTAATCATTGCAGCATCCTCCCATTAAAATCAGCTTGTTATTTTCCATACCGATTTTATAGGTACCGGCCCAGTCGCAAAAACCTGTAGAATATTCTTTTCCCCACTCAAATAATGCTGGCTGTCCTGTACCTGCTTCCCTGATTTTATTGAAATACCACACCTCTGAATCATGGTAAGCTCCCAGTTCGCCAAAAGCGCCGTCGCAAAAATAACTCCACAGGTCAGATACCGAGATTTTTCCCAAATGATAATACGCATTATACATTGTTCTCATCGCATGAGCGATATAGAAAATTCTCTCCTGTTCAGATCCTAATCTGCTGTTTTTTTCAGGTGCGTATTCCCTTGCAACTTTTTCTAACATTTCCGGATGTACGCACGCATGTTCTCTACCTTTTTCGTAGAAAATCTTGCCTTCCGCCGTAATGCTCGGGTCAATTTGGGCTACCCGAAAAATTTTGCAGCCTTCTTTGATGTTTTCCACCAATTTGTCGTAGAACAACTGCTGATTTTCAGTTTTTGGTTCATGTCTCATAAACATGTCGTCACATCCAAACGTATGTGGCAAAATAACAAGCCTATGAGAATTTTCCCATGTTTTCTGTTCGCTCTGCTGTGCATGAACCTTTCTGTTTTCAACTGCTTCGCTCATAATGTCCTCCTTGCGAATATGTTATGTTGTGCCTTTTATTTACCTGAACATATAGTTCATCAACTATAATTATACCATATATTTACATAATATTCAATATTTCTACCATAAAATCATTAGAAAAGGCGGAAACTCTATTATGAGTCTCCGCCAAAATGGCACTATTATTTCTTACGACTTTTACGGATCTGTCACAATCCAGCCAACTGCATAATTAATCTGAGAAGTCTGATGAATTATTTCATCGGTATGCGTAAGCGGATACATATCGCCATAGACCTTGGCATTTCCACCAACAATCAGTGCAAGATTGTTCTGCATTACGATTTTAGACATATTTGCCCAATCGCAAAAACCTGCAAACTCTCTGCGACCGGTTTTCTCGTAATTGAATCCAGCTCCACGAGAGTCACAATAGTGACCTATTGCAGCACTGTCATCGCATACCATACGCCATGCAACCTTTACAGGAATCTGCTGTTCTTCGGTTAGAAACTTCAGTAACATTCCGGTAAAGATTACTCTTTCTCTCAGTGAACCCAGTCTACTGTTTTTTTCCGGATAGAGCTTCTCAGCAAGCTCCTTCCACTTAACTGTAGACTTGCCCCAAGCGACATCCTTTCCAGCGACATACGTGATTGCAGTTCCTGTCTTGTTGGTAAAAGACGGATCCATAATAGGAGCTCTAAAAGCCGGTACGCCGATCTCGATTGCCGCCTTCAGCTGTTCATAGAACTTTTTCTGTTCAGCTGTTCCGGGCTCGTGATGCATATAGTCATCCGTCAGCCGCAGTTTCTTCGGTTCAATTAACTTGAACACACTCTCGAAGTCAAAGTTTAACTTTTCTTCCATGGTTTTTCCTCCTTGGTCAACCATAATTGTGCCGTTTTCTTACCTGGGTAAAATACCCATCGTATTTATTATACTACATTTTTACATAATTTTCAATATTTTTTATACTAAAAAGCTTAGAAATAGCTATTTTGATATTTCTAAGCTTTTTAGTTTTTATATATCTTCATTTTTTAATACTTTTCTTGGATTTTCTTCTGACAATAACCTAAATTTATCTTTCCCAATTACTTTTATTAGCTTTTTAGTAATTAATTCCATCTCTGTATATATACTTCTACTTCTATGTGTATCACTTCCTAAGAAATGTATAACATCCATTTTTAATAGTTTTTTTACAGTTTTTTCTGCTTCTCTTCCATATTTTCCAATAATACTTGCATAATTTGATTGAAATAAAACTCCTTGCTCTATAAGTTCATATAGCATTTTAGGATTTTTTTGTACATATGAATATCTTTCAGGATGTGCAATTATTGGTATAATGCCATTTGCTTGTAAATCATAAATTATATTTTCTAAATATAATATTTCACTGTTCATTGGAAGTTCCATTAATAAATATTTAGAATTGTTGATTGTAGGCAGTTTTTCTTCTTGCATTAATTCTGTCATATTGGTTGCAACATACGCTTCTGCTCCATTATATATATTTACATCTATATGCTCTTCTTTTAATCTATCATTTAAAATCTTTATTAAGTCTTCTCTTTCCTTTTTGTTTGCATTATAGCTTTCTTCTATATAATGTGATGTTGATACAATATCGCTAAATCCCGCTTCATATGCTTCTTTTATCATATTTATACTTTCTTCTATACCATAAGACCCATCATCAATACCGGGTAATATGTGTGAATGCATATCAATCATAATTTACTCCTTATTATCTAAATACTCATTAATTTGATTTAATATATCATCATCTTGATTATTTTTTTCTGTATCTTTTTTTTCTTTTACTTCTACACTTTCTTGCTTAACATCAATCCACTCAGTATTTCCTTCTTTTACAATATAGCTTTCCTGATTTGTAGGTTTTTGCTCTTCTTTTTTTGTATTTTCAACATTCGTTCTATCACCATAGTAGTAATATTTACTTTTATATTTTTTAAGTGATACGGGAACTTTATTAATAATAACTCCTGCTATTTTTCCACCTACATTTTCTATGTTTTTTTGTACCTCTTTTAAATTTTCGATTTTAGTAGATTTATGACTACTTACAATAATTGTAGCATCAACTATTCTAGAGATAATTACAGCATCAGTAACAAGCATGCATGGTGTTGAGTCAAATATTATAACATCAAACATTTTTTGTAAGTCTTCTAGCCCTTTTAACATTTTTTCACTTGATAAAAGTTCTGAAGGATTTGGTGGAACATTACCTGCAGGTATAATAGATAGATTTTCTATTTCTGTTGGTATAATATAATCCTCTATTTTACTTGATTCATCAGCTAAATAGTTTGAAAGCCCTGGAAATATCTTTGTTTCAAATATACTATGTAATCTTCCTTTTCTCATATCTGAATCTATAAGAATTACTTTTTTATTTGTTTGAGCAAATGCAGTTCCTAAATTTGAAGAAACCCAGCTTTTTCCTTCTCCTGGCATTGTACTTGTTACTAGTAATGAAATTGTTCCATCTTTTTTATTACTCATAAATTGTAAATTAGTTCTTAAAGTTTTAAATACTTCTGATATAGGAGATTTTGGATCTTCATGTGTTATAATTTCATTTTTCATTATTTTTTCTTACCTCCTACTTTAATTTCTGGCACTTGTGCAAGCACTATAAGCCCTGTATTTTTTTCAACATCTTCTGCTGTTTTTACAGTAGTATCAAATAAACTAAAAATAAATATTCCCATACAAGAAATTCCAGCTCCGATAAATGCAAATATCAATATAGTTTTCATATGATTAATATTATATGGTTCTTCTGGTAATTCTGCTTTATCTACTATATAAATGTTACTTATATTATATATTTCTTTTACTTTCTCGCAAAAAACATTTGCAAGTTCATTTGCCACCTTATATGCAATTACTGGATTTTCATTTACATATGTAATTTCTATTACTTGTGTATCCTCAACAGCTTTTACTGTTATAGAATTTTTTAGTTCTTCTTCTAAACCTTTATCCATACTTAAATTTTCAAGCACTTGATTTATTACACTTTTGCTTTTTACAAGTATACTATATGTTGATACAAGCTTTTGGTTTAAGTTTATATCTGTTTGTGTTATCTCATTTGTTGCATCTTGAGTATCTTGTGCACTATTTTGTGCTAAAAGCAATGTAGTAGTAGATTTGTATTTTGGAACTTTCATCTCTATACTGTAAACTCCGTCCCAATACCATACAAGTTAGCGTAAATAGTATAATAATTAATTTTTTTCTCCATAATAATTTAAATATTTCAACAAAATTTGTTTCTTCTTCCATATTTATCCCCTATTTTTTATCTTCTTTAACACTTTGAACATTAGTTCTTTAAAATAACCATATTCTTCAGATTTTCTAAAAACAATTATATATATTAAGTTTGGTATCAATACACATATACATAGTTTAATAATCACTCCAATTATACTTACATTATTTATAAAAGAACATATGTAATATGTTAATATACAAGCAACTACTCCAACAATTGTATACTTTATTAACATTATTAAATGTTTATATACCTTTTCATCAAAACCATATTTATATAATACATATGGTTCGACCCATAAC